>Ga0172362_10001917_pt1 | contig 17963 bp, 14 predicted proteins | sample LakKivs1_kivu2a2_FD_114534 | JGI IMG/M metagenome (GOLD analysis project Ga0172362, IMG submission 114534) | Sediment microbial communities from Lake Kivu, Rwanda - Sediment s1_kivu2a2 | ecosystem: Environmental > Aquatic > Freshwater > Lake > Sediment | place: Rwanda: Western Province, Lake...
CTTGTGGGAGAACGCGGCGCTTCTCTATTCTAGGGTTCTATTTAAACAGGGATATCTTTAATCATCTTTCTTGCGGATATAATGAATAAAAGGCAAGATTTTTATATCTTATTTAACTTACTATTGTAATGTACCTTTCATTTTTATCTTCAATAAAAGAGGCGAAAATTGAGGTGTTCATCTCGCTAATAGTCTTGACATTTATCTTAGTCTTTGTAATATTAAATGCCCTTGAAAGAAGGCTGCACCAAAAGCTTTCCTCAAAAATCGAAGAAAAGGATGTTGTTTTTCTGGAGATAGATAAACTTGGTGTATTGACAGAGCCAGCCGAAGTTATCCTTGAAAAACTTGATGAGGTTGCAAGAGACTTTTTCGAAAAGGAAATGGGGATTAGTAGAAGCCTGGGCTACTTACAGCTTGTAGAACTATTCTCCCAAAGAAATAAAAATAAAGCAGCGGAATTTTCAAACAAAATGCTTTATGCACTTTATTCTGGAAAAAAAGTAGACAGAAGTTTTGTGAATGATCTGATTTTTGAGTTGGAAGGTATAGTGAACAAAGAAAGACAAGAAAAAAGGCTGGCAAAACTTGCAAAAACACAGACCTAGCTTTTCTGGACTTCTAGTAAAATCTTCAAGGAAGCGCCCTATATCTCGTATTTATTAACACAAAATCAATCAAAAAAAGAATTACGGACAATGTCAAGAGATATCTTGATAAGCTGATAGAAACATCTCTTATTGTTAAACCCATTATTTCCTCAAAATAATTTTCTATGTCAGTAGAATTTTCAAGCATAAAAAATTTCCCCTCTGTATTATATGCTGCTGCTCTTAAAGAATCTTCATCTAATTTTGAGATGCCATAAGTTGTTGCTCCACCCTCTTTTGTGCCTACTCCAATAGTATTTATGGCAATATCATTTTCTCTTGCGCCCTCTATTGCATCATCCAAGTCGCCGATATTAAGTTGGCCGTCGCTAAATAAAAGGATTGCTTTTCCTGTTTCATTTTTAAGCATTTTTGTTGATATTACTATCACCTCGGGCAAATCTGTCCCACCAATTTCTCCAAGTTGCATATCTTCTATTGCCCGGATAACAAGGCCCCTGTCTTCTGTAAGCTCTTGCCCTATTCTTGAAGCACCTGAAAACGAGATGACTCCTGTTTTTGTCCCTGCTTTTGCAGTTTTTACAAATTCGATGGCAAGGTTCTTCGCAGCCTCAAACCTGCTTGGCTTGATATCAATAGCTTCCATGCTCCTTGAAGAATCTATCGCAATTACAAATGCAAAGCTGCTCGAACTCGTTTTTATGTGCAAAACAAGGCCTGAAAGCGACATAATCATCGAAAATGCTATTATGCAGCTTACTATCAGGATAAGAAGATTTTTTGAATAAAGGTCTATGTTTCTAATTCTTGCAATTGCCTCAAAATTTGCAAATTTTAATGCTTTTCTTTTCCTGCTTTTCAAAGAAAAGAAATGCAGAAAAATCATAATTGGGATTATAAATAATAAAAAAAGATAAGTCGGATGAGTAAAGCTGAAATTCATTTTTATTTTTTGTTTATTTTTATTTGTTTAAATTTTTACTCTTGTTCTTAAAAAGTCAGCAAGCACAGGCACAAAAGGAACATTAGTCATCAGTTCGGTAAAATCAACTCCGCTTTCTGTCAAAGACTTTATCAAAAACTTTTCTTTTTCTCGCACATTTTTTTCATAAGTTTTTCTCGCAATTTTTGGATTAATCAAAATTTGCTCCCCTGTCTTGGGGTCTTCTACTATCAACTCCCCAGAAACATCAGGCAGGGTTTTATCAATAGGGTCTTTTATTATAAGTGCCATTGTTTCAAACTTGCTCACTACCAGATTAAGAACTTCTTTTGTTTCTTTGTTAAAACCCGAAAAGTCCGAAACAATAATTATTGCATTTGACCTCACATAATCAAGCAGGTACTCCAAGGCTTTTTTTAAATTTGATCCTCCATAATAATTTTCAGAATTTGTTAGTATCTCCACAATCGCTCTAAAATGATTGTCGCTTCTTGCAGGCATTAAATAATCTATCACATCTTTGCTGAAAATTACCATGCCTACCCTGTCTCCAGAACTCATAATAAAATGAGCCAGTGCCCCGACAACTTCAGCAGCGTATTCGCACTTTAGTTTTTCACCTGACCCAAGAACCATGTTTTCACCCATATCCACAACAAAAACCACCCTTAAGTTTTCTTCTTCTTTGTATTTTTTCACAAGAATTTTATTAGCTCTTACACTTGCTTTCCAGTCTATTGCACTGGCGTCATCAAGTGTCGAATAGTCCCTATAGCCATCAAAGTCAAGGGCCTTTGCAATAAACAACATCCTGTACAGTTTTGTTTTTAAGACAAACTCTTTCATAAGGGCTTCAAATTCAGAAACACTTCCTGTAATGTCAACATTAAGCTTTGGCTGTTCTTTCATCTTTTACCCATATTTTACTTTTAATCTTTTTTGACTTGTTTATGGCTTTACGAGCCTTAGTATTTCATCAATAATTTTGTCTGCATCTACATTTTCTGCCCATGCTCTATAAGTTAGAATAATTCTATGTCTTAAAATTTCTTTGGCAACAAATTGGACATCTTCCGGGATAACAAATGTTCTTCCTTTCATTAATGCCCTCGCTTTCGAGGACACAAGCAATGAGATGCCTGCTCTTGGCGAAGAGCCCAATGCTATATATTTGCTGAAATCGTAATCCTTTTCTCTTGTTTTTCTTACAATTCTCATTATGTAATCTTTTACTTTTTCGCCCAAATGAATTTTATGCACAATTTCTTGCATTTCTATAATCTTTTTAGGGGAAAGTATTGACTTGATGTCCCATTCTTCAAATTTTTTGAATGTAACATTCTCCTCCATTACTTTTTTTTCATATTTCTCTTCAGGATAGCCGAAAACAATCTTGAAAAGAAACCTGTCCACTTGTGCTTCTGGCAGGGGATAAACTCCTTCTTGTTCTAAAGGATTTTGCGTCGCCATCACAAAAAAAGGATCGGGCAGTTTAAATGTTGTCTTTCCAATAGTTGCTTGCTTTTCCTGCATTGCTTCTATCAAAGCTGATTGTGTTTTTGGAGGAGCCCTGTTAATCTCGTCAGCTATTATAAAATTTGCGAAAATAGGGCCTTTTAATATCTCAAATCCTTTTCCAGGAGTATATGTTGTCAAGCCAAGAATATCAGTAGGCAAAAGATCTACGGTGAATTGTATTCTGTTGGATGTACATCCGCTCACTTTTGCAAGGGCCTTTATAACAAGAGTTTTCGCAATTCCAGGCACTCCTTCAAGCAAAACATGGCCATTGCATATCAGAGCCCTCATTAAAGAATCAATCACTTCTTGGTGGCCAAAAAAAACCTTTCCGACCTCTCTTTCTGAAGCAGAAATTGCTTCAGACATCTTTTTAGTCTCTTCAGGATTCAAACTACTCTTAGAATTAAAGCTCTCTTCAATATCTTCCTCTTTTTGTTTGCTTCTCATAACCTGCAATCTATATATCTATATTATTATACATCAAAAACATATTTTAAATCTTTCTTTCATAAATATTTCAGCTTTCCAATACAATAATCAACAAATCGCTTTCTTTTAAACTCTCATTCTTCTGAAATAATAATACATTATGCCCATACCCAGGGCAAGAAGGCTGCTTAAGACAACATAATTTATCAGCTTTTCATAAGTTGGTTTCACAACTTTGGGAATGGGTGGCTGAGAAATAGCTTGATTGCAGGCATTTATTGCCTCTTCTATTTTTGCTTCAGCAGCTTTTAAGTTATTATTATCTAAAAAAACTCTTGCTTCATTTACCATCTCTTTAATCTCAATACATTCAGGATTTGAAGCAATCAGCTCTTCTAAGAAAAGTATCCTTTTCTCTATTTTAAGCCCTTCTTTCACTTCAAGATAAATTTTTCCCCAGTCATTCAATACAGGGGTTTTCACAGTCGCATTTATTGTTATTTCATACAATCCTTTATATTTTGTGGCGACATTCACTGTCAAATTCACGTCCTTACTTTGCCCTGGCTCAAGCAATTCTATAAAATTTGTGTCAAAAACAGAGGTTATATCATAAGCAAGTTTTCCGTCTTTGGCAATAACACTAAACAGTCTTATTTCTTTTAAGTCAACTTTTCCTTCATTGACTACTTTTATTGGCAATATAATTCTATCGTCTATGTCAGCTGATACAGGCTCGGGCAGAATAAGTTGAATTATCGCAAGTTCTGTTCGTGTCACTGTTGTGGTCACAACTCTTGGATTAATTATTTCAATATCTATTGTAAAATTATTGCTCCCCACCTTATTTAATATTGTATTATTATAATCCGAGCCCTCATACTCATCTGCTGTGATATTATAAACTGCAGAACTTGATGCCGCACTTGCCGAAAAAGTGATGCTTGCCTCTCCGGCATTGGTTGTGTTTATTATGCTTACCGATATTATTCCTCCGCTTGCCGTGCCTTCTGTTAATTTATAAGAATATCCCACTATCTGTTTGACACAGCTGTCAATAGCATCTGCATCTGTAAAATATTTTGTGAGATTTATTGTTACAGAGCCTATTCCTGAAGAATCTGGAATAACTCCAAAAAGAGTTAAGGGGTAGTTTGTATGGTTAATCGTAATATTCCAGTCAAAAATCTTGCTTAGTTTTGGATTTGAGATATTTATTGTAAAATTGACTTTTCCTGTACAAGTTGTCTCGTCTGTAAAATCAGGCATAATATAAATTGTAGAGTTTTCCCCATTCCCATATGCTAAGGAATTATTTTTCAATTTGCCATTTATATAAACTGTATAGTTTAGAGAATCATTTAAAGTCACTCCAACACGATGGTTAAACGCAAAAACAAGTTCAGAAGAAACATTCTCCTTAAGACTAAATTCATAATCTAATGCTGGATAAACCACTTGAGGATAATCATAAACAGTTAATCTAAGCGTCTGGCTATCTATCAGTCCAGAACTATCATTAACAGAAACATTATAATCCCACACGCCAGCATGGCTTTGGTTTAAAGTTAAATTAATAATCCCATTAGTGGAATTTATAACCAGGAAATTTCCATTAGTTGTCAAATTTTCAATCGAATAAGTTAGATTAGAGCCGGGCGTTGCTTCATTGCCGTCTTCTGTGTCATTTGCATCAAAATCAATATAAAGAATTTCATCAATGGCTTTTATTTGGTCCCCCACCTCAGAAAGCACTGGCGCATGTGCTTTTTCAAAAATTGTTAAATTAAATCCTCGAGTATCAGATTCGCTAGAGTTATCTATTACATTAATTGTCACATTATAGACTCCAACATCTGTTTTATTTGGAGTAAAGACTGCAATATATTTTGAAAATCCTGTAGCTCTTGAAGGAAACCCCTCAACCAAAGAAAAATTAAAAAGCCGGAGATTATTGCCCTGAATTACCAAGCTTACATTTAAGCTTTCATTATAAAAATCAACTTGGTTCGATGGGATTTTGAAATCATAGTCCACAATATCAAGAAGTATTTCTACTTGATTATCCTCAGTTGTATTTATGTTCCAATTAGTATCTTTTGTGGCATTAGTTACTGAAAGTGACAATAATTGAGGCCAGTCATTTATATTAAAAATTGTAAAATTAAACTGGCTTTGGTTACTCAGCTTCCCATCATAAGCATTTATAATAAGTAAGTGCTGTCCAACATCCTCATCTTCAGATGTAAAATTAATTATTCCGTTTGATATATCAGAAGGAAAACTTGGAAAGGTTGTGTCTGTTGTATAAGAAAATGTAGTTGTATCATTCACATCAGGATCATATCCATATTCTGAAAGGTTTAAGTATGTACTATTATCTTCGTAAACAACAAAAATATAATTGCTCTGATTCCAAACAAAAGGATTCTCGACAAGTTTTTGGATTGTAAAATTTCTTTCTGCAACATTCCCAACACTATCAGTAACATTTATTTTAACAGTTGTATTTCCTTCAGGTGCAGTATTAAAATCAATCAAAATTCTTGCAGTAGTATAATTTAAAGTTGTATAATTTCTTGAAACATACACCCAACTAATATTCGAAGCAAAGCTTAATGTTTCATTTTTTATTTCTTTGTCAAGAACAAGCAAATCATTATCAGTGGCATTAACAAATATTGTTTTGTTTTCGTAAATTGTAACGTTGCTTATCTCATCTAAATAAACGAAATCTTCTGTGTTGTTTATAAAAAACCAATTATTTGTGATATCTGAGCCACCATTTGTATCATTTACTATAATTTCAACGCTCCAGTTTCCTACCTGCAAATCATCCGGAGTGAAGTTGACTATCGCAGAAACATTCATTCCAACACTTGTTATATTTATAGATATAATGTTTGCAGAATTGTTGAAAGTGAACCATGAGTAATTTGTAGCAAAAACCAAGTTATTAAGCTCATCAATGTCTGTTGCATTTATCATGCATGTAAATTCACTTTCTTCTGTAGCATTTCTTTCATTATCACAGACATAAACAAACTCAGGAGGCGAGTTTATATTCAAGACTTCATAACTCACTACTTTACTTGTGCTTGCATTATAAGGCAAGACAGTATTCCCAGAATCCCAAACACTGAAATTTATGCTAACATAAAACCCAACATCATCTTTTGATGGTATGAAACTTATGTTCAAAACTCCAGTTGTCTCATTAAAGCTATACTGGCTTTCAGTAAATAAAGTACAATTTGTACTGTTTCTAGATGACCAAGGAGCAGTCGTGCAATTCATAAAAGTTATGTTCAACTTGAAAGGAACATTATTTTCTTCATCAGTTACTGTTATAATCTTTTCAAATCTTTCTGTTATATTAAACTGCTCATCCATAAGATTGTGAAAAACCGGCGCATCATTGACTGTTGCAATATTAACTTCTAATAATGCAGAAGCCCCCAAAGGATCTTCATTATCTACTGCTTTTAATCTGATTTCTTTCAATCCAGTGTAATTATCATGTGTTATATTAATAGTTAACAAGCCGGTTGTAGCACATAGATTATAATTTGTTAAAGTAGTATTTTCTAGGATGACAGAATAAGACAAAACATCATTAATATCAGCATCTGTTGTATTGGCTGAAAGATTATAATAACAAAGAATATCTTCTATGCATTGCCAAGTATCATGATTCTCATTATCCCCATCAAAATTTATATAATTTGATTCTCTTTGCTTGCTTATAACTGGGATGGAATTTATTATTATAAAAAGGTCTGTTAAATTTATTGCATAATAAGAGAAATTTGAGCAATTAACCTCAAAGCTATAATTCCCTTTATAATTAAATGTTCTATTATACTGAAATCTGTTATAAGTAGAATTGAAACGCATGTCAAACCAATCTCCATAACTACCAGTATAATTCTGAAACCTTATTGTGCAGTTTCCGTCGCCAATAGCCAACCCGGATGAAGCATTTGTATAATTTGCATAAAAGTAAACATTATCCCCGCTTATTTCTATTCTGTCAGCAATTTCAGTATCGTCCCAAATCGTCAGATTAACATCATTGCTTGAGCCATATCCTATACTAATTTTGTAGTTACTTTCGGATGCCTTATTAGAAGTTAAATTACTGTTTGAGCTTTCATTTACTCTGTAGGCTTCATCAGTTTGATTCTCGGTTGCATTAAATTCTTGATAGTCTGGAACAATATCACCCATATCACCTGCATCACTTGTGTCATAAGCTGACTCATTTGTAAAATTTTCAGTTGATATGCAATTTTCTTCAGTAGCCGATTCACTCATGTTGCAATTATCCAGGTTTGTTGTTTGTGTTATAACTTCTCCATCATTGCTTTCTACATTTTTTCCTGTAAAAAATTTTGGCATCGTGCCAAGCAATAACCCAAGTATAATACAAGCCAATAAAAATATAAAAAAACTTTTTTTTGATTCTGACTTCAGCACATTTTCCACACTTCTAATTTCAATCTCTTGCTTTTCTCTTTTTTCAATTTTCTTACTCTTTCTTTCCATATTCTTCAATTTCCTTTTTTATGCCTATTATTTTTACCAATTTTATGAGTATTACAAGCAATAAGGCAAATATAATCAATACTAATAAATATTTGATTAATTTAATCAAATATATCCTTAAGGGAATTTCAGGAGGGCATTTCCAAGGGCAAGGCCCCCCGCAATCTATTCCTGTCTCTCCTTGGTTTTGTATGCCGTCTGTGCAAGTTGGGCAAGGCTTGCAAGGCCCTCCACAATCTATAAGAATTTCACAGGCATCATCATGGCAGTTTTTCACATTATCAAAACAGCTAGGCATCTCAACATACTCGCAAGTTCTGAACTCTTCAGGTTTGTAAGCAGATATATTGCAGTTGTATATGTCAAAACACTTTCTTAATTGATACCCACAAGACTGTTCATTCAAAAATATTGACCCGCATGATATTTGTATATCTCTATAATCCTCTCCTACAATCACCCCAGCTTCCAACCCTTTTTTAGCATTCTGGCAGACTTCCCAGTCACTGCAAGCCCACATTGGAATACATTCTGCTCTTCCAGCTGGCTTAGCTTCAATCGGCAGCTCATATACCGGGCAAGGAAAATATCCAACATTTATAATCCAATTAACAGAGTCTGTCAAAAGCCCGTCGGTTATCTCCACCCTTACATTATATGTTCCCCATACACCACAACCAAATGAATACGTAAAGTTGTCGATACTACTCCCAGTATTATATTGCACTGACTTATTACCAACATACCATCTAGCATCTGGAATTGTGCCATCCGGATCATATTTGCTTATATTGAAAAACAATCTTTCACCTCCAGAAGCATTAAATATCAAATTTGGAGGGTAGTAAGAAGTAATTGTTGGCTTTCTATTTTCATCTGTTATAGTAAGGCTAAAATTTTGGCATACTGTCAAATTGCTTCCGTCTTGGCTACACAAAGTAATATTTGGATGAGGATTTACAAGCGCTTTATCAGTTATACAAAGGCCTAAATTGTAAACACCTAAATGGCTTGAATTGGGAGTAAAATTCATAACCCCATATGCACTTATCTCAAATAAAGGAATTCCAGATAAAAAAGTGAGATTAAAAGTAAGATTTCCAGAAGTTTGATTCCCTGATTCAATATCACTGACTTGAACTTCTTTGTAAAACGTGCTATTGTCTCCTCTTGTCCATACTGTCTGGACACCAATATCCTCGACAGAAGGTGGATTGTTTATCCCAATAATTGTAACATTTACTCCTTTTGAATCAATATATTGTCCATCTGTCGCATAAATAATGAACTGATGCTTTCCAACCCAGAATTTTTTTAAAAGTGGAGTAAATATCTCCCCCCCTGTTGTTATCAAGTCAAATTTCCATAACCGTATTACATAAAATGGATTTTTGGGATTTATATCAAACTCCAGCCAGTCTTCATCAATGTCTGTTGCATTAAATCTATAAGAAAAATAACCTCCTTCGCAAGCAAGCATTTCATCTGGTATGTAGCCAAGAATTGGCGCAGAGTTTGGCACAGAAACATAAAATATAACCTCTTTTTTTCCGACTCTTCCCAAATCATCATTTGCCCAAACAGTTAATCTGTTAGACCATCTCGTCGCATTAAAAGTTATATTGGGGGTAAAGCTTATATTTTCATAAATTATTTGCTCATGCCTTAAATCTTCGAGCAAATACCACCAGTTTTCTGCAGCAAAATCTGCAGAAACATTTAAATCAAGCGCGTAATTCTCACCTATAGAAAAAAAATATGTTGTGTTTTGAGGGCTTAATATATAAATTCTGGACAGTCCAATCACAATTAATTTTACCATTCCAGCAACATTTCCCCAAGCGCTTTGTCCAGTGAACAAAGAAATGCCCCCTAAGAAAAGATTATATGCCACAATCCCAATGATTACAAGAGATATTAATACATATAAAATCCCCTTTTTTCTCATCTATAATTAAACAAATTATGATATAAAAACATTGCTTATAATACTACTTTGCCTCTTTATATTATAACTAATCAAGAGTTAATAACAAATTTCAAAATCAAGACATTCATAGGTAATAAACCCTAAAATATTTTATTTATCTGCCAATCAAATTTTTAACAAACAATCCCCCTTCTGGTTTATCTGGCATCTTTTTATTAATGCTTATATTATTTCAAAAAACAAAGCAGCTGCTTATTATTGTTCTGATTTATAAATTTTGAAAACCAGTCTGCCAGAATACTCCCCAAAACTCATATCCGCAGGCAAATTCACAGTCACAGGAATCTTATTTTTTCCAGATGCGTTAATTTTAAGGTATTCTTGTTCTATGTTAATATATTCGGCTATATTCTTGCTTGCATAAACCCTAATTTCTACAGGGAAATTGTAGTTATTTTCTATGTTTATCTCCCTGACTGCCGAACCTCCGGGAGGAATTCTTCCAAATGTAAGAAGGCTTTTATTTAAGTCAAATCCAGCATTCTGCCCTACAATAAACTTTACTTCCAAGTTTTTTGTTTCAAGCGGTGCAGAAATAATAAGATAAACTGAATAAATTATTACAAACAAGCATAAAAACAAAGCAAAATAAAAGAAAAGTTTTTTCTTATTGAATTTTCCAAGCTTTTGTTTTGTTTTATGTTTTTGTTGGTCCATGTTTCTTTTCTTTCTTTTTTCTCCCTTTTATTTTTTCTTTTTTCAATCCATAAATTTTCCTAGTCAAAGCCATCACAACTATCAGCAAAATCACTAACACAGTAACCACACCCATTAAAGTATACATAACATAATCAATCTCTTTTATAAGTTTAATCTCAACATATTTCTCTGTTGTTTTTCCGCTATAAAATAAGGTTATTTTTGCCTGCACTTTATTTATTTCAGCAGGTATGGAAGTTGTATCAAAATACCCAGTCAAGTTAGATTTCTCAAAACCTCCCAAGGTTATTGAGGGAGTGTTAAATCTTATATTTTGGTTTAATATGAAAACTTCTGCAAAAACATTTTCAATCGGGTCATTCCAAAAATTTTCAATCTCTATCACAAACGGATTTATCTTGCCTCTCCAGACTTTTTTTGTCCAGTCCTTTATTTCGATAAACAGCTCGCCTATCCGAAATTCTTTCTCGTCTTTTGCCTGCTTGCCTTCATATTCCACAACCCCTACAGCCTTGTATTTTCCTGCTCTGTGTCCAAGGGTATCGAATTCAGCATAAAGCTCTATTTTTTCCTGTGACTTCAGGTAATTTTCTCCTAAATCAATCTCTTCAATCAACTCATTTTTTGAGTCATAAACTCTTACATAGCTTTTTGTTGAAACATCTTCTTTTCCCCTGCTTATAACCTTCAACACAAACTCGCCAATATCCCCATATTTTATATCCTGCGTTGTAAGTTCTGCTTCAACATATTTTCCAGGGTATGGGACATTCACGATTATTCTTCCTTGTATATTTCCGACAATTCCCATTCCATTTCTTGCTTTTGGCTGCTGTAATGCTCCAATCTTAATTGTATGCGCTCCTGGCTTTTCTATTTCATCTGGCAAATTCAAAAGGACATTCACAGTCCCAGGCTCTTTTAGATAATTAGTGCTTAATCCAACATATTGTGATAAGTCGCCTTCTGCGTAAACCTTAAACTGAACATCATTATCACCGAGAAAATTAAAATAAAACACTTTTTTCAAGCCGGGCTCAAAATTAATTTCATATCTTACAGGCGTTACTCCAACAAAGGCATATACATTTTGAAATAAAAAAATACAAGCCAATAAAATTCCAATAATCAAAAACCCTTTTTTCTCAAGCATATTCATATTAAAAAAAGCGCATTTTTATACATTTCTGAACCCCTCTAAAGGATTAAACTCTTCCTATTGATATACCCAAATCTTAAATTTTATTGCCAATTTGTCTTTACTCCCTTTAAAAATAATAAAAAAAGAAAACAGAATAAAAAATTTAAACTGCAGTTGCAGTTACAGTATCTGTTAGCGTTCCTGTCTTCGAGTCTGACGGGATTAACAAAAAGATGTCAATTCTTAGTGCATCCTTTGTATCGTTTGCATAGAACACATCACAAACTTCTACTCCGCTAGTGTTATAGTCATTCCAAGCTCCAAGCGTAAACCCACTTGTCGCTTCACAGCTTCCTGCTTCATTGTTTGTCACATTCCATTTGTACTGGGGACCGCCTGCTGCTGCTCCGCCTATAAACTCTCCTGCTGTTTTTCCTGTCTTGAAACTAAGGTTTGCATCTACATTTCCTATGTTTTCAAGAACAAATCCTTGTGTAACAACTGTCCAGTTTCCGTTGGTAACTGTACCTGCAGCAGTATCTAATGTCGCATTTGATGCACCAGCATCAACTTGTCCAGAGCCAAACTCTATTAAGTCTGTTGTGAAGTTTATTGCTAGATTGCTTTCTACTGTCAAATTAACTATTGCTGTATCTGTCACTGCAAATCCTGTTACCCATGTTTTTTTGAAGTTGTCTACCGAGTAATAAGTCATTCCCATTCCCAATAGCGAAACAACTACTGCTACCACTGCTACACTTAACAATAAATCATCAGAGTTCATTTTCCTGCTCCCATAGGTAAAGGATTTTGTGTTACACTTAATTCTATGTTTCCGCTAAGCTTTCCGTCTGAAGGCGATCTGAATATATACACTTTATTGACTGGTTTCAAGTCAGAAAGAGACACATTCATTGCAATAACGCCCACCATTAACAACACTGCAACTACTATCAAGAAAATCGCTACTTTGTTTTTATCCATTTTTCTTCCTTTTTTATTTAATTAGAATCTTATATCAATGTCGTCTATAAGCTATTTAAACTTTTCGTTACTCTACATTATATCCGCAAGAAAGATGATTAAAGATATCCCTGTTTAAATAGAACCCTAGAATAGAGAAGCGCCGCGTTCTCCCACAAGACTCGATCCCTGCAAGAAAATTCTCTATTCTTAACGGGTATATCTTTTTGAAACATTAGACATCTCGATTAAAAATTCTTTAAAACTTGCTTCATCTTTATAAAAACAAATCCAGATTGTTTGAAGCATTTGCTCAAACATAAAAAAGAAATATCTTATTTTCATTTCTTTAGACTTGCATTTTATTTTTGCTTCGTCTTGAACTCTGAATTGAGTTTCAATTCTCCATCTTTTTTTGTAAGTCGTAATTACTTTTTCAAGTAGGGCTCCCTCAACATTTGTTGCAAAAACCCAATCATAATTTTTCTCGCTTCTTGGATCATAAATTTGTTTAAGAAAAATCAAAATATTTTCTGCTGGATACTTGCTTTGATTTTTATTGACTTCAAAATCATTGTAAATGGCAATTTGTTTTCCGTCGTCAATTGCCTCTAAGATAAATTGCTTATCTTTGTGTTTTGGTACAAAGATAAGATAGGGATAGTTTATTTTTGTTAATTCAAACATTAAGTCCTTATCATAAAAACCTCTATCAAATAATATTAATTTTATCTCTCCAATAAAATCTTTTATCATAAATAAACACTCTTTTATTACACTGCTTTTGTAATGTCCGATGTTAATTGGAACAGAAATTAGGGGGATTTTTTCTGGAATATCGTCGGAAACTATACTGCAAGTAAGAAATTTGAATTTTCCTGTAATAGCATCTTTTCCTGTCCAACCATGAATATCAAATCCTTGAACCTCTCCATAGAAATCTTCATCTGTGTAATCAAATGCAAGAACAACTTCCCTTTCCCTCAATTTTAATTTTGCAGACAATCTTTTGATATAATTCAGATAAGAATGAGTAATCATGCTTATTGGAGACTCCTTTATCCGACGATAAAGCGTATCGGATTTATCTCCGATAGTTTCAACATAAGTATTATGAGCTGAAGCATTAATAATAGAATTCAATAGTTCAAATCCAGTTATTTTATTTCTTTCATAATCTAAACCTAAAGAATTATTTATGAAATGTTTTAATATTCCTAGATTAAAGCTTATTTTATTTTCATCCATTTGCAACAACCACATAAACTTTTTTGCCGATGAATTCTTTTGGAAAATCAATCCTAGCACTAGTTCCAAAAGGTTTAACCTCTCTTTCTAAGAAACACTTAATTCCCTTTAGTATAAGCGTGGTTTTCTTAATAATTTTTACTCTTTTCATACCTATCTAATAGATAGGTTAAGTATAAAAACTTTGTGGATTAATTTTATAGTATTAACATTCATGCGGAGATACTTACTCTAATATATTTATTAACTTTGTAGTTTTTACACATTTTACTCTTCTTTTTGAAGCAAATTTCAACAAACCAATCATTAACTTACAAAAAATTGGTTATTATCTCATTTTAGCATTAATCAAAAAATATTGAAATGTCAGGAAAATAAACTGCCACATTTTTGATATTAACCCTTTGGTATGGTTCAGAAATCTATTTTATTATTTACTTTTTTAGCTTATTCCTCAACACAAAGAACCATATAATATTTGTCAAAGCCAAAAATGCAATTATTGCAATAAGCCAGCTTATTATTTTCCTGTCTCTTGAAGTGCCTGCTTCTGATATAACATACCCAAGTCCAATAACATCAAGCCTGTTTTGGCCTATGTCCAGCTTTAAGTCTTGCTGTGTTTTTTTGTCAGCATAATATAATACAATGTTTGCATTATACAACCCTTCTGAAACATTTTGTGTATTCCAGTAGTAATTCATTGTTGTCTGCATTCCTGCCGGAATATCATAAGCTGCGGACTTTATGCTCGTCATTTCATTCATTTCCTTGTCGTAAACTCTCATTTCAGAGTACACATTCTTAATCATTTCATTCCACTTGTTTCTTACAATCATGTCAAACTTTGCCACCTCTCCAAGCCTGAAATCTTTCACAAAAATCTGCATTAAGTCAATTGTCATCTCACCTATATCAAACTCTTTTTCAAGCATAACTTTATTTCCATCATAATCCAATATAGCCCTTGCCTTATACTTTCCAAAAGGAACATCAGCATTCCACTCTGCTGAAATCTCTTTTCTTTCCAAAGCATCAATCGAAACAGAATTTGTGCTTATTTTGTCTACTTTATTTCCTTCATTATCATATATATCTATTTCAGCGCTTGCACTTTCAACTTTTTCTTTTCCCCTGCCAATCATTGCAATAACAAACCTCTTTTCTCTCTCTGTCCCGTAAACATTCAACCCTGCTTCAACATATTTTCCAGGATAAGGAACATAAACATGCACTTGCATCACAACAGCAAGCACTGCTCCTATAACCGTCTCGTCTTTCTCCCCCTCTGCTTCAGGAGTTTGTAATACAACTATTTCAGCAGTATGCAAGCCCGGACCAAGTTCTTGAGGCAAATTCAGTTTGTATTTGACTTTTCTTTCATCTTCATCAGCATTCATCACAACTTTCTCTTGCTCAAGCTCAATGCTTTCATTCAACTCTCCTCTTACATAAACAAATAAGTTTGCAGTCTTGCCTTCAGAGTTTATAATAGTAAACTCGCTTTCTTTCTCTACCCCCGGCTCAAAATTCACACTAATTCTTCCAGGAGTAATGCCAAGAGCAAAAACACTGCTGGCTAGGAAAATTGCAAGCATTACAAACACACAAAGCCTTAATATTCTACTCATTTTCCATGCCCCCTATGAATTTTGTTCCAGAAACATTCTTGCTTTCATCAACTTTCAAAACTATTTTCCCTGTAAGTGTTTCATTATCATAAACCTCTACATTCAATGCAACATTTCCTGAATTAACTACTTCATAGCCCTCGCCGGTTTTTTTTAGCTTTAAGTCCACTTCTGATAAAATAGTCAGCTTTCTAATCTCATTTTTCAAAGTCCCTTGCACTTTCCAGTAATATGTACCAGGAGAAAGTTTTACAACAAGGCTGTCCCTGACATTTATTGTTTCTGGAGAGGTAAACTCTGGATTATCGTCGATAAGTATGTTTTCTGCATTCTCAAAAGAAAACAATACAGAGGTGTTTCCTGTGATAAAATTGTCTGCAGGAGAAATTGCAAGAGGATTGACATATCCTACATACCCAATCGCCCCTATTAATGCAAATATAGTTATGACTATTATTGTTCCATCAATTAGGTGTATTTTATTTATCTCCATTATTCTCCCCTGCTTGCAGTAAATGTTGCGGTTGAATTTTTTGTGCCGGGCATTTCATTTGGCGGCACTTCAACATAAATGTCAATTTCTGCAGTATCATTTTGGTCTTTGTATTTTAGTTCAACTAATCCGAGTATGGCTGAGGCAGTCAAAGGCATGTTAGTCCAGCTTGTAAGAGAGGCAAGCCAGTTGAAAGAGTTAAGTTCATTAGTCTTATTGTCTATCTTAAACTTATATTTTGAATTAGGATTCGCCAGGCTTTGCCATAATGATGTTGCCCCTATTGTTACATTAACCTTGACATTGCCATCATTTTCTATAACAAAAGGCATGGGCGAGTTGTCTGATGTGTCATTTGACTCTGGAGGTATCATTTTTCCAAACTCAATCAAATCAGTTGTCATGTTTATGCTTACAAGGCTTGTTATATTAAGCTTGAAATAGCTTGCCCAGTTTCCCCATACTTCATTGTCATTTGCCCTCGCGCTCCATATATAATAATCTCCATCATCTGCAAAACAATTCAAGTCATCTGGCAAAGTATAACTCTCTCCTGAAAGACCTTGCACATACCTGTCTTCTTCTGAACATAAGCTTGCAGCTACAAGGCTTATATTAAACTCAAATGTCAAAGCATCATTATCATCATCTGTCCCGTCCCATGTAAATGAAGGAGTTCTGTCTATTGTTACATTATGGTTCGGAGGCAAGGTAAGTGTTACAACAGGCGGGCTGTTTAATATAGTTAGGTTTCCAGAGCTTCCCCATTCACTATATTCCAAGCTATCAAACAATCTCATTGAACAGCTCCAGTTCTCTCCTTTTGTTGTGTTCCCATTTCCAAGCACAGCATCAAACCAAGTTCCGTTATTGTAGCTGTTATTATAGTCCAGGCTTAAGTTTAAAACATTATTTTTATACCATTTCACACTTACATTTAACTTTGCGTTTGTATCATTATCTGTTATTGTAGAATAACAATGCAAGCTTTGTAAAGTCCTGTTGCTTCCATCCGTGCTGTTAATGTACACTACAGGCGTATTCGGAGCAACATTAAACTGTATTGTCACAATTCTTTCTTCTGTATTGTTTGTATTTCCTGCCAAGTCCTGCACATAAGCCTTCATCCTATGACTGCCTTCTTGCAAGCCAGTAAAATTGTGGTAAGTCTTTGTCGAGTTATACAACGCAGTAATTTCTTCTGCTGAAAGGCTTCTGTTGAAAATCATTACTTCGTCTATTGTGCCGTTGAAATAACCTGTCCAATCATAAAGGTCTCTACCAATATAAATATCATCAAATGTTTTTTCACTACTGCCAATTGTTTTTGTATTATTCAAATTACCATTAACAAAAATCATTATATCACTTCCATTATAAACCCCTGCAACAAAACACCAAGTATTAGCATTACAAGTTGAAGTTGAATACACCCCTTGATAGCCTGATGTGTTCTTAACTATAAATGTAAAAGTATTGTCTGTATTCCAACTTAAGTAAGTAGTTCCATAATCCGCTACAAATTTTTGCCCTCCCCCTCCAATGTTTACTCCATTTGATTTTGCCCAAGCTGTAATAGTATATGGTAAAGTTGCACTTATATAACCGACATCAAAACCAGAAAATATATAATCATTCACTCCATCAAACTCATAAGCCCCCCCAAACTTCCCTGTTGCGTTCCAGATTGCTCCGCCAATAGCAGTTCCATTATTGCTATAAGTTGAAAAGTCTTTTACTAAAGTTGCATTCTCTCCGCTTTCCATGTTCATTCTCCACCATCCC
>Ga0172362_10001921_pt1 | contig 17945 bp, 22 predicted proteins | sample LakKivs1_kivu2a2_FD_114534 | JGI IMG/M metagenome (GOLD analysis project Ga0172362, IMG submission 114534) | Sediment microbial communities from Lake Kivu, Rwanda - Sediment s1_kivu2a2 | ecosystem: Environmental > Aquatic > Freshwater > Lake > Sediment | place: Rwanda: Western Province, Lake...
TACGTACCGGTTGATCTCCTTCGACGAGGTCATGTCCTCATATTCCTTGACAGACACGGTCTTCTCGACCGCAATGTTGAACCCGCTAAGGATTTGAGAGGTCTCTTCGAGGAGCATGCCGGCCATGTTCTGATGGTACTTTCTCTTCAGTACAATGACACTGGTATCGAACGCCATGCTTACCTCCCTACTTTCAGATCGTTCCTCACAATGGTATCCACGAGTCCGTTGGACAGAGCGTCAACAATCTGCTCGTGATCCTTGAACTTCATGAAACTATGCAATGCTAGGGAATCGCTGAGCGCATGGAGTATCTCATGTATGAGTGTCTTCCATACGTCGATGATGTCCCTCCCTCCCACGTAAATCGTTATCTCTCTCTTGACGTAGTCGCAAAGCCCAAAGACCGGGTCCTCGCGGTTACCCGCGAGATCCCCTACATCATACACGTTGTCAAGGTATGACACCTTCCAGGTAGATGACAGAATCATGAGTTCCGTCGGCAACTTACTGATGCTTGCCTTTGAGAGCGACTTCTGCTTTGTCGTCTTCTTGCTAGACGATGCCATAGATCTGGTACCTCCGCCGCCGGCTTTCCTCGGAACACTCCCCAAGATCACGAGCAACGCACCGGTCACAGACGGTGTCTGTAATGCCGTCCAGCTGGAGGAAGTACTGTTTACCACACTGGTCGCAGAACATCTTGGGGCATCCACCAACTATTGTACCATCGCACTGGTATGCCTTGCAATGGAACACGTCAGGATGTTGTTGAATCCAGTCGTGGAACTGAACTTCCTCGTTCCCACAGCCACACTTGGCTAGGAACGACAGGAGTCCAGGAAACCTCTGGTAGTATTCTTCGCTCATGAATTGGTCGCCGGCCACATCAACGCAATATTGGACCAGGCGAGCTGTTGGGGTGGGGGTACGGCTAAGCAGTCTGATGGACGCCGCGGCTACTTCCTCGAGGGACAGTCCCGACCCCTGAATGAGGTTAGAGACTGCGCCCTCGGCTACTTGTAGTGGTGTTATCTCTCCGCTAATGGTAGTCTGCATTCGATCATTGTCCTTCTCCTAAGTGGTCATTCATTGTTCGCGGTCATGTACCTGCTACTTCCCTGGCGTCCATGTACATCAGATAGACGCTCATGATGAAGTCTGACTTCTGCGGGTACCCCACGGGCTCCTTGAGCCGGACCGCCAAACGGCGGTACAGCTCTCCCTTATGGGAGATACTATGGAGCTGTACGTCCTTCCCGTTGCCGACTCCTCGTATCCCGTTGCGGTTCGTGAGCACTCTGACCAATCGGTACATAAGCTTGATACGAGCTTCCTCTACAGAGACAGAGGCAAGCATGCTTTCAAGCAGAGGCACTACCCGTTTGGTCCATGAGATCTTCTCTCCCAGGCATACGCCCTCGAAGATCTCGATGAGCTCGGAGAAGTAGTAAGGGTCCTCCTCACTGCTGTTCTCGCTACCAGCAACCCTTCCGGTAACGAGGTATTCCCCGAGACTGTTAATGCTCTCACGAACGCTGAACCCACACTTCTCGAAGATCTGATCTACCACATACTCCTGTAGTACAATACCTGTCTCCTGCTTTGCGATGTCAACCAATAATTTGCCCAGCGCCTGTCGGTTAAGTGGTTTGAACTTGAACTTCTGCATCCTCCCACGAAGCTTCTCGTTGAAGCTGTCAAGACTGGTTGAGGTGAAGATGAGATAGATATTCTCCGGGATGTTCTCGGTGACTTGAAGGAACACCTGCTGGGCGTCTGCCGTCAACTGGTGTGCCTCATTGATCATATATACACAGCGGTGGTTAAGGAGCGTGTCCCGCTTGTACTCGATCTCTCGTGCCATCTTCCGGATGTCATCAATCTTCCGGAAGTCCCCTCCATTGATCTCGAAGAAGTAGATGTTTCTCTCGCCCTTGTGAATGCGCTCTTTGTCGAGGGGTTCCATATCCGGGTTGAGCAACATGGCCATGATACGGCCGGCCGTTGTCTTTCCCAGCCCACCGTACTCACTGTGGAGCAGAATGAAGTGGGGGAGTGCCGGCTTCTCTCCCTTCAGGGTATTGGCAATGAGCCACTCGGCCTGCGATCCAAAGTCGGAAGTAGGATACATTTCCTTGAACGTCCGTGGACGATAGCGATTGTAGATGTCCTCCATTGGTGCTGCTCCTCCTTGGCTATATAATGCCTGCTGTCTTGTTCACCGCGTCAAGGATATTAGGCCTTGATCGGTCGTGCGAATATATCTCTGGCACAAATATGTCCAGAGATTCCCGGGCTCGTGAGCCCCCTACGTAAAGGACACGTAGCTCTTCCTGGTCATATATGTTCACGCTCTTGGCATTGACACTCATGACAACATGTGAAAACTCTTTCCCCTTTGCAGCATGAATGGTCATAAGGGTAGTCGTACCCCCATTGAATACATTGAAGTATGTTTCAGCATTGGCAATGACCTTTCTCTTTACTGAATCCACCAGGGCATCATCTGACTCGACGGATCTCCAGAGTTCCTCTACGGTATATCCATCGTTCCTGAGTGCACCAATCAGTGAATGGATTGCTCCGCTGTCAAGCTTTCCATAGTACTCCTTGTACATGTCAAGGGTTTCAATCAGATTGTAGATATCCTTTCTGGCCTGAGATCCTATTGCCGGAATCAAATGGTAATCATAGTCCACTGCAAGATGTGATGACCCGAAGAGTTTCTCGATGGTATCCCGGTTGAACCTCAAGGATGTCATGCGTCTCAGGGTACTTACTCCGTTCCATGAGAGCCCACCAAGAAGCGATGCGGCACCAATAATATCTATTGGAGATACTGTGAGACCTAGGGAGACCACGGCAGTGGCAAACGCTACGTATGGGTGCGCACTCAGAGGCAGAGTATAGTTCACCGAGGATGCCCTTCTTCCAAGACAACGAAGGGTCGAATAGATCTCCGCGTTGGTCCTGAAGAGCACTCCACTGTCGTCAACAATGCGCGCACAGATTCCCTCGGTAATCTTCTTCTCTGGCATTACGTGGAGATGAACTTCCCCACCCTCTCTGTCTGGTTCTATCCGTACAGGCGGGGTGAACGCAACGTTCAGGAACGAAGCGATCTCGCTTGGTATCCTGTACGAATGTCCCAAGGTCGATGTCGTCATACCTGGAACAATATGCGGGAACCGTGACATGATCGTGGGATCTCCCTGCTGAAAGCCAAAGATGGCTTGCATTGGATCCCCCACAACAAGAACTTCCTTGGACCGGACAGCAAGTTCCTTGAGGAAGTTGAACTGAAGCTCCGAGAGATCCTGTGCTTCATCAATGGCAAGGAGGTCTGCGGAGAACTGAGCTGCGGCAATAGCTCCGCGGTAGATCAGTTCGTCGTAGAAGATTCCAGACTCGAGGATCTCTATATCATTGGGACTCTCCTTGCCCTTATGGAGGGCGTATGCCAAGGAGTGAATAGTTGAGGCATGAACCCCGTTGGGGCATTTGTCCACCAGTTCCCTGGCTGCCTCCCTCGTGAAGGTAATTGCATAGACTTTGTTGGAATCAACTCCTCCGGAGATCTGCCTCTTTATCTCGCTGGCGAGTGACGTCGTCTTCCCTGATCCAGGCACTGCCAGTATAAGCTTACTCATTGAGTCCCTCCTTGAGCTTCTTCATGAACTCACGTGCTGTTTCAAGTGAACTCGCAGCCTCGGCGATATCTGTCTTCTCTTGCTTGTGACAGAATGGCATGAGCTCCCTCCACTTCTGTTCACTAAGGTGCATGATACGTGTGATACCATCCGGCCTAGTAACCTTGAACTTATGGCCCCTGGTCTCCTCACCGAGGTAGGTGAGAAGGGCAAGACCATCGACATGTACCAGTAGGTAGCGACTGTCCTTGACAAGTTCCATTACACCTCGATCTTCAACATGCAAAGGGAGTTGATGTCGTCCTCGGAATCAACTCGCAGGATCATGCGCTGCTTCCACGGGTTAACCGCCATGATGAGCTGTGCCTCATCGAGCTTGGCTCCCGCTGAAGTAACGAGAAAGTCGATCATAGCTCTGTCGAACATTGCTACCTCGAACTTCACCTCTTCCGATGACTCACATGGAAACTCTGCCTCGAACAGGTTCTTGACGCTATCCACTATACTCACCTTCATAGTGTCTTTACCAGCATGAATTGAAGCGTAGCCCTCATGACGCATCTGTTCGAGTACAGGAAGGACTTCCAAGAACTCCTTCGCTTTGGCCTTCACAACAATGACTGGCTGTTCCGGTTCGTCCTTCTCGTACATACCATGGGCCAAGCCCTGGGCGAACTTCTTATGCTTGTCTGGGAACCTGCTTCTGGCATACTTGAACGCGCCATAGATGACGTAGTTCTCATCCTCTACCATTGAGAAGACAACCTGCTTGTCCATCTTGACGCGAGCCTTCTGGGCTACAAGTCCCTTGGCAACTTCTGGGAGATCGGTAAGATCTATGTCCAGTCCTGGCTCTCCCCTGAGCACTGCAAAGGTCTTCTCGTTGAGAAGCGCCAGATAACCCTCTCTCACGGGAGCGTTCGGGTCATTTGGGTTCTGTTCCTCATGAGTAATAATGCTTGCTGAGGCGAACTCATTGAGCAGCCCAAAGATATTCCGTCCACGGGTGAAAAGCTCAGGGAGATCAGCGAACTCATGTGCAGCGGGTGGCTGTATATCCTTAGGGATTGCCGCGTCCTTCTGGTTGACATGCAGGGTAAGCTCATGTTTCCCATTGGAGAAGCTAACCTTGTCCTGATCAACCTTGGTGGCAACGATATCTCCCTCGAGACTGAGTATTGGAGAGAGATCTGCATACCTAAGAATGCAGTTTGCATTGCTTTCCATGAAGCTCTCTATCTTGAACCAGGCTCTGTCCCCCTGGAAGTATAGAGAACCATCGTATAGGACAAAGTCCCTTGAGTCAAGGTTCTCTTCTGCGGGTATGATCTTTTGTGCCCTCTGAAACTTCAGTCGTGTACTCATGATAATGTCCTCCCTTCTTTCGTTGCATCCTTCGCCAGCTTCTCACGTGCCAGGAATCCCACCAAGTCCTCTCCGTGATCGTCAATGGAACCAAGGTGGTTGACCGGCATAAGGGCGGCCACCCAGTTCCAGGCGCCGCGCACGCCCACATGCTTTCCGAAGAAGATCGGCCTGTTAAGTGTCGAACCGAATACTTTAGCATCCGGATGCAGCCGGCGTATCTTATCGAAGTAACGCTTGTACACCAGGATAGGTGTAGGGATCTCATCAACCTGTGGGTGGCATGGATCCAGAATATAGCACTTTGCTGTGGCCCTTGCGTTCCTCTGCGCATAGTCTACCGTCAGGGGGCAGTCGTACATAAGCCGTCTGAGTAGCTCTGTTCCCTTATGGCTTACGGGCGGAAAGAGGTTCTTCATGGTAGCCTCAGTGTAGTCATACCACTCATACTTGCCGTCCCTGTTAGCATAGTAGCGTCCCGCCTTGGCCATCATCTCATCGACTGTCAAGACGTGCTCAGGATAGAGAATGGCCCAGTAGCGGTTGCTGACCCATCTTCCATCTGTATCGACCTCAAGGACGAGCAGCTTTTCCCTGACGCCGATGTCCAGTTTCTCAAACATCTCAATCCTCCTCTCCGTCTTCCTCCCCACTTCCCTCAAATCCCTCCTCGACATCGTCCTCATCGTCATCAGACTCGAGCATGTCGAATAGGTTAAGACTCTTCTTCCGAGGGTCTGCGTGGCTGAAACGGTCTATGATTGCGTCTATGTCGTCCAGATACCGCTCGAAGGCTATCCGTGTGTCTGACTGCATGTCATCAGCAAGGGTATACTGTTCTTTCGTGGCGGTATAGTAATACTCGAGCACATCGTCTGCCTCCACTGTCCTGCCCTTCTGCTGCAGGCGCATGATAAGATCGAGCATGAAATAGTAGCTGTTCGCCCTGTCCTGTTTCGGCTGGGCGTACGCCATCATGGAAAGAACGTGTTTCAGTTGCTCTCCATTCTTGCATGACTTTACAAGCTCCCGGAACCGGTCTCCACGGTTGCGCTTGTTAGGTCTCTTCTTTCCAAAGACTGTATCAAGCCATGCCATAGCTCTCTGCTTCATGGCCGCAAGTATGTCCTTCTCCGTGCCTGTGTGATCCACGGCCATGACTATAGTTTCCACACTCCTATATCCCTTGTACTGCTCTGGGTTCTTCTTCAGAGTCTTGGTGAACTTGAATGGTTGGATGCCCTTCTCCTGGAATATTGACTCTACGTCCCGGGCCTGAATACATGCCTTTCGGTAGGCATCCGGTTCGGCAGACCTGAACATCACCGCATCTGAGACGATGCGAACTGCTCGTTGGATCACCTTTGCCTTGTCGTATCCTTTGAAGGCAGATCCCTTCGTGTACAGCTTAGTGGAGTCCGAGTTCTTGCGCAGGATGTAGTTCTTCCGCTTGTACATATACACGGATCCATCATCCTCGAACTCGAGCAGGAAGTTCATCTTTCCGGCCGGCACACCAAAGAAGTCATTGATCTTGGACCTCAGAGTCTTGTTGATCTCCTTGATGTCCATGTCAAAGAACTCTTGGTTCAGCAGTAACCCGTCTGTGTCTATTTCGATGATAGCCTTCTTTCCGAAGAGTCGGACCATTTCAGTCATCAGCCACCGCCCAAGGGCGGTAACAAATATGGCTGCTGGTAGATCCGCTACATCATAGTAACGGTTGCCTTGAACACCATAGAATGTGTTGTTGATTATCTTAGCCTCGGCCTGGGTGGAGTTATAGTTCATGTAGTCTATCTGATACTGTCTTTCACCTGTCTCCTTGAACTTCTTGTTGCTCTCCTTCGCTTTACGCTTGAACTCGTCTCGCACTCCATTGTAGTGATTGATCATTCGTCTGACGAAACCGTCAGTCACAAGATCGAATCTGAACTTGAGCACTACTCGGTAGTTGTCGTCTGGGATATAGATAGTCTTGTCCGTTGCCTTCCCGTAGGCAATGATACAGGGATCACCGTCTTCATAGTTGACAAGACCCTGCTGGACGCTTGCGTCCTGTGGAATGTTCTTGCGCTCTTCCTCCCAATCGTTGTAGTCGATGATTGCATCAAGAACATATCGGTCATAGCTGACGTTGAAGTCATGCATAATGTTTGGGTACATACTTTTAGCATCGAGGTATACTGTGCGTGGAAAGTACCCACGGTGGTAGCACGCAACCAACGCTCCTTGGTACTTTTCCGCCCGATCATAAAGGGTCTGGTATCTTTCCTCGTTCCTTGTGAGGGAGTAGTAACCGTTCTTCCTGCACTCCCTATAGAGGACGAGATAGGACTTCTGTCCCGATGTCATGCGGTGCACCATGCTCATGGGGCATCGCAGTAGATTCGACGAGGCAATCAGCCTCGTCTTATACACGTTGTATAGATACTCCGTTGCAATGATGTCAGACTTGGAGTACTCTATGAAACGTGCTCGATCGCTCTTAAGGAGCCCTGCCATGTTCTTCTTCTCCTCGATTGCGAGGTCGAAGACTGTACAGCCGTAAGTCTTGGCAGCATTCTTCAGTCCTCTGGAAGGAAGCTGGGCCATGGCCTGGTCAGTCTTGGCGTGAAGGAACAAGTCCAAGTTCAGCAGTCCTGGACAGAAGTCGAGGTGCTCCACCTGCTGCTTACCGCTGAAGATCCATGATGGATAGAAGAGCTTGATCTCTCCTCCAGATGTCTTTAGTGGAATGCGGGAGAGCCCGTCGTACTTCCGTCCTATCTCCGGGTACTTCCTTCTCAGGATCGCAATGCGCGTCTTGAGATAGGGGATATCAAACTTGTTAAGGTTGAACCCGACAATGAAGTCGGGGGACTTTCCTGTGGGGCTTGTCTCGCACAGTTCGAGGAACTGCATGATCATTGTTGCCTCTCCTGTTGCCTTCTGGATGTCATTGATCAGGATGAACTCCTCGGTATCGAGGAACTTCACCTGTATGGCAATGATCTGGTCCCGCTCTGCCTTTGGAAAGTGCTCCTCTGTGCTTGCTGTCTCGATGTCAAGGAACATCGGGTATGGTTCGATGCCCGGCTCCGCGTCTCCACTCTGCCTAAGTACTTCTACCATGGCTTCGACCTTCTCGGGGAACTCCTTGAGAAGCTCCAGCGGATAGTCAAGCGAGGGCAACTCCATCTTCTGCCCCGGCCGCAGAGTCAGTGGGATTCTCTCCATGTACTCGAGCCCAACGTAGGCTTCTCCACCACCAATGAGTTTGACGTGTTCAGCATGTTCGCTTGGATGGGATTCCCTAGTAAGCTTGAAGGGTTGAATTGGCCAGTCTACGTACTGATAGGTGCCTCCTCCCACTACTAGAAGTCGTTCGGTGTTGGTGGCATAAATGCCCACAGGAACTTCAAGCTTCATAGGTCTTCTCCTGATTGTATCGTGCGAACGCGAGTATGTCAAATATCGTTGGCTCTACTTCATCCAGATCAAGCACATCGACCTCACCAACGCGGCCATCACGGAAGACTATGTCTACAATTCCAGATGATGGTTTGTGGTACTGCCTGGCCGCAATGCTGAGGACACGAAGTCCTGAATATCTGTGGACTCTTAGTTTATGCTTTAGGACTGGGAGATCTTGGTTGTCGTCTGACACTCTGGCTGAACCGACACACTGCCTTCCTCCAGCAGTCTTCGGATCCCTACTCTCAGTGTATGTAGATAGAGATGATACACCGAATCCTGGTTTAACCATAACAACCCCCTTCCTGCCAGTTCCCAGACCGAAAGCTCACGCCGCAGATCGGCGAGACTCGGCGACAGCCGGGTGGCTTCTTTCATATACGACTCCATTCACATTGTTCTTGCCACGCCTGGACAGGCTAGCCTAGAAGCTGATAAATGTCAACTACAGTTCGAGCATGAATTCGGATATGGTCTTCTCTGGACATGACAGAGCGACGTTGCGCATGATCAAGAATATATAGGAACCGTTGAAATAGTCCCGATTGCCTGCATTGTAGTACTTCGCCGCGAGGATGAGATTCCCATCAGCTCTGTCGATATAGTAGCGGAGTATCTTTGTTCCCAGCATTATGTTCGTTGCGGGATGATATAGATCCTCCGCAGGGCCCTTGTGCCAGAATGGCATTATCTGCATAAGACCGCGGGCGCCAGCGTACGAAAGCGCACGAGGGTTCCCTCTGGACTCCACATGTATGAAGGCACAGATAACTTCTGGAGCGACGTTGTGCCTTCTACCTGCTTCGTAGGTAAGCTCGTAGAGGTTCCTTGATATCCACCGATACTGGGTCGTGAGCCTCTTGAACCTTCCCTCGTAGTCCTTTACATCCACAAAGAGTGCGTCTGGCCTGGCCCATTGGGCGCATACGATGCATACTACTGTCCAGGCGATCAGCAACAGTTTCCTTTCCATGCGTACCTCCGTAAGTACGTTAGCCCACTTCTCCTATCTTCCTATCCACTTGCTCGTCACCAATGTCAAGTGACGGATCGTAGAAGTGTCGGTGCTTGTATTCCCATCTCCTGACTTTCGCCCAGTCAGATACGTTGGTGATGAATCCCACAACCCGGGTCATGTTGCTGGTGATGGGACCGCCACACTGTGTACATATAGTAATCTTACCTACATTGACATGCCTCTTGTCGCACATGGCAATGTTAAGGTTCACCGCAAAGTACAGCGCTCCTGCGCTTGCGGAACTTCTTATCAACCGCTTCATCTGCTCCTTGTTCCTGACCCTATGGTCAAGGTTCAGATGCATGATACAACCTCCCTGTGCTCTCGAGTCGAACTTTCCCTGTAAGTACATGCGTGTATACAGGTCGGTCTTCTCGATGAGTGGGATAAACTGGTTCGAGTAGAGTGAGTACTTGTTTGTAAAGCTCGGATAGAGCATCTTGTCAGCCTCACACATGCGTATGGCTGCCTGCTCTCCTGGTATAAGTTCCAGATTGAACCGTCTTCCATCAGATGCCCTCTTCTCCTCAACTGTATTAGCTGCGTTGATTGAGTCCATGATCTTGATCACAAACTCTGTTCCGTCTGGGTCTGTAATGTTAAGGCCTATAAACTTACAGGCTTCATATGGTCCTATTAGCCCCACAGTAGAGTACTGCTTCTGGAGATGCATCCAGTTGTAGTTATACAGTGGGAGCCTGCCTGTGGCTATCAGATCCTTGATGATCTGACGGTGCGCGTTGAGCACTGCATGCGTGAGCTCCGTCCTTCTCTCGAGGATCTGGAAGAACTTTCCGTAGTCGCCTTCCGCTTCGATGGCAATGCGCGGTAGATTGATAGTACACACTCTATGACTACCAATGCTAACGCTGCCAGTGCCAAGTGAATTAGTATGCTCTCGAATGAGCTCGGACCGTAGGCGACAGCAGGATGACAGGCAGGTAGCTGGACCAGTATAAAGGTTCAGCAACCCAAATGGGAGATTGGCTTCAGACACATAGTCGAGAAACTCCTCATCCTTAATATCCCCATCCACCGTCACCAGGTTTGCGGTGATGACAGGGAACGTGAAGATCTGCTTCTGGCACTCCTGATTGTACCAGTCGATGAACAGACGCTGGATCTTCTGTACGCTCTCCATGTTGATGGGGCTTCCATCTGGATACACCACTGTTGAGAACAGTTCCTTCAGGAAGTACTTGTCGTATATGGATACATTGGTGAACGCAGACTGGCTCCCTCTGAACGAGAAGTTCAGCGAGTAAACCAGGTTCTGGAAGCCCTGCAACACATGGTTCAGTGCATCTGAGCTCTCCCAGTAGCGGTCACCAAAGTCCTTTCGTGCGAAGTAGTCGAGGTATATAAGTAGGTTGGGGTACGATGCCGCGCCAGCTATCTGATTGCTGATGAACGCGGTTGACTGGACGACCAGGTTGATCATGCTGGAGAAATGCTTCGGCGGGCCTATCTTGATCTTCTTGACGAATGGCATTCCCTCCATGACAAGGGGTGCTAGGTCGAAACTGTAACAGTATGCCTTGTGAGCGAAGTGACTGTCATTGAGATAGAGAGCACAGGTAATGATGTCCTCTATTGCTTCGTTCGCCGTGCGCAGGGCTTTGTCATTTGGCGTACCCTGTTCGGCCATGGTACGCAACATGTATGTCCATATCATGTTCAGGGCGTTGAGCTTGTTCTCTGCCTTTGCCATTTCATGGTCGAACGACACGACGCTTCTATCGTCGACGTTCGCGTTTCCATCAACTGATCTATCCGCGATGGATACGTCAGCCTCCCCGAACAGAAAGTCCCTGGTGAAGCTCGCCACGTCGAGCTGATCGGGGTGGACACCTGAGAATCTCAGGACGCTCTCACCATACTTTCTCTTGATGCGGCCGAGCAGGTTGTCGAACCGCTGGTCATAACTGAATCTGATCTCCATGTGTGACTCCTTCTGATTGCAATGTGAAGTACCGCTGCATGGATATCTCTATGTACTCGCCTGAGTTCTTCATGTAGAACTTCTTGTGCGTATGCCACTCACCACCTTCGTATGGTCCTGTCACAAAGTAATCAGGGCGTCCATAGTGACTCATGGCTATATGTATGTCTGCTCCCACGAATACAACTGTCTTCATTCCACTCGCCCTGGCGAATCGGACAAGGTACGGGGACAACATCTTCTTTGATGGTCCATCAGTACCCATGATACAGATTCCCTCTATGATGCCGGCCTTATGATAGTTGGTAATAGTGCTCATAAGATCCTTGAGTCCGACACGGTCGGTTTCCTCCTCACACCATAGCGCACGAGAGTGGCACTCTGGGCAGGAGATATCACAGGGGCCTGTAAAGTGAATGTTTAATAGAACATAGGGTGACTCGGCACATGAGACGTCGATGCTGCGAACGTAGGTTATTGTATCACCAGAAACTATATCGGGCCACTCCTGATTCTCACTCGGGGAGTGATTTCCTGAATGGCTCATAGCCATACCTCCGTGATAAGACTGCGAAAGCAAGCGGTTTGCCGGACCTTACGACCCGGTGTGTCCGAAACCGCCTGCGCCTCTTTCTGTTAGCGAGAGCATGCTCTCTTGGTCTACCTTCAGGAATGTCATTCGTTCCACCGGGGCCATGACAAGCTGTGCTATCTTCATGCCTTGGTCTACAGTAAATGACGATGTCCCATGGTTGATAAGAATTATCCCGATCTCTCCACGATACGAGGAGTCGATCGTGCCTGGGGTGTTTAAGACGGTGATGCCTCTCTTCAGGGCAAGACCAGAGCGTGGTCGTACTTGAAGCTCAAACCCAGCAGGGAACTCAACCTTGAGTCCTGTGGGAATAAGAGCCCGTTCTCCTGGTTGCAGTACCAGTGGTTCTTTCAGGTGGGCAAAGACGTCTGCTCCGGAGCAGCCGTTGTCGGCATACTCCGGGGTTCTAGCGCCTTCTTCTGCGTAGAGGGCAACTCTCACTTCCTATTGCCTCTGACCTTTACCGTTGCAAGGGCTATGGTCTCTGCGGCGGTCTTAAGGACATGGTGCTTCGCATCACTCACCCGATCAGGCAGACTCGCTGCCAGCCGCGACTTTATCTGCATGTCAATTCGGTTCCACTGGGACTTGACCGCCTTGGCGATCTTCCTCTCATCGGGCTTTCTGCCCCGCTTTCCGGGAGCTTGCTCCTGCTTGGTTGTTACAACTGTGTCTCGTTTGTTCACTGTGTGGTTCCTCCTCCGTGTATTACACTTCAAGGCGACGGTCGAGATCCTCCTCAAGCCTGAAGATTTCACCCTTCGGATCGTAGATCTTGCCATACTTCTCGGCAACGACCTTTAGTGACTTCAGGATTGCGAGAGACTCCGCCTCTCCTTCCTTCGTACCAATGCTGCAGAACTCTATTGCAGCATGGGTCGAATCGCACATAAGTGCTTCGTACGTCTTCCTTCGATCGACTGAATACGCCAGCTGCGCGTTCGCCCAATCGAAGAGCTGCTCCTTGGTTTCATACTGAAAGACAAGGCCAGCGAGATGAATACGCAATGGTGTGGGACCTGTCATGGTCAATCTCCTTTATTGCTTACGACTTGACCCTCAGGTACGGAGCCTTCGACCGCTTCTGCTTAAGGTGCTCAACCTTCTTGCGAAGGTCTTCCGGTACGGCGCTTCGTTGTAATCGTGAAGGGATATGTTCAAGTATAATATCCGTCACGATATTATACAGTGCCTGCATATCAACAAACTCACTGAACGGAAGTCCTTTGACGAGCTTCTGGGCCCTGAGGGGGACGATAAGCTTCATTACCTCCTTAGCATCGTAGTCTTCCAGAGTACCCTGAACCTTGGTCAGATGCTCCTCTATGATGTCCTTATAGGTACGTCCCTCTGTGTCTCCTGGCTCCGGCAGGTTATGTTCAAGCCTGAACATCAACGTTCTACCCAGTGCTTCAAGCCGCAGTTTGTTCACCTTTGCGAGCTCTTCGCGGTCGAGCTTCTCCTTGATCAGATCGGTCGTTGGTATATCCTGTGGATCTGTTGGACTGTAGTGCGGGTTGAGCACCATCTGGTATGGCAGGCACATGCCTACCATGAAACACAGATTGCAGTTTCCTGGGCTATGTGGTAGCTTACTGATATCAGGATCCTTCTCAAAGTCCAACAGAAGCTTGCGGATTCCTCTGAACCGGCTAAGCAGGTAGTTCTCATGCCGTTCGAGATCGGCTTGGGTGAGCTTGTACTGGAACTGCTCCTGGGCCCGTACATAGTCGAGAAGCACTGTGATCTTCTCAGGCTCAACTCCCTTCGCCTTCCACATCAGGTAGGCATAGCTGAGGACCTGGCGTCTGTCGGTATCCGAATAGGCAAACGCTGATGTCTTGTAATCGACAATCAGTACCGTTCCGTCACCAGTATCCACAACACGATCAGGGATGCCTACCAGGGTTCCCAGACCATGTACGTCCCACGACAGCATCTCCTCCTTTACAGAGGGAAGCTTATAGTAATCCCTTGACTCCAAGGTCTCTTGGAACTCTGAAAGTTCCTGGAGTGTCGACTCCTTCTCGTAGACAAGGGCTTCCTTCGTTTTGGTAGGATCAAAGGCATGCTCGGCGAGTTCATGGAACTTCTTACCCACATTGGTGGTGTTCGTTGCCTTCGCTGTCTCTGTCCGCGGGAACATGATCCGCGAGAATATGAACCCGGCCCGGCAGTTCTCGAATTGCCGTATGCCGCTTGGAGAGAGCCTCAGGCTCGCCAACATTCCCTGTATCTTACTCACAACTGTCCTCCTTTCTCTCGCACGTAGGCAAGGTGGTTATGGTATATGTCCGCGAAGTCTTCCAGACGGAGTACACAGTGGACATTCCCATCCGCATCGGAACGGAACATTGCGGGGACCCTGCCTAGCCGCGCCGCAGCTTCTGCCGTCTTGAGGAAGTCCTTCTTCCTGACGGTGATGGAACCGCTTTCCTTCTCTGTGTACTTGCACTCGGCGATGAGCTGTGCATACGTTTCGATGCCGCGCTGGGTGCCCCTTCCGTCACCGTCCCCGGCAACACTGCCGGATCCTCGCGTACCAGAGAGACCGAGGGCCTTGTTGACGATGGTCTCGAGCTCGTTATATCCTGTGACGATTGGTATCCGCATCTGTCCTTCCTCCAGTTGAGCAGGTCTATCATGTTAAAGAGCACGGGTATACCGCATCTCCGTGCCTCAGCTACTTCAATGGTGATACCTTCAGACCGCTCCCAATCATGCTCCGGAACATACAGAGCGTCCGCTCTACGTACCAGTGCACAGAAGTGGTCCCACATCATTGCCTCTGATACCTTTGGCTTTCCATAGTCTAGGAGCGCAGTGTTCATCACTGGGCATATGACCGCATATCCCATCCTAAGAAGCTTTCTGGTCCATATTCGTGACCGTAGGACGTTAATGAGCTTTCCGAAGAAACCTAGGTGGCGTCTTCCCTCCCCCCATGGATCGGTCCGATAGAACGCACACAGATAGATTACCTCTCTTTCCATCATGTCGAGGCCTCCTTCTTCTCGGCCTCTCCGTTCTCTTCTTGGTTCTTCTTCTTGCGCCTTGTGGCCTTGCGGAACCAGTCGAGAGGATTGATCGACACGGGCTCTGCGTTCATCATCTTGAGCCTTCGGTCGTTCATCTCCTTGGTATACTTGGGCTTGAGTGAGTCAAGGACGCGCTTCTTCTTGCGCTCCTTGAGGGACTTCTCAAACTCCTCCTGATTCCGCTTACGCTTTCGGAGCTTGGCCCGCTTCTTCATCCTTGCGAGCTTGCTTTGCTTTAGCCGTTCGTTCCTCATCTGTCCTCCTTCTCAGTTCCTTGGTGAGTAAGTGCACGTCCTTCTTTGTAAGAAACGGCTGCACGTTGGTACCACAACCACCACAGCCGGAGCCATCGACGAGGATCCCCAGCGAGTAGGTCACCACGCAAAAGGTCCCCGGGATCACGCTCTCGAAGATCTGTCCACGACTCTTCTCGATGCTCCCTACTTCGAGACCAGTCAGCAATCTTCCTGCTAGGCTTCCGAAGCAGAGCACCGCTTTAATCTCTGGGTGTGATCGAAGATCATCAAGAATGTGCTGCCCACATAACAGGTAGTCGTCTTTCTTAAGGATGGCTTTTGAGCGGGTGATACACCGTATGACAGTGGCATGGGAGACCTTGTCCTGATCCAGGCCCGTCTCCTTTATGAGCCGATGAATGTAAGCAGTCCTCCTATGGAGGCCTGAAAGAATCATTGCTGAGGGGAGATCTTCCACCATGGGGAAGTCACTGAGAAAGAGCACGCTACTACCTTTCTTGAAGTCAGGCATTACCGGTTTGTCGTGCTCTCGGAGCTCCCTCAGCCTGCAGTCTGTACATCGTTCAGTCAAGATAGACCTCCATGGGTGTAGTCAACTTGAGCTCCTTCATACCAAGCTCAATGAGTGTCTTCAGGGATTCCTGCTGTTTACGGGCAGACTTGATCGTTCCAATATGAACCTCCCGGTCCATCCCCTGATAGAACTTCTCACGCCCAACTGAACGGATTGAACCGGCCACTCTCATGCAATCATAGAGAGTATATGCCATATCCACAAGATTGTCCTTTATGATAAAGCTTCCCCGCTGTCCCTCCATGTTGCGGTCAGCCTCGTACTTTGTCAGCTGATACTGAATGCGCATTACCGTTTCCCCTTCGATTACAAGCTGCTCCTTGCCTGTAAGATGGATCTCTGTGTGTGCAGTCGAAAGCACATGGTCTTTGGTAGCTGGCCTGGCAGATGCTTCCCAGAAGCGCTCTCTCATCTGAGTGAGCACCAGAATGTAGGGGACTTTCTTCTTGAGGTGGATCATGAATGCTTCGTGGCTTGTCTTGTAGATCCCAGTGATTGTGTCAATCACGATGAAATCCACATATCCGTTCGATACCAGCTCCTTGAGTCCTGACTCTTGGAAGGTAGTCGAAAACCCTATGCCCTTGAACAGGGTGGGATCGTGCAGCATGAGCTTCGACTCCACGTCATAGTAGAACGTGGTAAGACCCTGCCGTTTGGCACTCAGGGCCATGCGCTTGGCAAGTGACGTCCTTCCACCATCTGGCATTGAATACACCACAGTTACCCCAGGATACAACTTGAACCTGGTGTCCATGGTTGGAATGCCCGTCAGGATTGGATCAGCGAGATGCTGTGCGATCGCGCTTTCCGACCGCTCCTTGATCTTTGTCAGATACTTGTCCAGGACGTTCTGTACCTCTGCCATTGGAAGCTGAAGCTCCGCGCTGATCTTCGAGCATAGATCTAAGTACTCCCTCTTTAACATACTCGATGTCCTCCTCAGTGAGTGACAGTATCGGCTCCACCCTGTTGATAATCTCCTGGGCTTCTACTCTGATGTCAGCAAGCATGTTCTTGGATGCCTTGACCTGTGCGGCAGAGCTGAGGATGGTATCGTGCGCGGTTTCCACAAAGGTTGCATGCTTGAATAGCTTATTGAACACCACAGTAAAGTCAGCGAGATACTTGGATATCATGTTCTGCATATTGCGGAGTCGCTTGCGCTCATCCTCGACATGCTCCTTGCAACGCTTACACCGGTCTGTCCACCGATTCTCTATGTTGTCCAGACGCTCCTCGTGTATCTTTCTAAGGCGCTCATCGAGGCGGACGGTTTCACCGGTAAGCTCAGCAATGCGGTCGTTGTAGCTCTTGACCTGGTTCTGGAAGACCATGGTTGCTTCCTCCCTTCCCCGCTCATACTCCCTGAGCAAGGCGGTGGTAGAATCTTCCAGATACTTCATTGCCTTGACCAACTTCTTAATGGTCTGGATCATTACTTCCTCCATACGATATCAATGGTGCCACTCTCAGGAATCGCACTGCCAATGTCAAGCATATCCTAGGTTCTATCACTATCACTGAACTTGTTCACAATGATAGAACCATTGTACGCCTGACCGGTATTAATCTTGTAGATGTCTCCCCATGATAGAGTAAGAGACTCGTCCTCAAAGTAATTTACTTCTTTGTCCCAGTTGATCGGCTTCACAATGAGGCCTTCAATTCCCACCAGTAGGATTCTACCAGTCAGACCAAGGTATAATACCTGGCCATCTGGTGTTGCCATCCTGAATGACACACTCACTGTCTCTCCCACAAGGCCTGCAACCTTTGGATTGCAAAGTACATCGAATACGCTCATACTGTAGCCTCAAGGTTACAATCTATACATCTACGCTGGTTCTGACGGTTAATCGTCAATGTGTAGAGGGCCATCATGGATCTGATAAATCAGCTGTCGACCCGGTTGGTCAGGAAGTTCGAGTTCGGCGACGCGAAGGTCTATACAGTCAAGATGTACCTGTATAGCCCGTTCAATGTTTCCATCCTTGGTGCCATCAATGGGAAGGAGAACGGCCTTGCCTTCTGTATTCTTCCCGCA
>Ga0172362_10001922_pt1 | contig 17936 bp, 13 predicted proteins | sample LakKivs1_kivu2a2_FD_114534 | JGI IMG/M metagenome (GOLD analysis project Ga0172362, IMG submission 114534) | Sediment microbial communities from Lake Kivu, Rwanda - Sediment s1_kivu2a2 | ecosystem: Environmental > Aquatic > Freshwater > Lake > Sediment | place: Rwanda: Western Province, Lake...
GCACCAGCCCGTTAAAGGCTGGCAGCTGGTATCCGTTTCCACAGTGCTTATGGGTATGTAACCGTGATGGCGGATCGCAGCTGCCAGCCTTTAACGGGCTGGTGCCTCTCGCTCGATACCTGGAAACTGCGCTCGCTGGGGAAGGCTCCTCACATTTTGACCTACGGGTTGGAAGGTTTGGAAGGCTTGCGAGTTGGTAACAGTGATGCTCTAGAAGTGAGAGTCGGGGCTTATTACAATTACACTTGTAATGCGCCCGGGTACAACCTTAGACTAACACTATCAGCATAGTGCTGAGGGGTGTGAGCAACCCCACGAGTTGAGTAAGTGACTGTCTCGGGGTGCAGGGTCTTTAGATCTTGTGCCCCGGGATTTTTTTTGGCCTAAACAACCAATCATGTAAGCCCAAGACGTCCTTGGGATACTACTCGCCGAAGTTCCGTCCACTTCGTTGCTAGGTGAATTAAGGACGGACAAGGACACATCATGGCTAATCGAAATTGGCTTTCTAACAAGCTGTATCAAATGGAAGCTTACCCCGTACTGGTAAGCTGTAACTTCATTGTTGCTTCTTCAAACGCAAACGGTCTTGGCATTACAGATTTAAAAGGCGCCGGAGTTAAAAATGTTTACATGAATACTTCCGCAACTCCCGCCGCTGGAAATCCTAATCCACAAGCCGGAATTATCATGATTGAACTAGAAGATAATTATAATCGTCTTCTAGGCGGATTTGCTGGCGCAGTTTCTCCGCTTGATGGGTCTACTCAAACAGCAACGGTTGTTGGAAATATTGCGGTAATCGTATCTTTAGGAACCGCCACACTTGCTCAGTGGCAAGCAGCAGGTCTTCCAGTGGGAGTTACTCCCGCTGTTGGAGTTGCTTTCGTTGCAACCGCAACCGCTACAATTGGCGGATCAGCTGCCGTACAAGGCGTTGGCGTATCGGGTGCTGTAAGTTTAGAAACTTGCGGAAATACCAACAAAAGCTTGGCAAGAGCAAATAGTCCGGTCAATGGCGGGGGACTTGTTTACTTGCAAGCTCTTGATTCAGCTGGCGCAAAAGTCGCGCCCGCTAATGGAACCGTTGTTTCGGTAAGTTTGTATCTTTCAAACAGTTCTGTAACTGTACAGGGACAGTAAAAACCTACTAGGGGTGGCTTGCAGTCTCCGGCAGGCTACCCCTTTAATTTAGGGGTAATATGCCTATTCCTCTTTCTCCTAATCCGCAAGTGACGTATTTACAGCAAGGCAATGGAAAAGTTCTTCTTTCTTGGAATGCTGTACCGGGCGCTACAAATTACCGAGTTGAGAGAAGCGCAAACGGCATTACATACTCGTTACTTGTAAGTCCCACGATAAATAAACATTTAGACACCACTGTAACGCCTAATACTCAGTACTGGTACAGAGTTGCTTCAGAGGATACTGGAGTTGGTGGCGGGGTTTCGGCGTATGTGTATCCGACTCCTGATTCTATTGTGCCAGTAATTGCTGGGTACATGAGTTTGCAGCAGTTAAGGCTTATGTCTCAGCAAAAGGCTGACAGGGTTAATTCTAATTTTGTGACTTTGCCTGAGTGGAACTCGTATATCAATTTAGCAAGTGACGAACTTTATGATCTCATTACGACGGTTTATGAGGATTACCAAGTGCATGATCCGGTCTACTTCACTACGACGGGAAACACTTCAACTTATCCGCTGCCGGACGGGATTACTACTTTTCAAGATAAGCAAGGAAACAACATTGTTCCTCCACCGATTTATAAACTAGCAGGAGTTGATCTTGGCCTTAACAACGCTCCGAATGGTTTCGTTACCGTTCAAAAGTACAACTTTATTGATAGAAACCGCTACATTTTCCCAAACACTTCAAGCACGATTTATGGTGTCTTTGGCTTACAGTACAGACTCGTTGGAAACTCTATTCGTTTCATTCCACAACCAGCATCTAGTCAGCCTATTGGGATTTGGTACGTTCCTAGAAGAGCGCAGCTCCTAGAAGAAAACGACGTGACAGACGGTTATAACGGCTGGACTAATTACATCATTGCAAGAGCCGCAAAATACGCTCTAGACAAAGAGGAGTCCGATACAAGTAAACTCGATGTGGAAATTGCTTATTTAAAACAAAGAATTGAGGAGTCTGCACCCAATAGAGATGAAGGACAAGCTGACACGGTATCAGACGTAAGAAGCGTGTACGGATTTGGACCAAATGGCGGCGGTTGGGGCGGTCCTTTTGGATCGGGTTGGTAAATGCAATTACCGTTGAAACTTACAGCAGACTTAATGCAAACAAGGTGGAAAAGTTTAATTGATCCACTTTTAGAAAACGCCCTTAATTCTGTCTCAATTATTGATAATGTCGTTCTAGCAATTGGTGACAACGTGATTAATCACAAATTAGGAAGAAAACAACAGGGCTGGCTTGTGTTAGATGTAAATGCAAGCACCACAATTTACAGATCGGCAGATTTTAACGACAAAACATTAACGCTAAATTCTTCTGCTGCCGCAACAATTAAATTAGGGGTATTTTAGTGGCTTCTCCTAACATGAATTTAATTATTCCGGTGCCCACGCAAACGCTAGGGCCCCTTTACGCAGAACAAATTGCAGCCTGCTTTAATAGAATTGATTCTCATAACCATACATTCGGAGATGGATCACAAATTCCTTTAAGTGCACTCAATGTTGCTCAGGCGCTCCCGATGAATAATTACCCGATTACTGGAGCATCATATGTTTCTCTTGCAGAGCAAATAACAGGGCCCTCGCAAGGCGGGTCTTTGTATATGCAAGGCGGAGAATTGTATTTTAGAAACGGAACTAGCACCTTTGACATAAAAATCACAAATGGTCCCGTTGTAAACGTGCCTGGAACCGCTGGGTTTGCAGGACTTCTTCCTCCCGCAAGCGCAACTTATGCTGGCGGAAATTTTATTTTCCAGTCTGGAACTAACATTGCTGGAAACCTAGACGCTGCAAGCATAAAAATAAGAAATGCAAATCCTTCTAGCAACGCAATTACGATTAATGCACCAAACCCGCTTGCCGCTGATTATTCTTTAACCCTTCCTTCTGCCGGTCCTTCTGTTACTTCAATTTTACAATTTGATTCGTCTGGAAATGCATCTTTTGTTGCTGCTGGGGGCGTTGGCGCTCCAACTGGTACGGTTACCATGTATGCTGGCTCTTCGGCCCCTTCCGGTTGGGTTTTTTGTGATGGTGCAAACTATAATTCTGTTGCAAATCCACAATATGCAGCGCTTTTTACAGCAATCGGAACAGCATTTGGAGGAACGGGGGCAAATGATTTTAACGTGCCTGATTGCAGAGGGGTTTTTGTTAGAGGTGTCGGATCCCAAACAATAAGCGGTCAAACTTACACCGGAAGTTTAGCAACAAAACAAGTTGATAACTTAGAAAGTCATGATCACGGAGGAAACACTGGAAGCAGCACCGTTCCAGTAACGTTGGTAAACTTTATCAACCCAGGATCCACAACTGGAGCACCACCAAATCTTCAATCAACAGGAAGTGGAACAATATCGGGCTCAGGCCATACACACTCAATTTCAGCAAGCGGAAGCGGAACCGAAACTTATCCGGCAAATATTGCTTTAAATTATATAATTAAACTTTAGAGGATTTATGCCATCTCCAAACATGGGATTAACGATACCGGTACCAACAGTCACAGAGGGGCCGCAGTACGCCCAAGAAATCTCAAACAGTTTTGATTTAATTGATTCTCATAATCACACGAGCGGGCAAGGGTCACTTATTCCACTAAACGCCCTTACAATTAGTCAAAACTTAAACATGAATAGTTACTCAGTGACTAATTTAAAATCGGTGTCACTAGTAAATCAAATTACAGCTCCAGCCGAAAACGGTTCTGTTTACATGACCGGAGATAATCTTTACTGGAAAGACGGCACCGGCTCTTATAACGTACAAATCACAAACGGAAACTCTTTAGCAGGAGCAGCGGGGACGATTACGGGGCTTCCAACTGGAACCGCAAGTGCTGCATACTTATCTGGCTCTGGAACTTTTAGATTTCAATCCTCTACAAACACTGGAGCCGATGTTGATTGCAGAACGGTTACTTTAAGAAATAACGTCGCACTTTCTTTCGGGATGCAGGTACTTCCTCCGACCCTAACAGCAAACTTGCAAGTAACAATGCCGCTTCCTCCCCTTGCCACCAAATTATTATCAATGACTTCTGCCGGAGCATTAAACGCAAACATTGATGCAGATAACACAACAATCGAAATTGTTACGAATAATTTACAAGTAAAAGATGACGGCATTACTACTGCAAAAATACTCAATGGCGCTGTGACAAATGCAAAACTAGGTGCTTTAGGACAACAAACTAGTTCTTCGAGTGGAACTTTTACAACAACTTCATTTATATTTTCTTTAATCACAAACCAAACAGTTACAATTACCACAACCGGAAGACCCGTTCTGATTATGTTTCAGAACGGCACCTTGCAAGTAACTGGAACAAGCGGGCTTACAACAGACAGAGCAGAAATATCAATTGTGCGAGGAGGGTCCACTCAAGTTGGATTTGGAACTTTTGGCGTAAGTGACATTCGAATACCTGCAACAAGCATTATTGCAATAGATCCAATTGGTGCCGGAACACACACATATACGGCAGAAGCTAGAACCCTTAGCGGGATTACATTAAACGTTATCAGCGTTAATTTAATTGTATTTGAGTTATAAATGGCATTACAAAAACAACAAGTAGCTGTCAATTTTGGTCAGGGTTTAGACACTAAGACTGATCCATGGCAAGTGCCAGTGGGAAGTTTTCTCAATTTAGAAAACACCATTTTTAATAAAATAGGGCGTCTTGAAAAAAGAAATGGTTTTGAACAAATCGGCTCTCTTTCAGGACAAAACGTATACGGTCTTGCGACATTCAAAGACCAACTAACGCTTTTGGGGGACAGTCTTTACGCTTATCAAGACGGCGGCACATTTTTAAATCGAGGCCCCTATCGACCCTGTAAAGTAGAATCTAAATCACTTCTTAAAAACATTTTTAATCATGTTCAATGTGATTCTGCCGTGTCTGGCGATTTAACTTGCGTTGCTTACACTACGGAACTTGGCGGAGGAATATTTGGTTACGAGTATGCAATATTAAACGCAAACACCGGGCAAGCTGTTGTATCAAGAACGGCATTGACGGGAACCGGCGGAAATCCAAACGGAAGCCCAAGGGTAATTTTGTACAACAATCACTTTGTAATTGCTTACAGCGTTCTTGTAGGAGCGGCAGACCAATTACAGTTTATTAGAATTCCCGTAAATAACCTAGTTGCTACAGCGCCCGTCGTTATTTCTACAGATTTTGATTATTTAACAACAGGAAACTTTGATTTAGTAGTTGGTCAGTCAAACTTATACGTTGCTTGGAACAGAGCAGGCGGAAATGGTGTTTACGCTGCAATTATTGATGTCGGATTTAACGTAAATTCTCCTGTTTTAGTAGAGGCTGCTGTTACGGCTGGAGTAATGTCTTTATCTTTTGACAGTGATCCTTCATTTAATAATTTAAGCGTTGTTTATTACGACGGCTCTGCCGGAGTTGGAAAAGTTGCTATTCTAGATTTAAGTCTTAATTCTGTTTTAGCGCCCACAACCTATTTTACGTCACTTGGATTTTTTAATATTGTAAATTTAACTTCTTTATCAAACGCCGGCGTCTGCACGATTATTTACGAAGAAGAAAATGAGTATTCCTACAATTCGGTTGCAAATAATTTAACAAGAAAAATTGATGTGGATACCGCTGGAACGGTTGGAACAGCCTCTACAATCGTTGATGGAAACGGTCTTGGCTCAAAAGTATTTCAAATCGATAACACTCCTTACATCGTCACAACTCACCAAGATGTAATTCAAGACGGTTATTTTGTAACAGATTTATCTGGAAATGTGATTGCAAAATTCTCTTACACTTCGGGAGATGGTTACGTTACAAGAGGCGTTCCTAATGTAACAGTTGTTGGAAATGTAGCTAGACTTGCTTTTTTACAAAAAACACAAAGTGTCGATGGCGCAAGCGGGGCAACAGAAGGCGCTGGAGTAAATCAATTAGATCTAACAGTTGGCGGAGTACCAGTTTATTCAGCGGAGCTAGGAAATAATCTAAACATTTCCGGCGGCATTCAATGGTCATATGATGGCGTAACGCCAGTAGAAAATAATTTCTTATTGTATCCAGAAAATGTAAATGCAACGGCTACAACTGGCGGATCAATGACTGCCGATACTTACAGATACGCAGTAATCTATGTGTGGGTCGACAATCAAGGAAATGTAATTAGAAGTAGCCCCTCAGAAGTTGTAAGCGTAACCGTTGGGGCGCCAAATAACGCTGTAGATGTAGACATTCCAACCTTAAGGCTAACTTATAAAACAGGCGTGTTAATTCAGGTTTATAGGTGGTCAGTTAGCGAGCCCGTTTTTTATTCGGTTGGAGGCGCTTTAAATAACCCGGCAGTAAACTTTATTACGTTTAGTGACACTCAAGCAACTACATCAATTATTGGTAACGAAATTTTATATACAGAGGGCGGAATATTACCAAATCTTCCAGGGCCTCCTTGCTCTGCAATGACTTTGTTTGATAATCGATTGTGGGTTATAGACTCCACAAGCCCCGATACCATTTGGTATTCAAAAATAGTCATTCCTGGCACTCCTGTTGAAATGTCAGACTTTCAAACGTTTTATGTTTCTCCTACTCAAAGCGCACAAGGAACAACGGGAACGGTCACAGCGCTTGCGCCCATGGACGATAAGCTAATCGTATTTAAAGAGGATGCGATTTATTATATTAACGGCGTCGGTCCCGATGCTACAGGAGCCAATAGCCAATACAGCGAGCCTATATTTGTAACAAGTACCGTTGGTTGCAGATATCCAAAATCGATTGTGTTTATTCCTAATGGCCTTATGTTTCAGTCAGACAAAGGCATTTGGATTTTAGGGCGAGACCTATCAACAAATTACATTGGCGCTCCGGTTGAAGATTTTACCGAAGAGGCTGAAACCATTACCGCGTTAAACATACCAAACACAAATCAAGTGCGGTTTATCATGGATAGCGGCATTACGATTATGTATGACTACTTTTTCCAGCAATGGGGTAGCTTTACCGGCATTGGGTCAATAGCCGCCACTTTATACAATCAATTACATACTTATTTTGACCAATATGGGCGTTTATTTACCGAAAACCCCGGAAGCTATGTTGACGGCACAAATCCAGTCAATATGCGGTTTAAAACAAACTGGTTTGCGATGGCGGGCATTTTAGGCTTTCAACGCGCTTATTTCTTGTTTTTGCTTGGCCAATATCTTTCTCCGCATAAACTATTTATTAATGTTTCGTACGATTTTAACCCGAATGCGACGCAGCAGCTTGTTGTCACGCCAGATAATTTTGCATCGGTCTTTGGCGGAAATCCTGTATTTGGCTCTGGTTATGTGTTTGGCGGCCCTACTCAAGTTGAAAAGTGGCGCTTAATGCTTAAACAGCAGAAGTGTGATTCAGTTCAATTTGAGTTTATTGAGCAGTATGATCCATCTTATGGGGTTTCTCCAGGAGCCGGGCTTACATTATCAGGACTCAACTTTGTTGTTGGAGTTAAACTTGGATACCCAACAATCTCAAGGTTCAATACAGCGGGATAATATGAATGTAAGGATTTTAAATAAAAAAACCGAAATGGAAAAAGTGAATAGGTTTATGCCTTTTGAAGTCGTGGCTTCTGATTTGCCGGGGCATACTTATTGCGCTGTATATAAAGATGATATTGTTGCTATTGCAGGCCTTAGACTTATGGAAGGCGAAGTTTGTTTTATTGATTCGATGGCAACAAATCAAAGTTATGAAAGCACAGTAAGGCATGAGGCTTTGGACTTATTAACCAAAACAATTTTGGATTTAGCGAAAAATCTAAATTTTAAAAAGGTTTTTGCAACAACCAGAGAAGAATGCATTATTGAAAGAGCTAAAAGACATGGGTTTTCGGTTTCAAAAGAAAAAATTATATTGAGGGCGTTATAATGATTACTAGAGATAAATTACAAAATAGACCTATGAATTTTTTAGGGGGTCTTTTTTCAGGAAGTCAGGGCGCAAATTTTCAAGCTGATTACGCAGCAAGCCCCGCTCAAGCGCAACAACTCTACAACCAACAGCAACAAGCTTTACAAAATCAACAGGCTTTTACTCAAGCCCTTCAAAGACAAACGCCCCAAGCCATTCAACAGCAAATGATGCTTGGCCAACAATTAGCAGCGGCAACACAAGGACAAGGACCTAGCGTTGCACAATCTCAATTGGCTGAAACAACGGGCCAGAATGTAGCAAGACAACAAGCGATGCTTGCAGGGCAAAGGGGTGCTAGTGCCAATGTGGGACTAATGGGAAGAAACATTGCTCAAGTAGGCGCGCAAACACAACAACAAGCAGCTGGACAAGCTGCAACCTTGCGAGCACAAGAGCAATTAGCAGCAAGACAACAATTAGCAGGCCTCACGGGTCAACAATTAGGACAGGTTCAGGGCGCTCAGCAATTAGGCATTCAAGGGGTTGGAGCAGCACAACAAAACATTTTAGATGCAATCGCACGAAGAAATGCAACACAAGCCGCAATTGCTTCTGGTAACCAACAATTTCAAGCAGGCCTTGTGGGTGGCTTAATCGGTGGCGGCGCTCAAGCATTATCTGGCGGCATGGGAGGATTTGCTAAGGGCGGGGAAGTAACCAAAGACAAAGAAGACAAAGAACTTACCGCAAGCGAAAGGTTTGCAAAAGGTTTTCAATCCGGAATGACGGGCGCGCAAGGAAATTACGGCGCTGGAGCACAAGCGGGGATGGGCGCAGGAAAAGCAGCTGGAAGCGCGCTTGCAAGTTTATTTAAACCAAAAGTAACCGGGCAAACTCAAGGCGGATACGCTGGAGCAAATTTAGGCGTTCCTACACAAATGCCCGCTCCCGTAAATCCAATGGTAACACCGCAAGCAATCGGGCAAATGAAATTACCCGATTATCAACCAGGATTTGCAGCAGGCGGAAAAGTTCCCGCAATGGTGAGCCCCGGAGAAAAATACTTGCCACCGCAAGAAGTAAAAAAGGTTGCAGCAGGACAAAAAGAACCGCACAAGGCTGGAGTAAAAATTCCAGGACAAGCAAAAGTACAGGGGGATAGCCTTAAAAACGATACTGTTCCAATGACGCTGGAAGAAGGCGGAATAGTAATTCCTAGAAGTGTAATAAATTCTAAAGACCCAGCAGAACAAGCAAGAAAGTTTGTTAATGCTGTACTAGCCAAGAAACAGTCAAAGAGGAAATAAAATGCAAGATTTGTATCGAGGCTTTAAAAAAGTAAATGAAGATGATTCAAGGGCCGTTCTTAAACATGAAAACGGCCATGAGTTAGTTATTGCAAAAAGCGGTATTAGTAAAAAACAAAAGCGGGCCTTAGATAAACTTCCTATTCACCAAGCTGAAGGCACGCCAATTGAAGAAGAACAGCCTCAAGTGCCAGAGCCACAATTAGACTCTGGAAACGCTTTAAAACAAATCGGCGCTCAAATCACAGAAGCCGTTGCACAAAAAGTAATTGAAGGAGCTGAGGAAAGCATTCCTAGTGACAGAGGTTTAGCCTCCGTGACTCCAGAAGAAATGGCTGCTTTACAACAATATTCTGAACAACAACAAGCGCCGGTTGAACCAAGGCCCGAAGGAACTCCTGCTCCTGGATTTAGCGCATATGGGACTCCAGAACAAGAAATGCAAAGAATGTCCCCCGAAATGGCATCCGGGTTTGGAAGACAGATTTTAGAACAACCGCCAGTTGTTGAAGTGCCAGAGCGCGAAGTTGCTGCTCCTGGCGAGCGTGGTCCTGGATTATTAGGCGTAACTACTCCAAGCGTTGCAGAACCAGTAGCTCAACAAGAAGTCAAACCACAAAGACAGTTTGATTTAAGCAGGGCGGTGCAGCCCCCTTCGATTGTTAGGACCCCTGAAGAAGTCATGGTTGACCCAAACGTAAGTGACACAGAAAGAGCAAATGCTTTTGTTATGGCCGCTCAAAACGTGCAAACAAAAATTGAAGACGCAGATAGGGCTTTTAGGGAAGAAATGAGAAAGCCAGAAAATCAAATTAATCCAGATAGATTTTATGAATCTATGTCTACTGGAAAAAAAATAAGAACAATGATTGGAATTATTTTAGGCGGTGCTGCCGGGGGAATTTTGCGACAAGAAAACCCAGTCATGGCTATGCTTAATAAGGAAATTGAAAGAGACATTGAAAGCCAAAAACTTGCCCAAGCTGGAAAAATGAATTTATACAAACAAAATTTGGAAACATTAAAAGACGGGCGGGCCGCTTATTTCCAAACTGCCACCCAACTTAGAAGCATTGTTGACATGAGATTACAGGACGCAAAACTGCAATTAGATCCAAATAACGTTGCGGGAAGAACGGCTATAGATGCTGCAATTGCAGAAAACAGGCTTAAGTCACAAAAGGCAAAAGAAGAAATTGCAAAATATGAATTAAAACAACAATACAAGGCTGCTGCGGCTCAGGGTCGTTATGTAGAAATACCCGACGAGTTAGATGATAGGAGAGACAGAGTTGTTAGGGTTCCTGGACCAAAAGGCGAATCAATAAAGCTGTATGCAAGAACGCCAGGAATGGTAAAAGATCTTCAAGAAAAATCAGATTCAATAATGCGAGCAAAACAAACCTTAAAAGAAATTGTTGAATTTAATCGTCAATATGGGTGGCAATTTGATGTGGGGGTTTTTGATACTCGAATGGCTGACGCTGCTGAATCTTTAAATAGGTCCGCAAATTTTGTAGTACAGAATTTGTTGGCAAAAGGAACGCTTACGCCACGATCTGAAAAATTAATCACTGACATTTTTCCAGAGGCCGGCGCCTTTAAACAGGGCGATGCAAAAAAATTAGGGGCGCAAGCCACTGTGCTTTTAAACGATGAATTAAAAGTTTTAATTCAAAACAATTTAAGTGAATAAAATGGAACAACAACCTAAAAAAATACCTATTGTCAGTGACGGAGAGATTTTTGACGCAAATCCAGAAGACTTAGAAAGTTTTATTGATTTGGGTTGGCAGGTTGCAAAACCAGAAGACATTGAATTTTATACCAGCACAACGCAAGCCATTTTGGGCGTTGGCGAAGCTTTTGGAAGGGGAACAATTCCTGGGTTCACTGCTGCGCAGATTGCATTAGGTGCAGAGCCGGAAAGAATAAAAAAGAGAGAAGAAATTTCTGTTGGAAAACCCCTTTCAACGGCAATTGAAGTGGGAAGCCTGATTTTGCCCGGTATGGCAATTTCTAAAGCCGCGTCTTTAGCTGCTAAAGGCGCTGAAATACCTAATTACTTAAATAGGCTTGCAACGGCTTCAAAATTTACTTTGGGGGGCGCTAGTGAAATAGCCGGAAGCGCTGCTGCTGCAGGAATAGAAGGATCAGTTGCTAGGCTTGCAACTAAATACGGTATTGAAAACGCTGTATTTGGAGCGGCGGACGAAGTAGACAAAATTCTTTTATCAGACGAACCGCAAGACGCATTACAAAACGCTCAAAATGTTGCAGTAGGAGCAGGGCTTTCTTTTCTTGTTGGCGCCGGCGTTGGCGCTGGCGTTGGTAAGGTGTCTGAATTGTGGAAAGCAAGAAAGGGCGGAAAAACCCAAAGACTGTTAGAGCAGGCAAGAAAAGACGCGGACAATTTAACCTCAACTGAAGAATTGCTTAAACAAACAGGGCTTGCCCCGGACGTTCCACAAGCTGCTCCCGGCCCCGAATCAATTAAGTCAACGCAAGATTTAATTGATTTTGTTGAGGGCTTGCCTCCCGTTCAAGAAGTGCCGAGAGAGGGAAGAAAAATTGTTGAGGAGGCCACACAAAGACTAAGGGATCAAAACAAGCTTAAATACGCCCCACACGAAGCCGATTTAAAAGCATTAGAAAATAAACAGTTTAATGACACGCTTCAAACCGTAATTGAACGTGGCGACAAAACCGCAGCGGCCCAAATACAGCATTTACAATATCTAAAGAAAACCATGGTTGATGGGCTTTCTGACGAAATTAAAACAATTGCCCCGACACCTGTAGCGAACAAGCTAGATGCCGGAAGAAAATTTTTGGACATGACAAGAAACATGATTAACGATTGGAGCAATCAACTAAATAAAAAATTTAAAACATTTTCTAATGTGGCAATAAACAAATTAGACGATGTAACTATGCTTTCCGCAAACATCGAAACTAAATTTCCTGGAATGACAGAGTTTTTGCAACTGTCTCCAGAAGGCGCTTTGGTCTTAAAGCCGTATGAATCCAGAATGCCAATTTCTAAGCTTACGCATCAAGCGCTTAAAGACGTTGCAAGACAAATAAGCGCTCCAAATTTAACTATTCAAGGATTGTGGAACGTTCGAAAAAATGTTGTAAATACATTAGAAAAGGCCAAGGCCCCTGAAACAAGAAAACAGTTGTATGAATTACAAAAATCTTTATTTGATGTTTTGTCAGAAAACGTTTCAAAAATAGATCCAAGCATAGACACTAAAAATTTATTTAAGGAATATTCAAATTTAAAAGCCGCAGAAGAAACCCTAGAAGACATTTTAGGCGGAAAATTAAGCGCTGACAGTTATAGGACGGGGGAAATTATCCCTGAAGACGTGTTAAAAAATTTAATGTCAAATAGCTCTGCTATGGGCGCAGCAAAATCTATTTTAGGAGAACGATGGAACACTGTGCTTGCAGACATTATGGAAGTCGCAAAGGAGGGCGCAACTGATAAAACAAGCGGCGTTTTTAGTTCGGCAAACTTTAAACGATTTATTGAAGCAAAACTGCCACAACTAACAGTGGGCTTTGAAGGACAAGAAAACAAACTAAAAAACATTATTGATTTTAATACGGTAATGCGCGCGGTGCCTGACAAAATGCCCGCAAATCCGTCAAGAAGTGCGCCAACCGCGTTTGAACTAGGCAAACAATTGCTTGGTCGCGGAACATTAAATCCGGCTAGCGCTTTTGATAAAGCCGCCGACTTTGCGCTTTTAAAAATAGACGAACAAATGACAAAGCAAGGCTTTGATTCTTTATTTAAAGACAAAGCAGCAAAGCCTGGCGTTGGAATGTATCGATTTTTAGAGTCTGCAAAAAATGTAAGCGCAACCGCATTTGAAGCCATGCAAGAATTTGTAAAGCAATCAGCTAAGGGCGCTTATTTAACTAAAGACGCAATAAAAAGCATTTTCGTTGAAGACAAGCCAAGCCCAGTAAAAACTCCAAGCGAGCGCTCTTTGCAAAGCCTAGACAAAAAATTGATGCAAATGGAACAAAGCATGGAAGAAATTTTAGAGTCGGGCGGTGATGTTGGTTATTATATGCCAGAACAAGACACCGCTTTGGGAGTAATAAACTCTAGGGTTATTGGTTATTTAGCGACACAAAGACCCGGAGTAAAACAATCGGGAATTTTAAATGATGAAAGACTTCCGACAAAACCAGAAATGCAAAAGTATTACAGAACTTTGCAGATAGCAGAGCGGCCCGCGATGGTATTAAAAAGAATTAAAGAAGGAAGCTTAATTTCTAAAGACGTACAAGACATTCAAGCTATGTATCCTGAAACGTACAATTATTTTTTAAATAACCTTACAGAAGAAATAGTTGATAGAAAGACAGAAAAACAGCCCATACCGTTTAGGACAAGAAAATCTTTGTCTTTATTTTGTGGCTTGCCGTTAGACACAACCTTAACCCCGCAAGCAATACAGGCTGCACAGAGCACATACGCGCCTAAAAACTTGCCCGCTCCACAAACACCACAATTTGCGCCGAAATCGGGAAGAAAATCCCAAATGCCTTCATTAACTGAAACAGAGCAGCAAAGGCGAATGCGGCAATAAATTGGCGTAAACAACCAATAATGTAAGTAGGCCCATAAGGCCCTAACCCACAAGGACGGTTCAAATGTCATCTAGGCCCCTTCTAAGACCCCAACCCGTTATTGTTAATGGAGACATGAGTGCGAATGTCACAAGTTTAATTACAAATATCAACATGATTAGTTGCGTGGGGTATACGCTTTCTTGGACTGGCACACCCACTGGAACCTTCTCGGTTGAAGTATCCCAAGATTATATACAACCAGTAGGGGTTCAGCCTGAGCAATTAGATTCTGGCACCTGGGTCCCGGTGACCTTAAGCAACCCCGTTGTAGCTGCCGGAGTTGCTGATACTGCTTTCATCGATATTGATGTCACTGGCGCTGCTTATATCAGGCTAAAATATACCAGGACTAGCGGAACCGGAACTTTAAACGCCACTATGGCAGGCAAGGTAATGTAAATGCCCACATACGCTAAATACTCTGGACTAACTGGGCCTGTAACATTTTTTCCGATCCTTGCGCCTAATGGAACTGCGTCGGCCCCGTCCTATAGTTTTTTAAGCAGCCCCCAAACGGGAATGTTTTCTTCCGGCCTTAATACTTTAAATTTTTCTACTAGCGGCACCGAAAGAATGTGCATTACTAGCGGAGGACAAGTTTTAGCAGGGTCCAATTTTAATACTGCCCGAACAACCATGTTTGGCACAACTTTTACCCCTAGTTTCCAAATGGAGGGGATTGACAATCAAACCGCAAATTTATCAGTCGTTCAAAACTCTAATGCTCAAGCCACTTCTTGGGGATTGTCGTTAACCAAAACTAGAGCAACGACTAGGGGTGGAAATGCTTTAGTTGCAGACGGCGATGCTTTAGGAGGTATTTTTTTTAATGGAAGCACCTCAACAAATTCTAGAACCGCAGCTTTTATTCAGGCTTTTGTTCAAGGAACGCCGTCTGATTCTGCGATGCCGGGACGATTATCATTTTTTACTAACTTTGGCACAACTAACGCTAGCGAGGCAATGAGAATTGATAGTAATGGCGTTATTTTGTGTGGGGATTTTGTTCAACAACTATTTACCGTTGGAACCATAAGACCTAGATTAATTATTAATGGAGCAGCCCAAAATAGTTCATCTATGGGGATGGTTTGCACGGCAAACTCAACACTTGATCCCGTTATTTATTTAGGAAAATCAAGGGGTGCATCGACCGCAGCTAATAGCGGAGATGCTTTAGGAAGCTTGAATTTCCAGGTTTTTGACGGAACCAATATGCGTCAGGCTGCTCAAATTAGAGCTTTAACCTCTGGAACAATATCTCCAACTTCTGCTCCTGGAGTTTTAACCTTTTCAACCGTGCCGGATGGAAGCTTAACTCAATCAGAAAGAATGCGCATTGATGATGCTGGGAATGTGGGGATTGGGACGACGACTCCAGCCAATAAATTAGATGTGTCTTTTAGTGTCGCAGGCAATAATAATTCTGGCATTAATATAACAAATCTTAATAGCAGCGGCTGGGGTGGCTCTCTTTCATTTTTTCACCGATCAGGCACCGGAGAACCGGTTTTAGTTAGAAGCCAAATTAGTAGCGAAGGCGGAGCAACTAATAGTTTTATGCGGTTTTTCACCACACTTGCCAATTCAATGACTGAAAAAATGCGCATTGATGGCTCTGGAAACGTGGGGATTGGGACGACAGCTCCCGCTACCCAGCTTCATTTATCTGCAAACATAGCTAACGCTGAATTAATTGACAGTTATAATTCAACTGGGTCAACGGGTTCTAGTCTTATTTTTAGAGCGGCAAGGGGGACCGCCGCGTCTCCGACAGCTTCACAGCTTAACGATCCGATTGGGGCCATAGCAGCAAGGGGTTATGGCGATACAACTTTCGCTTCTACAAATAGAGCTAGCGTGTCTTTGTTAGCTGCAGAAAATTGGACTAATACTGCACAGGGAACAATTATAACTCTGTCTACAACGCCAACCGGCTCAACTACTCAGACAGAAAGAATGCGCATTGATAGCGCTGGTAATGTTGGCGTTAAGGCCACTACATTTGGCACAAGTGCTGCTGCTGCATTTGGAATAGCAAACGGCACCGAACCATCAACTTCAATAGCTAATCAAATCGTGATGGGTTCTGTTGATTTAACCGCCGGAAATACAATACCCTATGTCAGAAGCGAAGGCACCGGAATGACGGGTGCCGGAATTACAAACGTAACGGTAACGCACAAGATTGCGATTAAAGTGAATGGAACAGTTTATTACTTGCTTGCCACAACTAACGGCACATAAAGGATAAATAAATGAGATACGCACCAATCGAGATTGTAGTAAACGGAAACATGGCCAATGCAATTACTTCTGAAACAGTGCCACTTGATCAGGTTTTTGGTCTTTCGGTGCAAGCGGTATATACAACTTCCGGCGCCCTAGCAGGCTCCCTTGCAATTCAAGGCTCAAATACACACTCGGAAGACAATGAAAAAAATGTTTTAAACGCTGGCACCTGGACAACGATTAATTCTGTAACATTATCAGGTGGCGGCAACACTCTTTGGAATGTAGAAAACTCAAATTATTTATGGCTTAGATTAACCTACACTCCAGCAATGTCTGACTCTGGAACCTTAAATGTTGTTTGCGTGACTAAAGGAGTTTAAAAAATGCCTTTTATTAATATCCCTTCCTACGGCGCTGCAACCTGGAAAGAAGCCGTTAGTGCCGTAATCGATTTGCCCGCAAGTGGTAATATCTTAGGCGATGCTAGAGTTGTAGAAACAACAAGCGAAATTTATATCTGGGACGGCTCCGCATGGGTTTTGGCTTCTGGCGGCGGGGGAGGAATTACAGATTTAACGGGGGATGTAACCGCCGTTGGCCCTGGTTCTGCTGCTGCTACCGTTGCTTTTGTTGGCGGAGAAACCGCTGCAGACGTTGCAACAAGCGTACAAGACACTCAAGCTGCAACAGACGCTTCTACTGCATCCGTTATAGTAAAAAGAGATGCTTCTTCAAAAACTTCTTTAAAGGGCCTTAAACTTGACGGCGGAACCTCTGGGACATTGACGATTGATCCTCCCGCCGCAGTCACTTCGTATTCTGTTGTAATGCCTGCTGCTCAAGGTGCGGCTAGCTCGGTATTACAAAACGATGGTTCTGGAAATCTTTCTTGGACCGTTCCCTCAGCATCGGTCACAAGCGTTGGCGCAACCGCTCCTGTAGCATCAAGCGGAGGAACAACGCCCACAATTTCAATGGCTCAGTCTAGTGCCGTTGCCGATGGGTACTTATCGAGCGCCGATTGGACAACCTTTAATAACAAGGCTTCTTATCCTGCATTCTCAGATGACCGAGTTTTATATTCTACAACTACTGGCGCAGAGTGGCGTACAGTCGGAACCGGATCTACTGCTGCTGCATATCCAACCGATACTGTAATTCTTGGAAGAACTAAGCCCGCAAGTGTTACCGGCGAAAGAAACATTATTATAGGGACTGGAACTTGCGCAACCGCCCTAACCTCTGGAGCAGACAACGTAATCATTGGAGATGACGCATCTCCAGCAAGTACAACTTTGCCGAAATCAGTAGTAATTGGTTCATTAGCCCGCGTTTCAAACAACAATGGTGGAAGTGTTTCTATCGGGTACAACGCCCAAGCGGGCATGGGAAGTGTTTGTATTGGAGTTGGTACAACAACATGGGCAGGAAACGACGTTAACGGCGTCTCTGTCGGAAGGCTCGCTAGTTCTAGCGCTGGCGCTTGTGCCATAGGTGGGCAAGCAAACGCATCAAGCGTTTTTACAACTTCTATTGGAACCTCTTCTCTTTCTTCTGGAAGCGCATCGACTGCGATTGGATATGGCGCGCAAGCAAATTCAACGGGCGGAATTGCAATTGGGCGAAGCGCAAGCACAA
>Ga0172362_10001925_pt1 | contig 17931 bp, 19 predicted proteins | sample LakKivs1_kivu2a2_FD_114534 | JGI IMG/M metagenome (GOLD analysis project Ga0172362, IMG submission 114534) | Sediment microbial communities from Lake Kivu, Rwanda - Sediment s1_kivu2a2 | ecosystem: Environmental > Aquatic > Freshwater > Lake > Sediment | place: Rwanda: Western Province, Lake...
AACATCTTGACGGAGATGGTCAAGGTGAAAACGGAGATGGTCAAGGTCGCCCTCAACTGACTGCCGAAGATCGCAATAAAATTCGTGATGAGATCAAAGAAGCATTGTTGGCAGCAGTGCAGGCCAGTAGTGACCCTGGTCAAATTCCTGCTGGTGTTCGACGTCTGGTCAAAGAATTTACCGAACCCAAAATGAACTGGCGCGAGTTGTTGCGTATGCAACTGGAAAGCACAATCAAAAATGATTGGAGTTGGATGCGACCCAGTCGTCGAGGTTGGCATGTTGATGCAGTCATGCCGGGTATGAAAAATGATCAACTCATTGACATTGCAGTGGCCATTGATGCATCGGGCAGTATTGACGAAAAAATGCTGCGGGATTTTTTAAGCGAAATTCAAAATATCATGGATTCATTTCCGGCTTTTAAAATTCATGTTGTGACATTCGACACCGAAGTTTATAATCCAGTGACCTACGATTCAGAAAACCTCGATGACATTTGTGACTATGAGATCAATGGTGGCGGTGGTACTTTATTCGAAGCCATTTTTTCTTATTTCAAACAGCACGATATAGAACCCATGCGATTGGTGGTATTCACAGATGGATATCCCTTTGGCAGCTGGGGTGATGAGAATTATTGTGACACAGTTTGGATTTTACATGGAACTACCAGTATTATTCCGCCATGGGGCCAATATTCTTACTATTCAAAATCTGAATAATCTTTCTATAGTTATTCAACGTTTGTATGCTGTGATGACAGAGCATACTGGTTGATCATAGACTTTTTTCTCCTGTAAAAAAAATTTTACAGGGGACTTTTCTTTGTAAATAAAAACATGAACGATACAATTTCATTCAATGATTTAATTTTTATTGCTCAGATCATCGAGGTAGCGGCTAGTAGAGGAACATTCAAAGCCGAGGAACTCAGTGAAGTCGGTTCTGTCTATGATCGTATTAGACAGATCATCGAACAAAAACAAAATTCAAATACCACCGATCCCCAATCAGGAGAATAACATGGCTTTTTTAAAACACATAGGCAAACATGGTGACCGTAAGGTTGTCATTATCTTTAGACAAATCCCCGGTGATGATCATATGTGCTTGGCGATTTATCCAGAAATACTACCAACCCATATACATGACAGCATTATGAAACTGTTAGAAAGTCCCATTGGTCAAGCCTCAGAGGATTTTGCTGATGCATTACACCGAAACCTTCTGCCCGACGGTCGAAACATGTTGGAAACTATACACGGCGAACGCATGATGAAACGTATCAATACTGATCAAATCTTGATCACTCCTACAACTAACAGTCATATCAAACTCAGCGAACTCAATCAAATTCTCAATGAGATGAAATTAGGCGAGAGTGCCATCAAACGCATGGCTGAGATTGATGCCAATTCGGGTCTGGTAGATGCCAAAACTAAACGAGCCGCCGAACACGATTTTCGTAATAGACAATCTGATTTGATGAAGTCTCAGACTCCTAGTCCAGCAACTAATAACAACAATATGGCTTTGAGTGATCGAGATATCGCTGCAAATTTATTGGCACAATCTGAAAGAATGATCACCGAAGGCAATAGTCTAATCAAAGAAGCAGCTAGACTACGTAAAGAAGCAGAACAACTCAATCCTCGTGTTACTACATCTCCACAGACAGCAGCAACTCAAGTGCAATCTGTTGAAAAACCTGTTGTTAAAAAAGGAAGACCAGCCAAAGCCAAAGTCTCACATGTCTCATAATAAAGAATTTATTCACAAGTGGAAAGGCATTATATCAGATGTAGATAAAACTGATATTCCACTGGAATGCATCAACAAAATTGTTCTTAAACTGTCAAACCGTCGACAAAAAAGTCTTAATATTTTAAAATTAAAAAATCAAGGATTTGACATGGATGACATTGAAAACATGTTTAAATCTTTTTTAGATCAATATCAAGAAGAAATTCAGGATGTCAATTTTGTTCTTGATATTGCCACGGTGGCATCGATTATACAACCCGAAACAGATAAATTACTCAACGGTCTATGAACATCAAATTAATTAGTTATAGCCAACCTTCACAAGAAATACGCAGTCAAGGTCTAGAAAATGCTCAGGAACTTGTGGCATTTTGTGCACGAGTTAGTAATCCCAACAATCAACTCAATACCGAAACCAGCGAAAAATTAATTAAATATCTGATCCGACATCAACATTGGTCACCATTGGAAATGGTTTCAGCTTGTTTGGAAATCGAAACCACTAGAGATATTGCTAGACAAATTTTGCGTCATCGTAGTTTTAGTTTTCAAGAATTCAGTCAAAGATACGCTGATCCCACACAAGATCTTGATTTTGTAATTCGAGAAGCACGTTATCAAGACACTAAAAATAGGCAAAACAGTGTTGCACTAAATCTCAACGAGGATCACGATCGACAGGTTGCTTCCCAATGGGAAATGATTCAAAAACGTGTGATTTCCGAAGCTAAAAATGCCTATCAATGGGCTGTTGACAAAGGCATTGCCAAAGAACAAGCTCGAGCTGTATTGCCCGAGGGTCTTACTGTCAGTAGACTCTATATGAACGGCACTTTGCGTAGTTGGATACATTACATTGATCTGAGGTCTGCCAATGGCACACAATTAGAACATCAACAAATTGCCATTGAATGCGCTAAAATTATTGCTGATATTTTTCCACTGACTCAAACACTCAACGAAATAAAATCATGAAAATTTTAGTCACAGGGGGTCACGGTCTAATAGGACATAAACTAGTTGAAAAATTACAAAAAAATCAACATGAAATATCAGTGATCGATAATCATACCAACTATGGATTTATTCCACAAGATGAAATTTACTATCTTGTGTCTCAACGACTGAAAATTTTAAAGCCACATGATCATCACAATATCGATATTGTGAATTCAAAGTCAGTTGATCGTGTAATCATGACTCATAGACCTGAAGTAGTTGTTCATATGGCCAGTTTTCCGAGACAAAAAGCTGTCAATGCCGACCCTGCACGTGGTGCCGATGTCATGATGCGAGGTCTAATTAATTTGTTGGAAAGCTGTCGATCAACTGATCTTAAAAGATTTGTTTATATTTCCAGTAGTATGGTCTACGGTGATTTCACTGACTATGTGACCGAAAATAGTCAATGTCAACCACTGGGTCAATATGCCATAATGAAACTGGCAGGCGAATGGTTAGTTCGTGATTATGCTAGAAAATATGGATGGGAATATGTGATAATTCGTCCCAGTGCAGTCTATGGTCCACTGGATGTAGAAGACCGTGTGGTAGCTAAATTTATGTTGAATGCCATGCGTGGAGGCACACTCAAAGTCAACGGACGCGACGAAAAATTGGATTTTACCTATGTCGACGATGCAGCACAGGGCATATGTCATGCTGTTGACCATACAGATGCTGCCAACGAAATTTTCAATATCACTAAAAGTCATTCGGTGAGTTTATTATCTGCTGCTGAAATGATTGTGAAAATAGTAGGTCAAGGCTCTATACAAGTGGGCAATAAAGATCGAGATTTCCCCAGTCGAGGTGCATTAGATATAACCAAAGCCAGAAATTTATTGAATTTTCATCCTGAGGTCGACGTTGAACAAGGATTTCATGAATACTATAGTTGGTTGTCAACTAGTGAATACTGGCAAAATCGTTTAAAGACATGACATTGACTGGTCTAACTATACCGTTCAACGGACTTAAAAAACAATATAATAATTTACGCAATGAAATTTTAAATGTCACTGACGAGGTTCTGAGATCAGGACAACTCATCGACGGCAACTACACTGTAGAATTCGAAAATTGGTTATCTAAAAAAAATCAATCAAGATATGCGGTCACTTGTCATTCCGGTACACAAGCATTGGAAATAATTGCAGATCATTATAAAAATATTCTGCCACGTGAACGGCGAAATGTCATTTTACCAGCTATAACTTATCCGGCCACAGCTAATGCTTTTCTAAAATCGGGTTTTAATTATCATCAGGTCAATATCTTTGATGTTGATAATTATGGTATTTTAGATACCAAAAAATTTCAACTGTTTCAAGACAATGATCTAGTAGTCATAGTGGGACTGTATGGTGCCAGTGTTGAAAATTATATTAAAAATATCAATACTGGCATAATCATTGAGGATGCTGCACAGCATTGGTTGGCAGATAATTGTAGACGATTTGGTGTTGCATCAGCTATAAGTTTTGATCCCACAAAAAATTTACCCAACTACAGTAACGGTGGTGCTGTAGTGACCAACGATCTTGATTTGGTAGAACACGCTAGATCCTGGAGATCCCACGGAAAACCAAATTTTTGTTCTGTGGGCACCAACAGTAGGATGAGCGAAATTGATTGTGCTCAATTGTTAGTTAAAACTCGATACCTTGATTTATGGCAACATCGAAGACATACTATCGCTGCTTATTGGATAGAAATTTTTACTAAACACGGTATTCGATGTTTGATCGACATCAACAATGTCAAAACTCATGGATTTCAAAAATTTGTCATTGAACTAGACTATAGAAATATCATCAAAGACAAATTAGAGTCGCGAAAAATCGAATGCAAAATCCACTACGAAAAACCATTGTGCGAATTACCGGCATTTTTTTCTTGCGGTAATAATACTACATTTTTGAGCAATGCAGCATCATTGAGTCGACGAGTATTGTCCTTGCCATTTTATCCTGAACTAACTGATCTTGAAGTTGAATATATCGCCGAACAAATTGTCTCTGTCTATGATACCAGCAAATCTAGACATTGATAATTTGACTGCGAGATAGTCTAGTGATTTTTACTGCATAATCAGCTAACCATTGCCATTCATAACTTTTTCTCAACTGATCAATTTGACCGTTGACCGAATCGTAATATTCAACAGCATCATTGGCTCCTAATAAAGAATAACAACTGATGTCATCTTTGATATTGTCTTGACTTAACCATTGTTCTAAACGATATTGGCTGGTATTATCTGTGGAATTGTGTTTTAGTTTTATGGCTTCTCGAAAAGCAGTTCTCCATGTGGTCCATGCATCAGTGTTATAATAAGCAATACCAGACAAGATAGGTATTACTTCATGTGGTTGATCAAGTGTGAAATCTAGACCAGATCCCGAATTTGTCAACGCTGATTTTTTATTATAAGCAATTACAGCTTGATGCCCGTATTCTAAATTATTGACTGGATTTACAGCATGAAATATATAATGTTTGGGCTGTTGTAGACAGTCTGGTTGCCAATCCCAATCAAAATTTTTGTCTACCTGTAGTTTTCCAAATACATAAAATGCCCATCGAGTTTGACTGGCTTGAGCTGCAGCATGATAAGCATTGACTCGCCCAATGACTCGATCTATCCTGATTAATTTATTTTTTCTGTTGACTAGTTGCTGTTGAAGATATTGATAATTGTCATCGGCATTGCTTTCGCCATTGCTGATGAATATTATATCCAGTGGTTGATCCAATTGTTGTTTTTGTTCGGTGTTTATATAGGGATAATCATATATTTGATTTTTTATGTAGGGTATGGAATTTTTAGGAATCAGTGTCACTGATCCACTGTGAGATATCGGAACTATTTGTCTCAAAGGTTCATCCCATAATGATATAGTGGGCACTTGATATTGACATTTTTGATTTTGAAATATTGCTATGGGCCCCAAAAAATCCAATGATACCACTGGTAACACTTGACTGTCTTCATCATGAGATATGATATCCGGCCAATATCTCGGCACTGCAATGTCGGTGAAATTTATCACCATGTCTTGCAATTTATTACAATGCGAAATTTCATGTAGAAATTCTCGTGTATTGATAAAAAAGGTATCGCCAAATTTTTGTTCCTGGCTGGGAAATACATGAATCATATTGAATTGCCATTGCTCAGGATGCCAAGTGAAATCAAAATCTTTATAATTGCAGATACTACTGACTATCCAGATATATTCATGACTATCTATATGATCTCTGACAATTCTCAACAATGTGTCAAAATAATTGTCTACAAATCTTGCTCTCGACAACGGTAAAATGTTTTTTCCTAAACTCTGATAGACCTCGTGATTTTCTTTGTTGAAGTGATCAATCATTACTATTTTTGTAGCTGTTGGTTCGACTTGACTTTGAATATTGGTCACATATTTTACATCAGTGGCACCCGGTGTTACATATCGAGGCCCACCAGTTTTTTGATGTTGAGTCCCAAATTGATAGATGTATGGTGGATCATCGGGATGTGGTCTCCAACTGAAATCAAAATTGTCAATGTCTATCTCGTCAGGAATTTCCCAATGGTCTTTATTGGGTAATAGTTGAGCTTTTAAAATATTTCTATTGATATATTTAACTGGGCTGGATTGATTGGCTTCGTGTGGTATATAACGAGGACCGCCTCGATCATACCACTGTGTTCCAAATTGATAGATGTATGGTGGATCACTGTAGTTGGGATGCCAAGTAAAGTCAAAACTGTTTCGATCTATATCATCCTGTATAGTCCAAAGATTCCAATCAATCTTTGATTTTAATATGATATCATTGTGGTAATTGGTATCTTGATAGCCCGATTTAGGTAATAGCCAGGTCCCAGAATTTGGTTGATGTTGTGAAGGCCATACGTGTCGATGGGTATTTTCATATAAATTAGGTTCCCAATCAAAATCAAAATTTTTATAATCAATTAAATAATTTATTATCCAGCAATATCTGGTTCGGCATTGAGTCAAAGCCTGTTCAATGTTTTCTACTCGTTGTTCATGGGGAAATAGATTGGGTTTTTTAGTAAAATAAAATATATCAAACATTCTGAGTTACTTTTTGTAAATTTATCAAATAATCTCTTATGTCAACTTGATCAATGTAATGACTAGTTTCTTTAATACTGTCAGAAAATAATTTTTGATTATGCTGTAGAATATCTGACATCATGTCTCTCATATTGATTAGTTGTTGAGTGCTCAGTGATGATAGATATTTTAAAATCATGGAAATTTTTTCAATTCTAGTGACTAGATCTTGTTCTTGATCATAGTCCTCATTCCAAAATTTATCAAAAGTTTTATATCCTAAATTTTTTAAAATTTTTAAATGCCCTGGGCCGGCCAAAATCAAAAATGGTTGTTGCATTGCCATGGGTTTAAACGTTTTCTCACTGATAAAAATTCCCCGATCGAGTGTTTCGTTGACCAATGACAAAAAAGTTTGTTGATAGTCTTGAAAATTAATTTTGCTGGGAATGTTGATAATTTGATTGTCGACTACTTGATTGTCTGGACTAGTTAATTGCAATGATCTCAAAATATCTTTTTGATTGTCATTGAGTTCGTATCCAGCATGTGACAATACTCTATCAATGTCATGTAGTATCCCGCAACTATAAAGACCATACTTCAATAAATCATGGCGAATTAAACTGCCTAACATTAATTGTTTGTGTGGTCTAATAGTTCTATTCAAATTTAGAAAAAGTTTATCTGGTTGATATTTGAAATTTTCATTGTCGACTGTTTGGTATTCTCTAATCCAATATTGAAATACCGACACTGGCACATAAGTAAAAGCAGCATCTTGAAAAAATTCACTGTCATGATCGCCATGAAACATGATAATTTGTTTTTTGGGCAAACACAATTTTTTCACTAGATCATTGAATTTTTGATAACAATTTCTGAGATCTCCCTCTACTGCATATATGAATATCATATATGCTCGACCATCATTGATATCATTGCGAACTCGATCACTGATTTCAATTTGATCGATATACTCAGTGAAAAATCCAACATTATAAATAAAGATTGGATAAAAATATCTAGTAGTTTTGGGTATAAAATCCACACACAGATTTAAATGATGTTTTCCGATGTTTTTGTTAAACAATGGTGGTCGTAATTTATAACTGTCAGGGAATTTGTGTGGATCAACCAGTAATTGATAAATTTCCTGATAAAATCGATTGACAATCGATAATCGATTGTTAATCGGAATCAAAGGTTTTCTAGCAGTTTGATCACATATTCTTCCATTGAAGTTCCATCCTTGATGATTTCGAAAATCATATTTTTCATACCCCAAGATAATTCTATTCATTTTTCAATCATCCAAATGCTGGTATTTTTAAATACAGTGACAGTTTTGCCTAGCATTTTTTCCAGTCGCTCAACGTTGTCTATGACGTCTGGAAAGATTTTATCATAATCGTGCCCACATATTTTACCGCCAGATTTTATGTATGGCAAAAAAAATTCTATATTATCCCAATCATTGGGATTGCTGTGTCCTGCATCTAAGAAAAACAAATCAATTGCTTGACCAGTATACTGTATATTCTGTGGACTATATCCTCGAATAATTTTGATGTTATCGTAGTGTTGTGTATTTTTTTGAAATTCTTCATATAAATTATATGTGATTCCATTTAATGGAAATTTGTGACAATGACAAATTTCCCAATCAATGTCATGTCTAGAATGATAGTTTTCAATGAATGTGTCAATGCAAATCACAGTGACTGTGGGATTTGATTGAGCCCATATAGTGGCACTACGACCAAACATTGATCCCACCTCCACAATTGTGCCCGAATCAGGAACCAGTTTGGCCAAATCGGCCAATGCATCACATTCCTGATTGGTCATCCATCCCAATATATTATTCATATCAGCTGACTCCATTGTTGATAAATTTCGCACAATTCGGGGAATGTTTTTAAAAAATCAGTATTGCGACGCCGATCATGTTCATTGACAAATTTAACAAAATTTGATCTCAATCGATTGACTGTCAAATCAGATTTTTGAGTTTCTTCTATGGTGATATCTAAAATTCTTTGTAGTTTATCGGCTTCGTGGCGATAAAATCCCGGAATATACAATCCATCTGAATTCCATTGTTCAAGATTGTCATACATGAATTTCACTTGTTGTTTTATAAAATGCAGCATGGATTCTTGTGCAATAAACAGTGCTTGATGTTGTGGATATCGTAAATAGGGAATGTCCAACAGCAAAGGATTTCGTAATTGTGAGCTGTCGGGAAATTGTTTTTTGATAGTCAAGGTATCTTGTAGAAATTTCAAATAACTAGGTAAACTCAAAATGTTATAAGTGCTCATCACAGTGAATTCTATATTGGGCACTTGAGCAAAAGTTTTATAAATGTTTTTTAGCCATTGGTCATAATTCATACCAAATCTGATATATTCACATTGTGATCCATGAGCTTCTGCACTGGTAAACAATTTAAATCTCTTGACAGATTTTTGATTTATAATAATTTTTATTTTCTCTAAAAATTTATCAAATATCTCGTCTGGTGGATTCAGATTGGTATTGATACTGAATTCCAAATTGGGATTGGGGTTTTCGATGACATAGTCTAACACACGAAATGTATCTCGACTCAACAGTGGTTCTCCGCCGGTGATTCTAAAATGTTCTAGATCTTGATAGAGTTCCGGCCACCATTGCCAAAATGCCTCCACATAGGGATTGTGTTGTCTGTGTGGTATAGGCATTTGATTTTGTTGTTTTATCCAATCGAGGTTATTAAAACGGTCATCGGTGGGGTAAGGACCATGTTTTTCAATTTCTTCCATCCATTGACTACTGATATGTGGTGCGCAATAGCTGCATTTGAAATTACAAACATTGCTGAAATTCACTTCAACGTAACTGGGATTGACATCATAGTCCCAAGACTGATCACAAATTTCGTTGATATAAGGTCTTGCCCAAGTGTCAGCACTTTTATAAATTCGATCACTGAAATTGTGTTTGCTATTATCTTCGACTCTCCAACAATAATCGCATTCTCGTGGACGTTGACCGTTTAACATCAACTTTCTTTGAAATTTTTTATGTTGTGTATTGTGTAGAGCTTTGATGTTGTTTTTGAGTTCGCTCAAGGGAATTGAATGTGTGCTGGGATGGTGACAACTATGAGTATGTCCATTTTGTAAATGCATGGTGACCTGTTTCCATTTGGCCACACAAAATGTTTCGCTGACAGAATCCAATTCTTTCTTGGTATTTTGTAAATTTTCTTGATAGTGGTTGTAATCTAACATGTTGATCTATTAAATTTGAATGTCAATTTCACGAGTCATAATTCCTCGATTTCGCCAATGGCTTTGATAATGGTGTTTGAAAAATCTACTAGATTCGGGTGTCAATAAATTCATTGGTAAATTCAACTGAGATGCCAGATCATTTTGATATTCAGCAATGATGTCATCAACCGACAAAGTTTTCAACGACTGCCAAAGTTCTGCCAGATAATCAAATGATTGCACTTGTTGATAGTCCCAGGATGTCAACATGACATAGCCGGTGCCCATTCTAGCTCCAGCACACGCCCATAAGCCGTTGTCGACATCAGCTCCTACATTATGCCAAATAGTCAAATGATCAAGATTTCGTTGATGTATTCTTTGACGAAACTCACTGAGTGATAATCTCTGACCACGATCAAGACACATTTTTACCCCTTCGCGAAAACCAGCACGCCAGGCTTGAAATGCCGACCCATTGGGATAGGTAGTGCTATAACAATCATGCATGGCCCAATACAGTTTGTCGAAACAAAATTCAACTAGTGTATGAGATTCTCCGGTGGAATTTTCATGTGTGCGCATATTGTTGACAAATTTCTTGGTCCAACAACTTATACCACCATTGCCATACATTAACCCATTGACATGATTTCTGGCTCGCCAACGAAAAACTGCTTGTTCCCACAGTTGGTCAGAAAATTCCAAAGTCAAATTGAAAAATTTAGAGTCTGGAAGATTGTCACCATCAATCAATATAAATCTTTCAGTATTGCTGATCTCTGCAGCAGCTTTATGAGCAGAGTCGCTGCCTTTAACACCGTCAACTCGCCGAGCCCAAGGCACTAGATTTTTGATCTTGACCCAAAATTCTTCTTTTTGTGGTTCATCATAGGTCAAAAAAATTGTATCTAGATCGGCTACATGAACTCTATTCATAATATTTCAGTTCCCACTTTCGATGCAAATTCTGTGAATCTACCACTATTGTCACATCACCGACACAACAAGATTGTCCACTGCTGTCACTGGGAATCAATTTCAATTGAGAAAAAGATTTTTCTTTTAATTGACCATTGATTACCCGAACATGAGAGTTTGCACGCGAGAATTGTTCAGCGGTGATATCAATATAATTACCTGGCAGATCTTCCATGGAATAAAACATGGGATTTCCATGACTGTCATGATAAAGTCTATAGATTAAATTTTGCTGTATTGATTGATTTTGATTTAATATATCAATCAATTCATTTAAATCTTTCAATGTGTTTAGCCCAATTTTTTGTTTGATAATGAAAAAAACCATTCTGTGCAATGGTATTAATTCTTAATTGATTGTGGTCGAATTCCCATACTAATTCCCGAGTCCAATTTGATCCATGGCATGGAATTATATGTTTTTTCATGTGCACAATTTTGATAAAATCTATGTCTGGTAAAGTCACTGATTCTGGACCTATTATATGTGCTGCCATGGCATAAATTAAATCAGTTGTGGGTAGATCATCTGAGAATTTCAACCAAGTCCTAAAAACTTCCCAATTTTCAAAAATATTTCTTATCAGTCTGAAAAAATCTTGAGATAATTTACTCAATCTCCAATAAGTTATTGCGTTATAGACGTCAGGCAAATGATTTTCATCAAATACACGTCGATAAAATCTCGAGTCTGCTGATTGTCCATAGAAATTTCTTGCACCAGTGGATATCACTAGATCGCGTTTGTCAAATAAATGCCACCAATGACTAATCGAACTAGTCAACAGCATGTCGGCTTCAAGTTTTATTGTTCGTCTGAATGGGCTAGCTACACCAGCTTGCCAATCATTAGACAATTTCCATTGGCTGTTTTGCCCAGTATCTCCATTGGGAAATGCTCGAACAAGATCAAATTTTTTGTTTTCTATAAGTTGATCCGTCAGTAAACAAATTGGTATTTCTGGATGCCAATATTTCAAACTGTCAGCCAGCTGTTCAGCACATGACAAATAATCTGTATAGTCAGTGTTGCTGGCAATTATCAAAAATCCGCGGTCATGCAGTATGTTCAATGATTTTCTCCAGGTCGTATTTATTCATGGCATGAAAATCTTGATCAATTATTTCAATTTGATATTTTGTTTGATTTTTTTTGTAAGTGATTCTAAATTTATCACGGTGAATCATGCAAAGATTTTGATTTGGCATTACTGTGGCCATGGGCCAGGCGATCGCTGGATAGTCAATGGTGTGGCCATTGACTATACTTAATGCCATAGTCAATGCATAGTCATTGCGATATAGTTTATTTGATATTTGATAGAGATTTCTATAATGATCCCAATGATTTCTAATCATTGACATGATATAAAAAATTGTTTCGGCATATTGGCTTTGACGAAAATACATCACTGTAGCCCATGCCATGGGCATTTGAAATTTTCCAAAATTTTGAGAAAAATATTGTGATTCAACATCACCGACATCATAGGCTCGTGTTGGACAAAGAAAATCCATATCGCACTCAAATAGTCGTGCAAGTTGATTGCTATTAACTACATAATCAGCATCAATTACCAAAGTTTGTTGATAAGGGGTTAATTTGTAAATATCCGGTCTTGATTGATTATACCACTCAGTGGTTTTTCCATAGTCTTGATAGTATTTTTGATTGTTATTGTCGGGTGTTATTTTAATAACTCGATCAAAACAATCATGATTGACATCAATGTTGGTTATGAGACTGGTAGGTAATTTTAAAAAATGTTGTATTCTCTGCGCCGACCAAACAGCCATTTTGACATAGTCGACTAGATCATTATTGATTGCAACAATTATTACACCTGAGTTCATCTTTGTTGAGAATTATTTTCATGCTCAATTAACCAGGCATTCATTTGTTCTTGCCAAAGTTGTTGACTCAACGTATAAAGTTCCTGAGTTTGAATTCTCACAGGAGTTTCGTATAAATCCAAAATCACGGCTGTATTGTCTGGACAGGTCAACAATGTGGTCTGTAACTCCGGGCCGGCTAGCCATAATCCACCATTATGGGCAAATATCATTTTGGATTGATATTTTTCCTTGATTAATCGTCGAGAAGTTTGGTGATCGAATCTTGATTTTATGTATTCAATGGTGTCATCAGTATTCATAAGAATACTTATTTTTTATTAATAATAAAAAATAATTTTATGACACAGAGGCAGCTACTGTGGGTGTGCCCCAGGAATTGGAAAGATTCGATGTACTGGGAGGAAAATATGTCACCACAGTGGCCGGGGCTGTTCCAAAACTTATACCTGATGTGGCAGTCCCTCCGGTGATTTCGTCAGTGCTACCAGCACCCGACCCACCTGGATCTACCCATGTAGTTGTCAATATCAATTGAGTTCCTGACCCAGCCGTTCTGGCATCAAGTTGTATATATTGTCCAGTATAGGGAGAAGTATCTGCATACTGCCGATAAATTGTGGTATTGATGATGGACAAATCATACCAACCTATAGTGGTTTGTAAAATATTAGGTGTTCCAGTACCACCAATTTTGGTAGTTCCGGTGTAGGCAATTCCCACAATGGTCTGTGTTGATGTTCCACCTGTGATAAAAATATCACCCACCAGAGTATTGGCTAGGTCATTCCATTCAGCATCAGCAGCAGTTCCGGTAGAGGTTTTACTGGTTTCCCATTTTATTCTGCCGCCTGCATTGAAAAAATATCTCACAGCAGCAGCACTGCCCCATGTTATAGTATGTGTAAATGTTATTGTCCAGGCACTAGATCCACTACCGGTATTGGAGGTTTTACTACTGGTTCCAGTCCAGGCAGTATACTGACTGCCAGTCGCTGCTGCATTGCCTCTATTGTTGGTTAAATTAGTGATATCAGTGGAAATATTTGATAAAATTGTAATAAGATCTCCAGTGACTGGAGCTGTTCTTGAAGTAATACTGGTTCCTTGATGTGCACCCACAGCTGACAGTGTATTGACCAACGATGCCCAATTGACTGCGGATACCAAATCACCAATAGCCACAGTTGCCAAAGTGGTTTGCCCGTAACCATAGTCTGAGGATCCAGTGCTCCAGACTCTATTTAATCCAGAACTGGTATCGCCTACAAATCCATTGTAATCACTTGCTTCAATTAAACCACCTGACGTATAACTCATTGAATTAATCCTTATCTAATCGTGACAATGGCCTCAACAAGACCCATTTCTTCGTAATCTTTTGATTCCAATGCTCGACCGATACTGTTATAAGGTGTAAGTTCGCTGGTATTAATTGCTGCTCTAGCCAATCCGTCGCCGGCGGATACCAGTCTATCACTTTTTTTAATTTTTCCAATTACACGAACCGGAACTCTACCAGTCATGGCCACTGGCGGATGAGTATCATTGTTACCTGCACCGCCATTCATTAGAAAGGCTGCACGAGTGCTGATAACACCAAAAACGTTATTACTCAATGGTTGTTTTACTTGTGTAATTTCCGCATCGCCGCCCAATTCAACCACAGTGCCCGGTTGATAGATATCATCTGCTGCAAATCGCTCGGCGACGTCAGCATATAGTGCTGTAGTAGCAGTGGCAAAAATTTGATTGAAATAATTTGAACTACTGCCTATATTACCCACTGCATTTGATCCAGTTTTGCTGATACTGTTGACGGCCAGACTATTACCAAATTGTGCCAATGAATTAGCGCCATCAATGTTGACAATTGTTGTAGTAACTCCGCCATCATTGACTGTTATGACAAGATTACCATTGAGCACTGTTTGTGCTATAGTTGTAGTCGACCCAGACACAGTAATTGCCAAGTCTTGATCGGCACCTATTTCCAAACCATTGTCATTGTTGATTTCAACTGCATTAACAGTGGATGTCACGTTGCCGGCCACGGCAGTAGCTCTCATAAAATCGGTAGAAGCCAAATTGCCCAATAATTGACTGTTAGTGGCTGTGCCTTGGAAAAATTGATTTACACCGCTGATACTAGAAGCCAATGTAATACCAGGTTTGACATTGCTGAACCCTGAAATACCCACTTGTGGTGTAAATTCTGTGTCTTTACTGACAATCCCCACTACTTGATTTGACACAACCAATTTAATTACTACATGATCAACTAGACTGGTATCTTGAATGGTGTCAACAATGGCGCCAGTGGTTCCTGTGCCAGCAGTATAAGCCGGACCTACCAATACCCAAGCTGACCCTGTATAGACATTTAACTGTTCGTTGACAGTGTCATACCATAGATCGCCGCTGATATTGCTTGACGGTGCAGTAGTACTGGCCTGTGCTCCATTTAATCTTTTGAATGCTGTGCCGTTGTAGACTTTAATGGTATTGGTGCTTTTATCATACCATAACTGACCTGTCAACGGAGCACCAGGTGCAGTGGTATTAGCACCATTTTCCAGTAGATGTATGAAGTTTTCGTCGAGAAATTCTCCATAACCGGCGTAGTTTTTACCCACAAGAGTCATACTGCTTGCGGAATTAATAGTGCCGTCTGCAACCACTGCAAATACTGCGCCGTCGGTTAAATTAATTGTATATGCCATTTCTAACTCCGATAGGTTATCTTACACATATTTTTTATATTTATGTCGAACTGAGATTTGTTAGTGTCTGTATTCTAATAGTATAATCAATTTGTATTTGTCTATTCAGGCTTTTTTGCACTGGATGGAAAATTACATGTGTGATCAAACGATTAGCTTCGCCACTACCTGTATAGGCTTTTAATCCCAATTCATCAAAAACATATTCACCATTGAAATTCGTGCTGTTATCAAATGCTTGTTGTCCTGGAGGTTCGCCATAATCCAACAAACAAGTCACTAAAATATCAGTATAGACTTGCCCAGCAGTGTGCAATACTGTCATTTTATTATTAGCAGGATCTGTATTGGCAGATGAATTATCATCTACAATTTTGAAATAAGTTTCATTGTATAAATCAGTATTTTGCCCTGTGATATTGGGGGGCAAATAAGTAATTACCCCTGTGGGATCAACACTGCTACCACCATTGCCAAATGCCATAGTATAGATATAACCCACATCTCGATTGGCCAATGTTTGTGCCAAACTGATACTCATGTTTTCGTAATGTATAGCATTGGATTTTTCTACAAATACTTGCCCAGAATTGGGATCAAATATTTTAATGAAACCTTTGACATCGTATCTCATCGGTAAAATCATGATCTTTTCTCCACAAATACCCGTTGAGTATTTGGATCAAAAATTTTAATATGTCCAGAAAAAATCAATGATGTGTTTTCTCTTTTACCATTGGTATTATTAGTGGGTTTTTCCGGACCGGTGTTTTTTTTCTGTTGGTTCATTTAATTATTTACCTTTGTCAGAAACCTCTAAAAAACCTTGCAGCAGGAGTTTGAGTTTCTTGTAGTGCTTGCCCATCACTGGCAGTCGAACTGCCCGGCTGATACCAACTTAATCCTTGAATAATCTCTATTACTATTTCTTGACCTTCTAGTGGTGGTGAGTCAAATTCCACTGTGAGAGGACTGTAATTACTGATAAAGTAATTGCCTGTTTGTAAATATCCTCCCACATAAACCCTTACCGCTTGTTCAATAAATCCCGAACTATCGGCATAGTAACTTAGATCAATGTCATTGGCGGTAAACAACATTGTTATTCCGTTGCCCAATGCTGTGGTTCTTACTGCATGATCCTGATATTCATTGCCTAATAGATTACCTAATCCCATGTCATAGACCAATGAATCGATTTCATGTGCTGCAGCAGCGGTCCCGGCTGTTCCTCGTCTTAGACCAGATATACTATTATTCACTGCATTGACAGATCTATATGTTATTCTTTCTCCATTAATAGTTATTGCACCTAAAATGTTATTAGATGGCTCCGGAATCCCCAATTTATTGACATCTTTGACATAGATTATTTCAGAATCGGCCGAAATTGCACTGGCTAATTCTGTGGTAGAATTTTCAGTGATTCGGTAAGTCAATTGTAATCCACGCATGTCTTGGAAAATTCTAAATGCCATGGCATCCGGTGTGACAGAATCTGTAGTTTCTGTTATAACTACTACATCATTGATTGCAATTACCCCGGACGTAAGAATTAATTCCTGTCCATCAACAGTAAATCCACTACCATAAAATAATCTATCCCCATTTAATGTCACCCATAATCTTTCTGGACGAGTATAGACTTTGTCTAATACAAAATTGTTAATGGATATTACTAGTCCATCGGTGTAGTCAAAACTGCCCGGGGTAGATGATGTAGTGGCAAGATCATATGGTGTGCTGTCATAGGGCTGATTGACTGCCACCGTGGTAGTTGTGGGACCCACATATACTGTGGTCAATAGATATTGTTGTTGTGTGTCGTTCCATGATGTCACTGACACTATATCGCCTGCCAATGGCTGAAATCCCGACCCTGGATTCCAATTCATTATGACATTACTGGTTCCCAAACCTGAAAATGTATAGTCTGCATCAGTAAATACTGCAATATCAATTTGATCACCATCTTCGGGGGTGACAACAAAAATTACTTCTCTAAGATCGTCTGGTGATACATAGGGTTCAACAACATAATCCACACCCAATGTTTGTAATTCATTGTTTAACCATACCACTACATCGCTGTCAACAATTGTGCTTTGACTGAATCCCAATCTTGTGGGTAGAGCAAATGCACTTGATCCGTCGGCAATATATCTTGCTCCAGCTGGTGGTCTTGCTCTAATACCATTTCGTTCAACAATGGCCACTGCAGCATTTATCCCAGACATGTCAGCTGTCAATGAAAAACTCAAG
>Ga0172362_10001926_pt1 | contig 17930 bp, 30 predicted proteins | sample LakKivs1_kivu2a2_FD_114534 | JGI IMG/M metagenome (GOLD analysis project Ga0172362, IMG submission 114534) | Sediment microbial communities from Lake Kivu, Rwanda - Sediment s1_kivu2a2 | ecosystem: Environmental > Aquatic > Freshwater > Lake > Sediment | place: Rwanda: Western Province, Lake...
CCATTCGTGCGGGTCGGAACTTACCCGACAAGGGACTTCGCTACCTTAGGACCGTTATAGTTACGGCCGCCGCTTACCGGGGCTTCAGTTTGGTGCTTTTGAAACACCTCCCCTTAACCTTCCGGCGCTGGGCAGGTATCAGCCCCTATACTTCAGCTTACGCTTTAGCAGAGACCTGTGTTTTTGTTAAACAGTCGCCTGGGCCATTTCCCTGCGGCCACCTTAACGGTGGCCCCCCTTCTTCCTAAGTTACGGGGTTAGATTGCCGAGTTCCTTAACGAGGGTTGTCTCGATCACCTTGGGATATCTATCCCTACCTACCAGAGTCGGTTTGCGGTACGGGCGCCCCTACCTCATCGGCAACGAGGCTTTTCTTGACGGCCTGGGATGAGCTAAATCGCTTCGGGTCTCCCCTCAACTTCCTCCCACCTTCAGCTAGACATCCGGGGTGGATTTACCTGCCCCAGCCTCACCTATGATGGGAGACGCACCATGTCCATTAGGTACGCCTAGCCTACCCTACCGTGTTCCCCCTTTGCCTTAGTAGAAGCGGTACGGGAATATTAACCCGTTGTCCATCGCCTACGCCTTTAGGCCTCGGCTTAGGCCCGACTAACCCTACGCGGATTAACCTTGCGTAGGAAACCTTAGGTTTTCGGTGGGTGTGTTTCTCGCACACCTTACGCTACTCATGCCGACATTCTCACTTCCCTTGGCTCCACCACTGCTTACGCAGTGGCTTCACCGCCAAAGGAACGCTCCCCTACCACTCACTTTTGAGGCGAGTCCATAGCTTCGGTGACAGGCTTAAGCCCCGCTGGATTGTCGGCGCAGAGCCACTTGACCAGTGAGCTGTTACGCACTCTTTAAAGGATGGCTGCTTCTAAGCCAACCTCCTGGCTGTCTGAGCGTCCCCACCTCCTTTACCACTTAGCCTGCACTTAGGGACCTTAGCTGATGGTCTGGGCTGTTTCCCTCTCGACTATGAAGCTTAGCCCCCACAGTCTCACTCCCAGGTTTGAGGTTAATGGCATTCGTAGTTTGGTTGGAGTTGGTAAGCTTCTTGCCCCCTAGTCCATCCAGAGCTCTACCTCCATTAACTAATACCTGAGGCTGCACCTCAATGCATTTCGGGGAGAACCAGCTATCACCGGGTTCGTTTGGCATTTCACCCCTACCCACAGCTCATCCGACAGTTTTGCAGCACTGACCGGTTCGGGCCTCCACTCCGATTTTATCGAAGCTTCACCCTGGCCATGGGTAGCTCACCCGGCTTCGGGTCTAATCCCTGCGACTAAGCGCCCGATTAGGACTTGCTTTGGCTACGGCTCCACAACTTAAGTTGTTTAACCTAACGCCACAGAGATTAACTCACCGGCTCATTCTTCAATAGGCACGCCATCAGGGGCTTGCGCCCCCTCTGGCCGCTTGTCAGCACATGGTTTCAGGTTCTATTTCACTCCCCTCCTGGGGTTCTTTTCACCTTTCCCTCACGGTACTTGTCCACTATCGGTCATCAAGGGTATTTAGCCTTGCCCTGTGGTCAGGGCAGCTTCCCACAAGATTTCCCGTGTCCCGTGGTACTCAAGAACAGACAAGGAGTCTACCCCTTTCGTTTACGGGACTATCACCCTCTATAGTGGCCCTTTCCAGAGTCCTTCAACTAGGGTTTGGTTGGTAACTCCTTGACCTATCCTGGGCTAGGTCCTGCCTGCCTTACAACCCCCTATAAACTTAGGCCCCAGAGCCACTTAGCTTATAGGGTTTGGGCTCCTCCCCTTTCGTTCGCCACTACTCAGGGAATCTCAATTGATTTTCTTTCCTCAGGGTACTGAGATGTTTCACTTCCCCTGCTTGCCTCCTCCCAGCCTATGTGTTCAGCTGGGGGTGCTCAGGTTTTACCTGAGCGGGTTGCCCCATTCGGGAATCCCCGGCTAAGCTTGCTCGACAGCTCACCGAGGCTTTTCGCAGTCTTGCCACGCCCTTCATCGGCCCTTGATGCCAAGGCATTCACCATGCGCCTTCTCCCGCTTGACCTGCTTCAGATTTGATATTAACCCTCAATATTCAATTGTTAATGTGCTAGACATAAAATAGCGGCTTGGTGATAAATCACCAAGCCGCAGCTTGGCTTACATCACCAATTACTTTGCTTATGTCTCCGCGTTCTTCATCGCTGTTAGTAGTATAGCCTACTTTTACTACTTTGTCAACTAGTATACTAGTATACTTTTTTAACTTTGTCAATAGTTTTATTAGAGATTATTTATTAACCTCACCCCCTTATCCCCCTCTCCTTGAAAGGAGAGGGGGAGGAATAAAAAAGAGGGGGGCGAAGCCCCCCTCTTAAAACTACTTCCCCCTTCCCTTAATAAGGGAAGGGGGGCAGGGGGGTAGGTTGCTAAACGACCTCTTAATGGATTGGTTGACAGCAGTCGGTAGCTGTGGTAATATTACAAATTAGTACTAGGTAGTTTTGCTGATAGTTGACAGGTTGAAGTCTGAGGTTTAATCGTTGACTTCAACCTTTAATGGATGAGCTAATAGCTCATCCATTAAAATTGTCTGGGTTAGGAGGAAGACAAGTGCCTACAGTTAATCAGCTTGTCCGTAAAGGGCGTAAGCCGTTGGCCAAGAAGACCAAGGCGCCAGCATTGCGCCTCAGCTACAATGCGTTGAAGAATAGAATGGTGCACGGGAAGGGCTCACCGCAGAAGAGGGGGGTTTGTGTTCAGGTTAAGACTACCACCCCCAAGAAGCCCAATTCGGCGCTACGCAAAATAGCTCGGGTGAGGCTGACGAGTGGCATAGAGGTAACTGCTTACATCCCCGGTGAGGGGCATGAGCTTCAGGAGCACTCGGTGGTTCTGATCCGTGGCGGCAGGGTGAAGGACTTACCCGGTGTCCGGTATCACATTATCCGCGGTGCCCTGGATGCCAGCGGGGTAGCTAACCGTCGCCAAGGTCGCAGTAAATACGGCGCTAAACGAGTTAAGGAACTAGCTGAGGCTGCTCAGGTATAGGAGATAGAAATGCCAAGGCGGGCTCGAGCCACAATAAGAAGAGAGATATTCCCTGATGCCAAATATCACAATGAAACCGCAGCCAGGTTGATTAACCGGGTGATGATGCGGGGCAAGAAGAGCCGGGCGGAGGGAATAGTCTATGGTGCCCTGCAGGTTATTGGTCAGCAGGGGGCAAAGGAGCCTGTTACTGTTCTAGAGCAGGCGGTGAGGAACGCTACCCCTCAGCTTGAGGTTAAGCCACGCCGGGTTGGTGGTGCCACCTATCAGGTGCCAGTAGAGGTTCGTCCTGAGCGTGGACTATCGCTGGCTTTGCGCTGGCTGATAGCCTCAGCCCGAGCCAGAGCCGGCAAGTCTATGGCTGAGAAGCTGGCTGCTGAGCTTAGTGACGCCGCACAAGGGCAGGGGACAACGATAAAGAAGCGAGAGGATACCCACAAGATGGCGGAGGCTAATAGAGCCTTTGCCCACTACAGGTGGTGAGGAGAGGGCTGTGCCCAGAAGTTTTCCATTAGATAGTATACGCAATATTGCCATTATCGCTCACATTGATGCTGGTAAGACCACCATCACGGAGAGAATACTGTACCACACCGGTCGTACCTATAAGATTGGTGAGGTGGATGAAGGCACGGCAGTGATGGACTGGATGGAAGAGGAGAAGAGGCGCGGCATCACCATCACGGCTGCGGCTACTACCTGCTATTGGCAGGAGCACCGTATCAATATCATTGATACCCCGGGGCATGTTGATTTTACCGCCGAGGTGGAGCGAAGTCTTAGAGTGCTGGATGGGGGGGTGGTGGTTTTCGATGCCGTGGCTGGGGTTGAGGCTCAGTCAGAGACGGTATGGCGGCAGGCTGATAGATATGGTGTCCCCCGGATTTGCTTCATCAATAAGATGGACCGGGTTGGCGCCAATTTTGACCGCACTATATCTATGATTGAACAGCAACTACATGCCAACCCCCTGCCCATACAATTACCTTTAGGCAGTGAAGCCTCATATCAGGGCATCATTGACCTGGTGGAGAACAAGGCATGGCGTTTTGATGACAATCCCGATTTGCCGCCGGTAGAAATGGCTATTCCTGAGTCTGAGGAGGCTACATGTGCCCAGTTTCGTCACGCCCTGATTGAGAAATTGGCTGAAAGCGATGACCAGGTTATGACGGCTTACCTTGAGGGTAGCATTATTACCCCATCTGAGTTAAGACAAGCCTTGAGACGGGTGACCTTGGCGGTAAAAGGGGTACCTATTATTTGTGGCAGTGCGCTGAGGAATAAAGGCATTCGCCCACTGCTTGATGCTATTTTAAACTATCTTCCCTCGCCGGCGGATATGCCACCGGTAAGGGCTATTGATACTAGGGGGGGAGGCGTGGTCATTCGCCCAGCTAGAGATGATGCCCCGTTTTCAGCGCTGGCATTTAAGGTGGTCTCTGACCCCTTTGTCGGTCGACTGGTCTATTTTAGAGTATATTCGGGCAGGATGAAAGTGGGGGCACACGTCTTCAACTCCACCCGGGGCAAGAAGGAGCGGATTGGGCGTCTGCTGCGAATGCATGCCAATCATCGGGAGGAGATAGATGAGGCAGGCACCGGGGCTATTGTAGCTACCTTGGGTCTTAAAAACACCTTCACCGGCGATACCCTGTGCCATGTCTCCCAGCCGGTGCTTCTGGAACCCATCCGCTTTCCCCAGCCGGTGCTCTCGGTTGCCATTGAGCCCAGAACTAGGGCTGACCAAGATAAACTGGGGGAAGCGCTAAACCGGCTGACCGAGGAAGACCCTACTTTTAAGGTACGTTACGACCAGGAGGCAGGGCAGACAGTCATTTCCGGTATGGGCGAGCTTCACCTGGAATACCTGGTCGGCAGATTATTTAGTGAGTTTGGCGTCGGGGCAAAGGTCGGTAAGCCGAAGGTCGCCTATAAGGAGACTATTACTGTGCCGGTTGAGGCGGAAGGGAAATTTATTCGCCAAAGCGGAGGGCGTGGTCAGTATGGCCATGTCTATCTCCAACTTGAGCCTATAGAGCGGGGCAGCGGCTTTCAATTTGTTGACCGTATCAGAGGCGCGACTATTCCTAAGCAGTATATTCTGGCAGCCGAGATTGGCATTAAGGAAGCTATGGAGACCGGCGTAGTGGCTGGCTATCCAGTAGTTGATATCAGGGCAATCCTTTATGATGGCAGCTATCACCAGGTTGACTCTTCAGAACTAGCCTTCAAGATGGCAGGGTCAATAGCACTGCGAGATGGCGTCACTAGGGCTAAGCCTATCCTTCTGGAACCGATTATGAGACTGGAGGTAGTTGCGCCGGAGCAGTTCCTTGGTGATATAATGGGTGACCTTAATTCCAGGCGGGGGCATATTGAGTCTTTTGAGACGCGTGACGAGATGGCAGTTATTCGTGCCCTTATACCCTTGGCTGAGACCTTTGGTTATGCCACCAGTCTCAGGTCATTAACTCAGGGCAGAGCTACCCACTCCCTGGAGTTTCGTCGCTATCAGGAAGTGCCAGCCGAATTAGCCGACCAGATAACCGGCAAGGCAATGGTTAGATAGGGGGCTATTATATGCCTAAACAGAAGATTCGTATCAAGCTGAAGAGTTATGACCACAAGATTCTTGACCAGTCGGTGGAGCAGATTGTTGCTGCTGTGGAGCGGAGTGGAGCCGTGGTTGTTGGCCCGGTGCCTTTGCCCACTCGGATTCAGCGGTTTTGTGTTATCCGCTCCACGTTTATTGATAAGAACTCCCAGGAACAGTTTGAGATTCGAACCCATAAGCGTTTAATTGATATTGTTGATATAACGTCTAAGACGATAGACGCCTTGAGCAGTCTGAATCTACCCGCCGGGGTGGAAATAGATATTAAGTTGTAAGGTCTGAAGATATGGTTCAGGGTATTATCGGCAGAAAGCTGGGCATGGGGCAGATATTTACCGACAAGGGCAAGGCGGAGGGAGTAACCGCTATTGAGGCTGGTCCTTGCGTTGTGACCCAGGTTAAAACTACAGCCAAGGAGGGATATATTGCTGCCCAGCTTGGATTTGGCGAAGCCAAGCGGCTCAGTTCCCCCCAGCGTGGTCATCTCAAGGGGCTGGGGCAGTTTAAATATCTCCGTGAATTCAGAGTGGCTGATAGTGAAGGGATTAAGGTGGGGGACAAGGTTGATGTTAGCCTGTTTAAGCCGGGCGACCTGGTTGATATTACGGGGGTGTCAAAGGGCAAGGGCTTTGCCGGGGTGGTAAAACGCCATCACTTTGCCGGCGGACCCAAAACCCATGGGCAGTCTGACCGCCACCGTGCCCCGGGCGCTATTGGGTCTACTACCAGCCCGGGCAGGGTATTAAAGGGGATGCGGATGGCAGGACATATGGGCAATAGTCGGGTGACGGCTCGCCATCTGGAGGTATATGAAGCTGACCCGGCTCGTAACCTGTTGCTGGTTAAGGGAGCCGCCCCCGGGGCGAAGAATGGGCTGCTGGTGATAAAGAAATCGGAGAGGAAGTAAGCAGGTGGAAGTCCCGGTTTATAGCCTTACCGGCGAGGTAGTTAAACATATTGAGATAAGTGACAGCGTTTTTGCCGCGCCGTTTAATCAGGCAGTGGTGCACCAGGCGCTGGTGAGGCAACAGGCAAATGCCCGCCAGGGAACAGCCAGTACCAAGACTCGTGGTGAGGTCTCTGGCAGCACCAGGAAGTTATACCGGCAGAAACACACTGGAATGGCTCGGGCAGGGAGTATAAAGTCGCCACTGCGCCGGGGGGGAGGCATCATTTTTGGTCCTAAGCCAAGGGGCTACCGGCAGGCAATGCCTAAAAAGATGCGCCGTCTGGCTCTGAGATGTGTCCTATCAGCCAAGGCTAGAGATGGAGAGCTAAAGGTGGTAGAGCAACTCAAGCTTGACCAGCCGGCGACAAAAGAGATGGCGGGAATCTTGGCGGCACTGGGGGTTGACTCCTCAGCCCTTATTGTTACCAGTGAGCCTGAGGAAAACGTGATTAAGTCAGCTCGTAATCTGGCAGGGATTAAGACCCTGCCAGCCAATATACTAAATGTGGTTGACATCCTGTCCTATAAGATGCTATTGATGACTGAGGCTGCGGTGCGCCAGACAGAGCAACTATGGGGTCCCCAGAAATCTCCGATTTCTGGGGTAAAGCTATGGGGAGGCAGCAGTGCATCTATATGAGGTATTGCGCCGTCCGTTGGTAACGGAGAAGAATGCTGCCCTTCAAGCTCAAGGCAAATATGGTTTTGAGGTAGCTGGAGAGGCTAATAAGGAACAGATTAAACAGGCTGTGGAGAAGGCATTTAATGTTACCGTGACCAAGGTTAACGTGATGATAGTGTCTGGCAAGGGAAAAAGGATGCGGGGGAGATGGGTCATGAACCCGTCGTGGAGGAAGGCTATTGTTACCCTTAAACCGGGTGAAAAGATAGAAATCTTTGAGGGTGTTTAGTACTTTGTGGAGGTCTGAATGGCACTAAAAATATATCGCCCGACTTCTCCCGGCAGGCGGGGGATGAGCGGCTCCACCTTTGAGGAGATAACCAAAACCAAGCCGGAGAAATCGCTGCTCTTGCCCCGTAAGCAGAAGGCTGGGCGTAGTAATCAGGGGAAAATAACGGTTCGCCACCGTGGTGGTGGGGCGAAGCGCCGGCTACGCTTACTAGACTTTAAGCGGGATAAGCTTGGCGTCCCGGGCAGAGTGGCTGCCATTGAGTATGACCCCAACCGCTCGGCTCGCATTGCTCTCATTTACTATGCTGATGGGGAGAAACGCTATATCCTTGCCCCTTCGGGACTTAGTGTTGGCGATGTCATAAAGTCGGGCAGCGAGGCTGAGGTAAAACCTGGTAATGCTCTGCCACTCCGGCTAATCCCAGCCGGGACTCAAATACATAATATTGAGTTGGAGGTAGGGAGGGGGGGACAACTGGTGCGGAGTGCCGGAGGTGCAGCCCAGCTAATGGCCAAGGAGGGCAGATATGCCCAAGTCAGGTTACCCTCCGGCGAGGTGCGGCGTATCCATAGCGATTGTCTGGCTACTATCGGGCAGGTGGGAAATATTGACCATCGGAGTATTAGTTTGGGTAAGGCGGGTCGCAAACGGTGGTTAGGCTGGCGGCCTACGGTGAGAGGGTCGGCTATGACCCCCCGTGACCATCCTCATGGTGGGGGGGAAGGTAGATGCCCAATAGGCTTGCCCGGACCTAAGACCCCGTGGGGGAAGCCGGCTTTAGGCTATAAAACTCGCAAGCCCAAACCTTCAGATAAGATGATTGTCATGCGCAGGAGAAAGTGACACAATGTCAAGGTCGACTAAGAAAGGTCCAGCCGTTGATGCCAAACTGGTGAAGAAAGTAGAGGCATTGAGCCGCTCCGGTCAGAAGGCGGTAATAAAGACCTGGTCGCGCTGGTGTACTATTGTGCCCGAGATGGTGGGGCTTACCATCGGAGTCCACGATGGCAGGAGGCATGTGCCCATCTTTATTACTGAAAATATGGTGGGGCACAAATTAGGCGAGTTTGCTTTGACCCGGACCTTCAGGGGACACGTGGGCAGGGGGGAAAAAACTACCCAGATAAAGAAAGGGACATAAGGCGTAAATGAAAGTGAGGGCAGTATCTAAAGATACCGGTATATCACCACGTAAGGTGCGCCTACTGGTAGACCTGGTGCGGGGCAAGAAGGTAGATGAGGCGCTAGCCTTGCTTAAGTTTGCCCCCACCCCTACAGCTCGGGTGGTAGCCAAAGTGGTGAAATCAGCGGTGGCTAATGCTGAGAACAATTTTCAGCTCTCGCCTTCAGATTTGAAGATTGTCACTATCTTTGCTGATGAGGCGAGGACGCTGAAGAGATTTCGCCCCAGGTCTCGGGGGCGGACAAGCCCTATCCTTAAGCGTTCTAGTCATATAACGGTTATCGTTGCCGGGGAGGGGGACTAATTGGGGCATAAGGTTCATCCTTTCGGTTTTAGAATTGGAGTCATACGCGATTGGCAGTCCAAGTGGTATGCCGAGAAGAACTATGCTGACTCTTTGCACGAAGACCTGAAGCTTCGCCAGGCTATTAAATCCGGGTATAATGAGGCAGGTATCTCTCTGGTGGAGATTGACCGCCAGGCAAATAAGGTGGCGTTAACCATCCATACTGCCCGACCTGGCGTGGTCATCGGGCGAGGCGGGCAGCGAGTTGATGAAATGAGGCTCCACCTTGAGAGCCTTGTCGGGAAGAGGATTCAATTGAACATCCTTGAGATTCAGCAGCCTGAACTCGATGCCTATTTGGTAGGTAGGGCGATAGCTGAGCAGATTGAGCATCGTGTTGCTTTCCGTAGGGCAATGAAGCAAGCAATGTTTCGCACCCTGCAGGCTGGGGCTAAGGGGATAAGAATAAGTTGTGCCGGTAGGCTGGGTGGTGCTGAGATAGCTCGCCGTGAGATTATGCATCAGGGGCAAGTACCGCTGCATACCCTGCGGGCTGATATTGATTATGGCTTTACTGAGGCGCATACCACCCTGGGCCGAATTGGAGTCAAAGTCTGGATTTATCGAGGTGATATTCTGCCAGAGCCTACTAAGCTAGAGGCTGAAGAGGCACCCGCCGGAGCATAGCTAAAGGAGAGGGATGTTACAGCCTAAACGGGTAAAATATCGTAAGAGTCATAAAGGACACCGTAGGGGTAAAGCTCAGGCTGGGAACAAGCTTAGTTTTGGCGATTTTGGTTTACAGGCGCTGGAATCAGCCTGGGTTACTAGCCGACAGATTGAGGCGGCACGGCGGGCTATTACTCGTCACATCCGCCGTGGTGGCAGCGTCTGGATCCGTATCTTCCCTGATAAACCGGTCACCAAGAAGCCGGCGGAGACCCGTATGGGTGGGGGTAAGGGTCCCCCAGACCACTGGGTGGCGGTGGTTAAACCGGGGAGAATTTTATTTGAGATGGGAGGCGTTAGTGAGGCAGTGGCTAGAGAGGCAATGCGCCTTGCTGCCCATAAGCTCCCGATAAGCAGCCGATTTGTGGTCAGGGAAACCGGCATAGCTGTGGGCAGCGGTTCAGCCACCGGGGGTGACTCAGGTGAAGGTTGAGGAGATTCGGGCTCTGAGCAGTGAAGAACTAGCTAAGCAACTGGAGGCAGCCCATCAGGAGCTGTTTAATCTTCGTTTTCGCCTGGCTACCAAGCAGTTGGTAAACCACCGCGAAATTCCCAGGGTAAAAAAGAAAATCGCCAGGCTGAAGACAATAATGAGGCAAAGAGAGCTGGGTGTAAGGTAACGGTCTATGGAAAGCAAGCATAAAACTAGGTTTGGTCAGGTAGTCAGTGATAGGATGGATAAGACGGTGGTGGTGGCTGTGGAAATCTCTAGGCGTCACCCGTTATATAAGAAAGCAATCAAGCGGGTGGTCAAGTATAAAGCTCATAATGAAAATAATGAGTGCCGGGTGGGAGACAAGGTAAGAATTGTAGAAACTCGCCCCCTGTCCCGGCATAAGCGGTGGCGAGTGGCTGAGGTAATAACCAAGGGAGAGGTAATAGAGGTTAAACCTGAGGAAGTAGCCTAAATCGGCTTGGAGCTAGGTGACATGATTCAAACCTATACCAGACTTAAGGCAGCCGATAACACCGGCGCCAAAGAGATTATGTGTATCAATGTTTTAGGTGGCAGTGGGAAGAGATATGCCCGGGTGGGTGATGTCATTGTGGCTTCGGTAAAAAAGGCAACCCCTGGGGGGCAGGTGAAAAAGGGGGAGGTGGTCAGGGCGGTTATTATTCGCTGCGCCCAGCCATATCGGCGCCCTGATGGCTCTTATGTCAGGTTTGATGAGAATGCGGCAGTGATTCTTAGCGAAAAGAATAATCCTAAGGGAACCAGAATATTTGGACCAGTAGCCAGGGAGCTGAGGGACAAGAATTTTATCAAGATTATATCTCTGGCGCCTGAGGTGGTGTGAGCAAGGATGAATATCAGAAAGAACGATATGGTACTGGTTATTGCTGGTAAGGATAGGGGTAAGAAGGGTAAGGTGCGCTTTGCTTACCCCAAGGATGAACGGCTGCTGGTGGAGGGCATCAACTTCATCAAAAGGCATAGCCGGGCAAGGGGGGCAGTTAGGCAGGCGGGCATAATCGAGCGGGAGGCGCCAATTCCTGTGTCCAATGTTATGCTACTGTGTAATAAGTGCAATCACCCGGCTCGGGTTGGTTCCCGCTTCCTGGCTGATGGTAAGAAGGTTCGGATTTGTCACTCCTGCGGTGAGGTAATTGATTAAATGTCAGGACTTAGGGAAAGATATAAAAAAGAGGTTATTCCCCGGCTGATGGAGCTTTACGGCTATCACAATGTAATGCAGGTGCCACGGCTGGAAAAGATTGCCCTTAACATCGGCGTAGGCGAGGCGATTCAGGATGCCAAGGCTCTGGAGGCAGCAGAGAGGGATTTAGCTACTATTTCTGGGCAGCACCCGGTTATCACCCGAGCCAAGAAGTCTATCGCCGCCTTCAGGTTGAGGTCAGGGATGCCCATCGGGCTGAAGGTGACCCTGCGGGGGGAGCGCATGTATCACTTTTTTGACCGGCTGGTGAATGTTACCTTGCCCCGGATGCGTGAGTTTCATGGCGTTTCCCGGAACTCCTTTGATGGTCAAGGTAATTATAGCTTGGGGTTTAAGGAGCAAATCATCTTCCCCGAGATAGAGTATGATAAGGTAGACAAGGTGCGGGGACTGGAGGTGTCAATCATCACCACGGCTAAGACAGATGAGGAGGGTAGGCACCTGCTGGAATTACTGGGCATGCCTTTTGCCCGGGATTGAAGTGGAGCAAGAATGGCCAAGAAGTCAAAGATTGAAAAATGGAAGCGACCGGCCAAATATAAGGTGCAGCAGCATAATCGCTGTTACCTGTGTGGTCGACCCCGTGCCTATATTCGGCAGTTTGGCTTATGCCGGATTTGTTTTCGCAAGTTAGCTCTTGCCGGGCAGGTCCCCGGAGTAAGAAAGGCAAGTTGGTGAAATAGATATGGCTATCTCTGACCCAATAGCTGATATGTTAACCAGAATACGCAATGCCATTATGGCCAGGCATGACTTTGTGCTGGTTCCAGCCTCAAAGATGAAGCTATCTATCGCCCGAATCCTCAAGGAGGAGAATTTCATCGCTGATTATGAGGTGCTTAGGGGTAAACCACAACGGGTAATTAAGCTCCATCTCAAGTATGATGACAAAAATCTGCCCATCCTTTCCGGGTTGGAACGGGTTAGTAAGCCTGGGCTAAGGGTATATGTGGGGCAGAAGGAGATTCCCCGCGTTTATGGTGGCTTGGGCATCACTATCCTTTCTACATCTAATGGGATAATGTCCGGAAAGCAAGCCTGGCGCCGGGGGGTTGGTGGTGAACTCCTATGTTATGTCTGGTAAATAAGCCTGAAGGTGATATCTATGTCTAGGGTGGGACGGATGCCAATACCTGTGCCACCGGGCGTGGTGGTGAGTATTGAAAAGGACATGGTCACGGTAAGCGGTCCTAAAGGGGAGCTTCGTCGCCGCTTTAACCCAGATATCGGTATTGTCCTGGACAGTGGTAACCTGATAGTGTCGCGACCCAGTGATAGCAAGGTGCATCGTTCCTTGCATGGATTGACGCGCAGTCTTTTAGCTAACATGGTGGAGGGGGTAACTAGCGGCTTTGAGAAGAACCTTGATATAGTGGGGGTGGGCTATCGGGCGGAAAAAAGCGGGGATAAGCTGGTACTTCGTGTTGGATTTTCACACCTTGTGGAGGTACCACCATTACCCGGGGTATCCCTGGATGTAGAGGGAGGAACTCGGGTTAAGGTTAGGGGGATTAACAAGGAGGTAGTGGGCGAGATGGCAGCCGAAATTCGGGCTATTCATCCCCCCGATGCCTATAAGGGTAAAGGTATTAGATATGCCGGCGAGCTAGTTCATCTCAAGGCAGGCAAGGCGGGTAAGACGATAGGGAAGAAATAATGGCGAGAGTTGAGCCAAGGGTAGCCCGTCAAAGAAGACATACCCGAGTCAGAGCCAAGGTAGTGGGCACTGCCTCCAGACCACGACTTTGTGTGTTTCGGAGCTTGAACCATATCTACGCTCAGGTTATTGATGATTCACTGGGGCATACCCTAATCTCAGCCTCAACCGTTGACCCAGAGGTTAAGGGTGAGGCTGCGGGTAAGGCAAAAACAGGTGATGCCGAGCTGGTTGGTCTTCTGGTGGCGAGGCGAGCGTTAAGTAAGGGGATAAAGCAGGTGGTCTTTGACCGTGGTGGCTACAAATATCATGGCAGGGTTAAAGCCCTAGCCGAGGCGGCTCGGCAGGCGGGATTGAAATTTTAGGGGGTAGTTTAGACCAGGTGAAACAACCAATAAGCAGGATAGACCCCACCGAATTGACACTGAGTGACAAGCTGGTGTATATCAATCGGGTGACTAAGGTGGTGAGAGGTGGTAAGCGCCTCCGTTTTAGCGCCCTCAGTGTAACTGGTGATGGTAATGGTCACGTGGGCATTGGTGTGGGTAAAGCCAACGAGGTGCCAGGGGCGATTAACAAAGCTGGCGCTATCGCTAGGAAGAATTTGATTAAGGTTCCGCTAGCCGGGACGACCATCCCTCACGAAATAAAGATTAAGTTTGGCGCTGCTGAGGTGTTGTTGAAACCAGCCGCCCCAGGTATCGGTATTATTGCCGGTGGTAGCATCCGGGCGGTGGTGGAGGCAGCCGGAATCAAGGACATCCTGACCAAGTCGTTGGGTAGCTCTAATCGGATTAATACCGCTAAGGCTACCATACTCGCCCTCAGTCGGCTTAAAGAGCCAAAGGAGGAGTTAGCCAGACGCAAGGCAATCGCCAAGGCTGAATCGGAGGGAGGCAGTGGCTAAGTTGCGTATCACCTGGATTAAAAGTGGCATTGGCTATGCCAAGGTTCAAAGGAGAACCCTGAAGGCTCTGGGGCTTAATCGGCTAAATCAGAGTGTTATCCATAGTGACTGCCTCTCGGTTCGAGGTATGATTAACAAGGTGAGGCATCTAGTTAAGGTGGAGGAAGAAAGCTGATGATGCAGGAAAAGCTCTCCCCAGCCTCTGGCTCTAAGAAGGGAAGGAAGCGAGTGGGGCGGGGAGATAGTAGCGGGCATGGCACCTATTCTGGGCGTGGTTGTAAAGGGCAGAAGTCTCGCTCTGGCTGTAAGATGCGCCCTGGCTTTGAAGGTGGGCAGTTGCCGTTAATCAAGCGCCTGCCGCAGAAGCGCGGCTTTGTCAATATCTTTAGAACGGAGTATACCGCTGTTAATATTGACAAGCTTGGCATCTTTGAGCCAGGGAGTGAGGTAACGCCGGAGAAATTGGTTGCTGCCGGGGTAGTAAAATCTCTGCGCCACCCAATCAAGATTCTGGGGAATGGTGAAATTGGTCACCCCCTGGTGGTAAAGGCAAATAAGTTCTCGGCTGCGGCCAAAGCCAAGATAGAGGCAGCCGGGGGCAAAGTGGAGGAGGTGGGGCGTGCGTCCCAGACAAGCTAGACCACGACTTCTGCAGGCAATGATAGATGCCTTCAGCCTGCCTGATTTAAGGCGCCGGATTCTTATCACTTTTGGCATTCTGTTAGTATTTCGCTTTGTGGCTCATGTGCCTCTTCCCGGGGTTGACCTTGAGGCATTGCGGCAACTGTTTGAGCGGAATGCCTTGCTGGGGATGCTTGACATGTTTAGTGGTGGTGCCATGAGGCGCCTCAGTGTGGCGGCGATGGGGGTCTATCCCTATATAACGGCGTCTATTGTTATGCAGCTACTGCTGCCTGTCATCCCCCAACTACGAGCCCTTTCTCTGGAGGGGGAGGCGGGGAGAGACAAGATTAATCGTATTACTCACTGGCTGACTGTCCCCCTGGCAGGTCTTCAGGGTTATGGGCAACTGGTCTATCTCCAGCGCGAGGGGGTTATCGCTAGTGCTGCGGTGTTGCCCATGGCAACTATGGTTGTCTCCTTGATAGCCGGCACTATGTTCCTGGTCTGGCTGGGCGAGCGTATTACTGAGTATGGTATTGGTAACGGCGTATCCATAATAATCTTTGGCGGTATTGTGGCTGGGCTACCGGAGCTGATTGGTAGTGGTTTTCTGGCAAAGGAGAACTTTGGCGGTTTAGCCTTTTATATTCTTATCGCTCTAGCCACTACCGTGTTCATCGTCATCTTTACCGAGGCACACCGCCGCATCCCAGTTCAGTATTCCCGCAGCGTGTTTCGGGGTAGTCGCATGTACCGGCAGTCAGGCTCAACTCATATCCCGCTGCGGGTAAACACCGCCGGGATGATACCCCTTATCTTTGCTATGTCGCTGGTCGTCTTCCCCGGCGTGGTGGCTAGCTATTTTGCCAATCCGACTGGAGCTGAACCTAACCTAGCTAATCATATTATGAGCTTATTTAGCCCCAGTGCTGCACTGCCCATGGGCTTATTCTACTGGGGGCTCTATTTTCTGCTCACGGTTGGCTTTGCCTTCTTTTATACCATCATAATTTTTGAGCAGCAGGATTTGCCCGGTGCCCTGCAGCGGCAGGGAGGGTTTATTCCCGGAATCAGACCCGGACCCCATACCAAGGAATATCTGGATGGGGTGATAAAGCACATTACCTGGGCGGGAGCTTTATTTCTGGCTTTAGTGGCTATAATGCCCTTCCTAGCCCGGGAGATTACCAATGTCCAGGTGATACAGCTATCTAGCATGGGTATGCTTATTGTGGTTGGTGTGGTTCTTGATACCATGAAGCAGATGGAAGCGCAACTGGTAATGCGGCGCTATGAGGGCTTTATCAAATAGGGATAAAGGTGTATATTATCTTTCTGGGTGCTCCCGGGGCAGGCAAAGGAACCCAGGCAGCTAATGTGGCTCGGAAGTTAGGCTTGGTTCATATCGCTTCTGGCGACCTGTTCCGTCAGTCACTGGAGCAAGGAACTGAGTTAGGCATAAAGGCGAAGTCTTATATGGAAAGGGGGGTGCTAGTCCCTGACCAGCTCACAATAGGCATGGCTCTTGACCGTATCTCAGCCCCGGATTGCGAACCGGGGGCAATCCTGGATGGCTTTCCCCGGAACCTGAAGCAGGCTGAGGCACTGGATAAAGCCTTAGCTCAGCAGGACAAGACGATAGACAAGGTGATATATATTAATGTCTCCGAGGAGGAGCTAGTGAAGCGGTTGAGCGGACGCTGGATTTGCCACCAGTGCCAGGCGCCATACCACATAACAAATTCTCCCCCCAAGGTTTGGGGAAGGTGTGACCGGTGCGGCGGTGAGCTATATCAACGCCCTGATGATACTGCGGAGAGCGTGAGGAAGAGGCTGGAGGTCTACCTTGCTCAGACAGCGCCGCTAATTGATTATTATGCCCAGTTAGGTAAGCTACTGGAAATAGATGGAGGGGGGGATGTGGCTGAGGTGGGCAAGAGAATAATTACTGCCCTAGATGTGGGGCGTTTAACTTAAATGAGTATAATTATTAAATCCGAGCGAGAAATTGCTATAATGCGCCAGGCAGGTAGGGTTGTAGCCACAGTATTGGACATCCTGAGTCGGCAAGTGAGGCCGGGGATGAAAACCAAGGAGTTGGACGTTATTGCGGCTAAGGAGGTGGAAAGGCTGGGGGCTAAGCCTTCATTTAAGGGCTACCGTGGCTTTCCGGCTAATGTCTGCGTCTCAGTAAATGATGAGGTGGTGCACGGGATTCCCGGGGAGCGAGTTTTGCGCCAGGGTGATATAGTATCCCTTGACCTGGGGGTGTCCTATATGGGTTTTCAGGGTGATGCTGCCATTACCGTAGGTGTGGGGGAGATTGACTTAAAGGCTAGGGAGCTTTTGGAGACCGCTAAAGGTGGGCTAAAAGCTGGCATCGCTGCTGCCCGTGCCGGGGGAAGATTGGGGGATATCTCGGCTGCCATTCAAAACTATGCTGAGTCAGGGGGCTATTCGGTAGTGCGGGAGTATTCCGGACATGGTATCGGGCGGGAGATGCATGAGGAGCCTCAGATACCCAACTTTGGCCTGCCGGGAACAGGACCGGTATTACAGGAAGGCATGACCCTTGCCCTTGAGCCTATGGTAAATGTGGGTGACTGGCGTACCCGGGTTGGTGATGACCAGTGGACAGTGCTGACCGCTGATGGTAGCCTTTCTGCCCACTTTGAGCATACCATCGCCATTACTGATGGTGAACCAGAGGTGCTCACTACTATGGAAGGAGTCTATGCCTAAGAAGGAGACTATTGAGGTTGAGGGGACAGTAGTCGAGCCTCTACCCAATGCCATGTTTCGTGTTGAGCTGGCTAATGGGCATAAGGTGCTGGCTCACATTTCAGGAAAGATAAGGTTGCACTATATTAGAATCTTGCCCGGCGACAAGGTTCTGGTAGAACTTTCTCCCTATGACCTGAGTCGGGGCAGAATTACCTATCGGTTTAAGTAATATGAAAGTAAAGGCTTCAGTTAAGGTCAGGTGCGAAAAGTGTAAGGTGGTAAGGCGCCGTGGGGTGGTCAGGGTCATTTGTTCCAACCCCAGGCATAAGCAGAGGCAGGGATAGCTGCCTCTTAAGGAGGGCTAGATGGCACGTATCGCTGGGGTAGATATACCAAGGAATAAACAAGTTGCGGTCTCACTTCAGTATATCTATGGCATTGGTCCCAGCTTAAGCCAGAAGATCCTGGCACAGGCTGGGGTTAACCTAGCCACTAAGGTAAGCGACCTGGCTGAAGACGAGGTTAATCGTATCCGGGAGATTATTGACCGGGGGTATAATGTTGAGGGTGAGCTGAGGAAGGAAGTCGACCTCAACATAAAGCGCCTTATTGAGATTGGCACTTATCGGGGCATCAGG
>Ga0172362_10001927_pt1 | contig 17928 bp, 29 predicted proteins | sample LakKivs1_kivu2a2_FD_114534 | JGI IMG/M metagenome (GOLD analysis project Ga0172362, IMG submission 114534) | Sediment microbial communities from Lake Kivu, Rwanda - Sediment s1_kivu2a2 | ecosystem: Environmental > Aquatic > Freshwater > Lake > Sediment | place: Rwanda: Western Province, Lake...
TATTCAACAGAACAATAACTAGCACCAGAAGCAGAAACATCACCAATAATATGTAGAATCACATCTTTGGCGTATACACCAGGGGGCAGTTTACCCCTTAGTGTTATTTTGATACTCTGAGGCACTTTTAACCATGTTTCACCAGTGAGTAAAAGCGCTGATGCCTCAGTACGATCGATACCAGATGAAAAAGCACCAACTGCACCATAAGAGCATGTATGAGAATCGCTACCCAAAAGTAGTTGACCTGGTAATGCAAGACCTTTTTCTATAACCACCTGGTGGCAGACACCATAACCAATATCATAAAAATTTTTTATATCAAATTTTTTGACAAACTCTCTTACTGCTTTATGACCAACAGCTATTTTCTCGGATGATGCTGGTATTACATGATCAAGAACAATTATAGGTAGATTTTTGGAATAAACACCATGCTCTTCGAGATCAGGTTTTATTTTCTCTATAATAGCAGATGTATTATCATGGGTTAGAAGATGATCAGGGTGAACTGTTACTATCTGACTTGGAACTACTTTTTTTTCTTTAGCATATTTTGCAAGTATTTTTTCAGTAAAAGTCGTACTCATATTATTTTTGCCTCCACTAACTATAAATCATTTTAATACTAACAAAAACAGGAATCATCTAGCCCTCTTTAAATTTTTTTTAAAAAACATTAATGACATAATTGTTATTATGACATAATCGCAAGTAAATTATAAGTTCTACATTATACATAATAGTAATTGAAGGGTAATATAGGATGGAGAGATTCAAAAAAAGGTTTCTTATAAGAGAAACTATTGCTGTTGCAGGAGTAATTGAGTTACTTTTAATAATTGCTTTATTTGCAATAGTACTAGCTATGATACAACTAACATATATACCTGAGATAATGGAGCAAAATGAAGCAAAACATATGGATGAAGTATCTAATCAGTTCTCACGACTAAAAGCGATGATAGATATACAAGCAAAACAAAATACTACAATACCTATTTCTAATATAATAACAATGGGCAATAGGCAGCTTCCTTATTTAGTTACAATGCCATCAAGAGGAGATATATCATTAATTGACAATGACACTACAAATAGTAAAATCAATATAACAAATGGCAGTATTAATATTAATTATCCATTGACATCAATTAAATACGAGTCAAATAACCTATATTTCGTTCCTCAAACATATATACTTGAGGGAGGCGGAGTGATTATTAAACAACCAGAGGGAAACCCAGTTATGTGGGAGAACCCGCCTTTTAATGCAACACCTATAAGGGATCATAATGGGCATGTTACAATTATTGAGATGCATTTTGATATTCCAGTTTTTATATGTGAAGATGAAAATGACAAAACCAGTGGCTTAGATTTCTGTTATGTTCGAACAAATTATTCAGATGAGCTTTCGGATAATAATTGGAATTATATGTTTAATATCAGCAATATTAATATTTCTTCAGAATATTCTTATGCTTGGTTTAGTTTTGTTAACACATCATTTGAAAAAGATGTTAGAGAAAATATAACTTTTTATCAAAAATCAAACTATGTAAGAATTGAGAAAAAAGATGATATAAGAATTGATATGTATTATAGGAAAAATTGCATATATGCCCGACTGGATTAGGGAGTTTAAGAGGAGAGATGAAAAAAAGAAGAATTAGCAGAAATGATAATGCTGTTTCAGGTGTAGTAGAGGCTCTTTTACTTGTGGCTCTTGTTGCAATGATTCTAGCGACGATTCAACTTGTATATATTCCTCCTATTATGGAAGATAAAGAAAATGCTCATATGGATGAAGTAGAAAAACAATTTTCCTATCTAAAATCAACAATTGATATACAATCTATGACTAAGGAAAAAATCCTAATGTCTTCACCTATAACTTTAGGTAGTAAAGAACTCCCATATTTTGTTACAATGGGTGCTACTGGTCAGATTAATTTATTAGATGAAAATGATGTTGGTGATTGTAAATTAAAGGTATTACCTGCACCTACATTTAACCCTCTGAAAACTGAGTTTGATAACGGAATCCCGTTAACTTCAATAAAATACGGGGCATCTAACTCTTATATTGAAGATTATAACTATATTTTAGAAGGTGGAGGTTTAATTGATCAAACACCAAGCGAGAATATGATTGTTAAACCATCAATTATAGTTGAAAATAATACTAATGATATCGTAATTCATTATAATTTACCATTTTTTACTAGTGTTCCAGGGAAAAAATCAGATGTTTGTGGTTACGGTAATGCTGATAAAACTGTTTTTATTCGTACTAATTACTCCACGTTTTATACTTCTTCAAGTAATGATATTACTAAACTTCAAATTTTTACAAATTACCCTGATGCTTGGAATGAATCACTAATAGGAGATAATGGGCTGCTAACAGAATATTATCAAAATGGATATATCAACGTAGTTAGATATGATTCTCAAAATCCACCATTAATAGAAATATTACCTGCGAGTAAAAATATTGATTTAGAAATCGATGTTGTACAAATTAGAGTTCAGATTGGTGCAGGTATCGTTAAATAACTAAAAGATAATAATACAAGAAAGTTTTTTTATTGACTATGTTATATAGATAAAATAAAGATTTGAGGTTGAGAATTAAAACGTAAAGAGCGTTTTAACAATGGAAGAAACAAATAATAATAAAAATGAGAAAGACAAAGTGCTTAAAACAAATATTGTTGGTTTTGATGAGTTATTTGCAGAAAAAGGTATACCTGCTGGTAGTTCTGTTCTTATAGCTGGGGGACCAGGTACTGGTAAGAGTACTCTGTGTAGACAGATATGTTTTAATCTTGTTTCTAAAGGTAGAAAATGTATGTATGTTAGTTTTGAGGAAAGTAAAGAAAGTATTATAAAAAGTATGAAAAATTTTGGGTGGGATATTGAAAAGTATGTTACAAGTGGTGATCTTCTAATACAGAATATTAATCCGCTTGATATTCTTAGGATGAAATTTGGGTCTATTGGTGGCTCTGGGTCTGCTACTGAGTTATCATATAAGATTAAGCCTCTTGTTATTCCAAAGGATTTTCATCCTGATGTTATAGCTGTTGATTCGTTAAGTGCTATTATTGCTGCTTCATTGACTAAGGATAAAAACTACAGGGTTTATCTTCAGCAGTTATTTAGTTTTTTTGAGGATACAGGCGCTATTTCTCTTTTAATAACTGAGACTGATCCCATTCCAACAAGATATAGCGAAACAGGAATTGAAGAGTTTCTTGCTGATGGGATAATAGTTCTTTATAATATTAAGAAGAAGGATTCTCGTGAGAATGCTATTGAAGTTTTGAAAATGAGAAATTGTAAGCATGAGAAAAAGATTGTTTCTATGGAAATAAATGATAAAGGGATTAAAGTGTTTCCGGATAAACGTGTTGTGATTGATAGTTAAAATTTTTGTTTTATAAGTATTTGAATGGTGGTTCGTGTTTATTTAGTTTTATTGCACCGTATCTTTGGATCTGGTTTTCTATGAGTTTTACTTGTATTTGGGTTAGGCCTGTTCTTTTTAGAATTAGGTTGTCATCTTCGTCGTAGATTCTGAGTGTACCATCCTCTACACATGATATGGCTTTGATTAGTTTGCCGTTTTGCAGCCATATCCAGATGTTCATGTTTTTCGCGTTCATTTGTGACCACCTTTGTAGTTTTATTCTACAATATTTATTTTATTCTGCTTTATATATAAACATTTCTATACAATTATGTTCATTTATGTTAATTTTATAGCTAAATGTGAATATTATCGTTCTCTCCCCTCAGATGCAAATGATGATGTGTTATACAATTAACATTTTATTCGAAAATTGTTATTTTTTTAACGTTTTGTAATTTTTAGTGGATAAATTAATATATAAATCCATTAAAAATGGTTAAAAAGACAAATAAAGTAATATACAAGCAAACACATATAGAAAAAAACTTAAACTAATAGAGGGGATGAAAAAAGATGGAGAGAGTAAAAACAGGTATCCAAGGCCTTGATAATATGATAGGAGGAGGCCTACCAAAAGAATCAACCACTTTAGTTTCTGGGCCACCAGGCGGAGGAAAAAGCATTTTTTGTTTTCAATTTCTATACGAAGGAGTAAAAAAAGGAGAAAAATGCCTATTTTTAACTTTAGACAAACAAGTTGAAGGCTTACTAACCCAATCAAAAGAACTAGGTATAGATTTCCAACCATTCATTGAAAATAATACTGTTAAATTCCTGTTTTTAAATATCAATAAAAAACTTGTCTATGAGACTATGACCAATGAAATCCTTTCAGGAGAATATGATCGGATTGTCTTAGACTCAATTACACCATTGTCTGAAATGCCGATATCATTAAAAAGTATAGAAGTAGATAATAATATGGATATTGCCGACTCTGAGGAGCTTTTATCTGAAACTAATGCACCGCTTAGAAGATTGCACCTGCGATATATAATGAATGCACTTGAAACATCAAAAGCAACATCAGTAATAACCTCAGAATTACCCACAGGATCATCATTTTTATCAAGAGATGGTATATCAGAGTTCTTAGCAGATGGTGTTGTAACCTTAAGCCTTGACCCAACAATGGATAGACGGAAACTATCTATAATGAAAATGCGCAACACAAAACACTCACTAAAACCACATGATATTTCAATTGATTACGGCGGTATAAAACTAATATAAAGAAATGAAAAAGATATGTTTAAATACAGACCCCCAAAAAAACTTCGAGCACTTTTTATTATTCACTACGCACCATTATTACTTATTATAATGATAGGACCATTAACCGCACTATATGGCATATGGAGGATGCCGATTAATATTCTTATATCAATCTTCTTAGGAATAATAATTTTTCTTATTGGAACCTTCGTTTATTTTAAATGGGAGATATTCTGGCATAAAACATTCAAAGGGCAACTCGTAACAGAAGGAATATTTCGGCATGTGCGTCATCCGCATTACACGTCACTAATCATCATTGGTTTTGGATTAGCATTTTTCTTTTACTCAACAGCAGCATTATTAATTGCTGTTATTGCAATACCAATTATGATATGGAGCATAATCGACGAAGAAAAACATTTAGTAAAACAATATGGAAACGAATACAAAGAATACATGAAAAAAGTTCCTTATAGAATCATCCCGCGGCTTTTTTAGACCTAATAACTAGTTTTAAATTAATAATAGAAAATACTACATAAAAGTGATAATAAGTTTTATATATTATATCCTATATGCCTTATTTCCTGGTCCATACCAGACATTAATCGGGCAATTCAACAATGAAACCCGTAATCAAACACCTAACGCATTTGTTTTTGGCTGTTTGTGAAATGTCACGGTTGGACAACAACATGGATCAGTAATTACATATCAAATAAAAAAATAGTGATAGAGAGTGTAAGATATGCCAGATATACATCGTCCAAAACAAGGTTCAAGGGGCTATTGGCCAAAAAAAAGAGCTAGAGCTGAAACTCCACATATAAAAAGCTGGCCAGAAGGTGGAGATAAACCAAAAATCCAAGGATTTTTAGGTTACAAAGCAGGAATGACCCATGCTCTAATAGTAGACTACAGACCAACATCAACAACAACTGGAAAAGAAGTAAGAATGCCAGTCTCAGTTGTTGAAACACCACCAATGAAAATCGCAGCAATAAGAGCCTATAAAAAAACAGTTAACGGATTAAAAACAACAGGGGAAATATGGGCTAGTAAACTTGATCCAGAACTATCAAAAAAATTACCATTATCAAAAAAGGATGAGAAGAAAAAATGGGATTTCACAAAAAATACAGATGATATACGTGCATTAGTTTACACACAACCAAAACTTGTAACAGGTATTCCTAAAAAAACCCCTGAAATCAGAGAATTCAGAATCGGCGGAGGAAGCATAGAAGATCGAATAAAATACGCAAAAGAAATACTTGGAAAAGAACTAAAAGTAAACGATGTAATAAAAGAAGGAGACATGTTTGACGCGATCGCGGTCACCAAAGGAAAAGGTTTCCAAGGTCATGTAAAAAGATTTGGCGTAAAACTACTCACACATAAAAACTCAAAACATAGAAGAATGATTGGTACACAAGGTTCATGGCACCCAAGCTATGTCCAAGCAACAGTACCAAACGCAGGACAACTAGGATACCAACAGCGAACAGAACATAATAAACGTATTTTAAAAATAGGTGAAGACGGAGAAGAAATAAACCCAGCTGGTGGTTTCCCAAATTATGGACTTATAAGAAACTCATATGTTATTATACATGGTTCAATACCAGGACCAGTAAAACGACTAATAAGCATGAGAGAAGCAGTAAGATACCAACGTGGCGTAGAAGTTCAAAAAGCAGAAATAACCTATATATCAACTACTAGTAAACAAGGAGCATGATGAACCATGGTCAAAGTTAATGTTTATAATATTGATGGATCCTCATCTGATAAAATTGATTTACCAGAGGTTTTTCACACACCATACAGGCCTGATATAATAAAAAAATCATTTAACGTGCTTCACAACAACAGAAGACAACCATATGGTTCTGATCCTCTAGCAGGCGCAAAACATTCAGTACAATCAGTTGGAAAAGGCAGGGGTATGTCACGTGTCCCAAGATTAACACAGGGTCAAAAAGCAGCTCTTGCACCATGTGTAGTTGGTGGAAGAAGAGCACATCCACCAAAAGCAGAAAGAGTCTGGGATGAAAAAGTAAACAAAAAAGAAAAAAAAATAGCCCGTGACTCAGCAATAGCAGCAACATCAGACAAGGATATCGTAACAAAAAGAGGACATAAATTCAATGAGAAAATAACATTACCAGTTATTGTTAATGATAAATTTGAGGATATCAAAAAAACAAAAGACGTAATCGAGGCACTTGACAAAATAGGCATATACGATGATGTCCTACGCGCAGCAAACGGCAAACATATCCGTGCTGGAAAAGGAAAAGTCAGAGGACGAAGATACAAAACACCAAAATCTTTACTAATTGTTTCAACAAAAGACGAGGTTAAAAAAAGCGCTAGAAACCTAACAGGTGTTGACGTAGTATCACCTAATCATATAAACATAGAACATCTCGCTCCTGGCGGGCATGCTGGTAGACTAACAATATTTACAAAATCTGCACTTAAACAAATAGGGGGTAGCAAATAATGGACCCATACGACATAATCTATCACCCCTATGTTACAGAAAAAACAATGAATTTTATGGAAAAAGGCAATGCACTAGAATTTGTTGTTAAAAGAAATGCAACAAAAAATGAGATTAAAAAAGCTATTGAAAAAATGTTTGAAACTAAAGTCAAAGAAGTAAACACAAGGATAACAAAACATGGGAAACACGCAGTTGTAACATTTATGCCTGATGTTAATGCCGAAGACATTGGTATGCGAATAGGCATATTCTAAGAGGGAAAAAAATGGGAAAAAGATTAATACAACAACGCCGAGGAAGAGGAAAATACAGATTCAGTTCCCCTTCACACAGATTCCAAGGGGAAATAAAATATATACAAGACAACAAAAAACTCGGTGGAACAGTTGAGGAATTAATTCATGATTCAGGACGAACAGCACCACTTGCAAGAGTCACAATAGGTAAAGAAAAAACACTTATGATTGCTCCTGAGGGAATTAAAGTAGGTGATCAATTAAGATTCACAGATGATAAAAAAGAAATGGAAATAGGTGACATATCAACTCTTGGTAAAATCCCTGAAGGAACACCCATTTATAATATAGAATTAGCACCTGGTGATGGAGGAAAAATAGGGCGCGCTGGCGGCAGTAACGCAACAGTTGTTGCCCATGAGAAAAACACAACAGTTATTCAACTCCCATCAGGTAGTTTTAAAACACTGAATTCATCATGCAGAGCAACCGTAGGAGTTGCTGCTGGTGGTGGAAGAAAAGATAAACCTTTCATGAAAGCAGGTAAAAAATATTTTGCTTATAGAAACAGAGGAAAACAATACCCTGTTGTTCGTGGTGTTGCTATGAATCCTGTTGATCACCCCCATGGTGGTGGAAGTCATCAGCATGTTGGTAAACCATCTAGTGTTAGTAGAAGCGCTCCGCCTGGTAGAAAAGTTGGAAATATAGCTCCAAAACGAACTGGGAGAAGGTAAACAATATGGCAAAAAATCCAAAGTTTGGAAGTTCAGCTAGAAGCAGGCGAAAACTAAGCAGAAAAAAGATTGAAATTAAAAAGAAAGAATTTCATTACTACGGCCGTACTTTAGAGGATGTACAAAAACTCTCAATGGATGAACTAATGCCCTTGCTTCCATCTCGTATGAGAAGAACTTTAAAAAGAGGTTTAACAAAAAATCAAGATAAACTGTTAAATGATATTCAAAATGCAGGCGAAACAGATGTAATAAAAACACATAACAGAAACATGGTCATACTTCCAAGTTTCGTTGGTCATAAAATTAATGTTCATAATGGCAATAGCTTCCAAATTGTAGAAATAACACCAGAAATGATAGGTCATTATCTTGGAGAATTTGCTTTGACTCGTAAAAAAGTTAAACATACTGGACCTGGTGTTGGTGCTACTAAATCATCTAAATTTATGCCTTTGAAGTGATGAAATATGAAATACTCAACAAAAATAGACCAGGATAAATCTGCATGCGCATATGGTTATGAGCTTCATTGCTCACAAAAAGACTCCATGAATATAGCACGTGCTATAAAAGGTATGAAAATAGAGGATGCAAAAAACTATCTTCAAGGAATCATTGATATGAAACATGCTGTTCCTACAATATATCATACTGGAAAACGATCACATCAAAAAGGTATGGGCCCTGCTAGTTACCCACAAAAAGCTGCAAGATACATGTTGCAAACATTAGAAAACGCTGAGAATAATGCTGAATATAAGGGATTTGATGTAGAAAACATGAAAATCTCAAGTATTACTGCATATCGTGGTCGTACAATTAGAGGTATGATGCCTCGTGCTCAGGGACGAGCCACAGATAAAAATGAGACAACATCAAATATTGAAATAATTGTTGAAGAGGTAGAGTAATGGCAGGCGAACGTAACTTTATTAGAGAAAATACGAACAGAGTACTTATTAAAGAATTTCTAGTTAAAAAAATAGAAGGCGCTGGTTTTGGTGGAATGAATATCCAGCGAACTCCAATGGGCACCAGGATAAATATCCTTGTAGAAAGACCAGGTATGGTTATAGGTAAATCAGGTAGTAAAATCAAAGAATTAACTGATGATATTAAAAACAATTTCCATGTTGAAAACCCTCAGATAGAAATCAAGGAAGCAGGAAGCTCAGCATCACTAAATGCTAAAATAATGGCTGAAAAACTTGCAGAAGCACTTGAACGTGGATGGCATTTCAGACGCGCAGGACATTCAACTGTAAGAAGAATAATGTCCGCTGGTGCAAAAGGATGCCAAATTGTTATAGCAGGTAAAATTACTGGTGCAAGACATCGAACTGAGAAATTTACAGAAGGACATATCAAATACTGTGGTGAAACAGCAAAACAAGTTATGGATGTTGGTTATGCAACAGCAAAGTTAAAACCAGGAGTTCTTGGTGTTAAAGTTAGAATTATGAGACCTGATTCAAAACTACCAGATGATATAAAAATAAAAACAGTTGAAGCTGAAAAGCCAAAAGAGAAAGTCAAAGAAGAACCAAAGGAAGAAAAACCAGAAGAAAAGAAGATGACAGACATTAAACTAATTACAAAAATACAGGGTGTTGGTCCATCTGTTATTAAAAAGTTTGAAAAAGCTGGCATCAAATCATTAGAAGAGCTTTTAGAATTAGATGTAGATGATCTTTCATCTATTGAGGGGATAGGTGATAAAACAGCTAAAAATATTTTAAAGAATTTAAAGAAATTACTTGAAGAGAGTGCATAAAAATGGTTCTTAAAGCTAAAGAGATTAGAGAGTTTACTCCTGAAGAAAGACGGAATAAACTCGATGAGTTAAAAAGCGAACTTATGCATGAAAAGGGAGTTGCTGCAATGGGTGGTTCACCTCCATCACCCGGGAAAATCAGGCAGCTGAGGATGTCCATTGCAAAGATTCTAACTATCATGCGGGAGGAAGGAGAAACATAAATGAGCAGCATATGCGAAGTATGTGGTCTACCAAAAGAGATCTGTGTTTGTGAAGACATCGCACGAGAACAACAGAAGATAACAATCGCGGTTGACAAAAGACGATATGGGAAGATGATGACCGTTGTTGACGGTATAAATCCCCATGATTTAGACATCGATGCTTTGGTTACAAAACTTAAAAAGAAATGTGCAAGCGGCGGTACAATAAAAGATGGCAGAATAGAACTCCAAGGTGATCACAGAGCAAAAGTAAAGGAAACCCTTGAGGAAATGGGATTCGTAGTTGAAGTAATATAAAAAACATATAGTAATCAACTAAGTCTCATGCAACCAAAATTTCCAAGAAGAGGATAACATGAATGAAAAAATACTATCTAAAGATGAACTCATTGGTTTGCATGTGAAAATAAAGGAATGTAATGATCCCAGCTGGCAAGGGAAAACCGGTGTTGTTGTCAATGAAACAAAAAATACCTTCCTAATAAAAATTGATGAAAAAACAAAAAAAATAGCAAAAAAAATAGCAAAATTTGAATTTGAAATTGATGGAAAAAAAATGATCCTTGAAGGTTCAAATATATCATATCGACCTGAAGATAGAATTAAAAAAGTAAGGTGAAAAAACTGTGACAGAAAAAAAACAAACAGCAAGAAATATTGGCTTAAATGTAAAAGCCCCAGTTGAAGATTGCACTGATAAGGACTGCCCATTTCATGGTAGTTTATCTGTTAGAGGGCAAGTAATAACAGGTATTATATCCTCAACTAAAATGCAAAAAACAGTTCAGGTGAAAAGAGAGTATATGCATTATTTACCAAAATATGAAAGATATGAGAAAAGAACATCAGCTTATGCTGCACATTGTCCACCATGTATTAAACCAAAAGTTGGAGACAAAGTAAGAATAGCTGAATGCAGACCAATTGGTAAAACAATATCATTTGTAATAATTGAAAAAATTTGATGGTGAAAATAGTATGAAAGGTATAGCAGCTACGGTAATGAGAGGGCTAAATACTGGCGCCCGCCTTGAATGCATTGATAACACGGGTGCGAAAGTTGTTCAAATAATTGCAACACCTAAATTAAAAGGAACACATCGAAGATCACCCAAAGCAGGTGTTGGTGACATGGTCATAATTAGTGTTAAAAAAGGAGCAGCTGACATGAAAAGACAGATATTAAAAGCAGTTATCGTGCGTCAAAGAAGACCATACCGACGTTCAGATGGAACCATGGTTCAATTTGAGGATAACGCTGCTGTTATTGTTACAGATACTGGTGAGACTAAGGGTACAATGATAAAAGGACCTGTTGCACTTGAAGCAGCAGAAAGATACCCTAAGATTGCTTCAAATGCGTCAATAATAATATGAGTGGGATATAAAAATGAGATCAATACAACCTAGAAAACAAAGAAGAGAAATATTCAACGCTCCTCTTCATAAAAAGAGAAAATGGATATCTTCACATCTTGAGGAAAGCCTTCTACTAAAGTATGATAGACGTGCAATACCTGTGATAAAAGGTGATACTGTTAAAGTTATGAGAGGCAACTTCAGAGGCCATGAGGATAAAATTGCTAGTGTTAACGTTAAGAGGAGATACCTTGAAATCGAAGGTATAACAATGTCAAAAGCAGATGGAAATAAGATAGCAAAACCTATCCATGCAAGTAATGTTTTGATTACTAAATTAAATCTTACTGATAAATGGCGAAGAAAGAAGCTGGAACGAGGGCTTTCTGAGGATGCAAAGAAAGAAATAGAAAAAGAAGCACAAGAACAAATCAGAGAAGCAGATGAGGAAAAGAAACTTCGAGAAGAAGAAAAAGCAATAAAAGAAGCAGAGGAAAGCGAAGAAGAAACAGTTGAAGAGGAACCTGAAGAAGAGGAAATAGTTACAACAAAAAAAGAAGAAACACCAAAACCTAAAACACAGGCAAAAAAACCAGCAGAAAAAAAGAAAGAAACATCAGAGAAAAAAGAACCGGCAGCTAAAAAGAAAATAATACCTAAAAAAACTCCTGTAAAAAAAGAAAAAAAGGAGGAAAAAACAAATGAGTAAACACTTAAAAAGGTTAAACGCACCTAGAACTCTAAAACTACATAGAAAAGAAAGAACATGGACAGTTAGACCAAACCCGGGTCCTCATCCTCTTGAAAGAACAATACCTCTTGGCATTATTGTAAGAGATTACCTAAGTTTAACTGATAATATGAATGAAACAAAAAAAATTATTACTGATGGGGAAGTTCTTGTTGATGAGGTTACGAGAAGAAACCACAAATTCCCATGTGGCCTGATGGATGTCATATCATTTCCTAAACTCAAAAAAGATTACCGTATTTTATTTGATAGACTCGGTAGATTAACACTTGTCCCAATTGATTCCAAAGATGCAAAATGGAAGCTATGTCGCATTGAAAATAAAACAGTACTAAAAGGAAAACAAATCCAGCTGAACCTACATGATGGTAGAAACAAGCTTGTTAAAAAAGATGAGTACAAAACAGGAGATGTTTTAAAAATATCTTTTAAAGAAAAAAATATCGATGAGGTTTATAAACTAGAAAAAGGAACTATTTCAATGATCATCGGTGGTACTCATATTGGAGAAACCGCAAACATCCAGGATATTGAAATAATCCAATCAACAAAACCTAATCTAGTTAAAATGAAAGGTGAAAAAGAGTTCATAACACTTCAAAACTATGTGTTCCCAATTGGAAAAATCAAACCTATAATAACTTTACCTGAGGTGAAAATTCAATGACAACAAAAAAACCAGTAAAAACAAAGAAAAAAACTAAGGTAAAAAAAGATGAGAAAAAAGAAGATAAAAAAAATGTCTTCTTACCACGGATTGCAAAAGTCACAATAAACATTGGAGTAGGTGAAGCAGGAGAACGCCTTAAAAAAGCAGAAACTGTACTACAAGGTATTACCAATCATAAACCAGTTGAAACTCTCTCCAGAACAACAAATAAAGACTGGGGACTGCGTAAAAGAATGCCTATAGGATGCAAAGTCACTCTTAGAGGAAAAGATGCTCATAATTTTTTAACAGAGGCTTTAAGCACAAGGGAAAACAAAATGGCAGATTACTCCTTTGATGATGAAGGTAATCTATCATTTGGGATACCAGATCATACTCTTTTTAAAAGTCAGAAATACGATCCAAACATAGGAATCTATGGGATGGATGTTAGTATAACAATGGAAAAAGCAGGATACCGGGTTAAAAACCGACGAATACAAAGTAGAAGAATACCACATAGACATAGAGTAAAAAAAGAGGATACATTAAAATTTTTCTCAGATAATTATAAGGTAGAGGTCATAAAATGAAAATAAAGACAAGGAAAAAATTTTACGGTAGAACAAAAGGATGCGAAAGATGTGGAAGGAAAAGAGGAATGATTAGAATGTATGGCCTACGTTTATGCAGACAATGTTTCCGTGACAAAGCAGAAGAACTTGGGTTTAAAAAATATTCATAAAAAAAGGGAGGTTTAAAGAATAATATGTTAAATGATCCACTGGCAAATGCGCTTTCTCTTATGAGAAACGCTGAAATGAAAGGTAAAGGCACATGTAAAATTCAGCCTTCTTCAAAATTAATAGGTGAGGTTTTAAACCTGCTGAAAGAAAAAGGATACATTAATGGTTATGAGTACATAGATGATGGGAAAGCAGGTGTTTTCCAGGTTAAACTCAAAGGAAACATTAATGACTGTGGTGTTATCAAACCAAGATATCCAATAAAAAGACAGGATATGGATAAATGGGAATCCAGGTATTTACCAGCTCAGAATTTTGGTCTTTTAATACTTACAACAACGCAAGGTATTTTATCACAGAAAGAAGCAAAGAAAATTGGTATCGGAGGTAAACTCTTAGCTTATGTTTACTAAGAGAGAAGGTGACTAAAAATGACAACAAATCTGGAAACCAAAGAGCATATAAAAATACCTGATAACGTACAAGTAAAACTAGAAAACAACAAGTTAACATTAAAAGGAGAAAAAGGCGAGATATCACGTGTTTTCTCTCATCCAAAGATCAGCATGAAAATAGGTGACAAAACAATTGAGATACAAGCAACAAGTATGAGAAGAAAAGAAAAAGCCATAATTGGAACATGGGCTGCACATACTAAAAACATGGTAGCAGGAGTTACAAAAGGCTTTGAATATAAAATGAAAACCGTGTTTTCTCATTTCCCTATTAAAACATCTGTTGAAGGAAATGATTTTGTTATCCAGAATTTTCTTGGTGAAAGATCACCTCGTAAAACAAAAATCCTTGAGGGTGTAAAAATAACTTTGAAAGGTGATGAGATCACACTCTTTGGTGTTGACAGAGAAAAAGTTGGGCAGACTGTTGCAAATATTGAACGAGCATCCAAAGTGAAAAACCGTGATGTACGTGTTTTCCAGGATGGCATATATCGAGTTAGTAAGGGCAGGCGATAGGCAATGGCAAAAAAAGATGATACAATAAAGGAGTTCTCATCACTCAAAGGTGTTGGTAAGAAAAAAGCAGAACTTCTCTTTGATAGTGGTTTAGATTCGATGAGTAAACTAAAAAAAGCTTCAGTTAAAGATTTAACAGCAATTGAAGGATTTAATGAAAAACTTGCTAAAGAAATAATTGATCAGCTAAAAAAAACGGATACAAAAAAAGAAACAAAAAAACCAGTTAAAAAGACAGATGTAAAAATAGATAAAAAAGAGGGAAAAACCAAGCCAAAAGCAGCTCCAAAAGAAAAAGAAGTAAAAAAACCAGTAGCAAAAAAGAAGAAAGAACCTGAAGCTGAGATAAAGAAAGAAACCAAGGAAGAAGAAGTCGAAGAAGAAAAGGAAGAGGAAGAAGAATATAAGGTTAAAATAAAACCTAAGATTTCTAGAGAAAAACAAGAAAAAATAAGGCTTAGAAAACAAATAAAGAATAGGACACCAGAGTTTCTACGTGAGGAATGGTTCCGTTATAAAAAAATTCCAATGAACTGGCGTCGTCCTGATGGTATGACTTCTAAGATGAGGATTAATTTAAAATACAGGCCTAGTAAGGTCAGAATAGGTTTTAGAGGACCAAAAGATGCTCGTGGTTTGCATCCCTCCGGTTTTGAAGAGGTAATGGTGTATAACGTTAATGATCTTGGGCGTATAAACAAGGATACACAGGCTGCAAGGATAGGTAGCTCTGTTGGAACAAAAAAACGTCTTGAAATAGAAAAAAAAGCTGAAGAGCTTGAGGTTAGAATACTTAACATATAAAAAAAGGAAAAAAAGGGTGTTTAGGGTTATGACTGATTTAAGGAATCAACGAAGAATGGCAGCTACTTTGCTTAAATGTGGTGTTCATTCAGTTTGGATGGATCATGATCGTGTTGATGAAATAGCAAAAGCTGTTACCAAGGATGACATACGGATTCTAATTAACGGGAAAGCAATAACAAAAAGACAGGCTAAAGGTATTTCAAATGCTCGGAAAAAATATGCAATTGGGCAAAAAAAGAAGGGGCGAAGACGCGGTTATGGTTCAAGGAAAGGTGCAAAACATGCTCGTTTACCAAGGAAAGATCAATGGATAAGAACAATTCGACCTATCCGGTCAGATTTAAAAATTTTAAGGGATGAGAAAAAGATTAGCCCAACTATTTATCGTAATTATTATAGGAAAGCAAAAGGTGGCGAATTCAGGAGTAGAGCTCATCTAAAATCACATTTAATAGCTGATGGCGTGTTAAAAAAGGAGGCTGCTAAGAAATGAAGACAGGACCTAGATATAGGGTTAAACCAAGACGACAACGTGAAGGTAAAACAGATTATAGAAAAAGATTAAATCTTCTAAGATCAAGAAAAACAAGACTTGTTGTGCGTAAATCAATAAAAAACACTCAAGTACAGTTTGTCGAGTATAAAGAGACTGGTGATAGTATCATTGCTTCAGCAGTATCAAAAGAGCTTGTAAGTATATACAAATGGAAATATTCAACATCCTCAACACCAGCTGCTTATCTTACAGGTATGCTTGCAGCGAAAAGAGCAAAAGACAAAGGAATAGAGGAATGCGTACTTGATATAGGTCGTTATATGCCTGTTACTGGTTCAAAAGTTTTTGCTTCACTTAAAGGAGCACTTGATGCAGGGATACAATGCCCTCATAACAAAGAAAAACTACCAAAAGAGGATAGACTCATGGGTAAACATTTAGATAAAAACATTATGTCTGATGTAGAAGACATAAAAAATAAGATTATCGGAGGGAAATAATGAGGGAAACTAGAGGAAAACGACGTCAAGACAGACCATCAGAATCAAAAAAAGGACGCTCAACAGTAGACTGGGAGCCAAAGACAAAACTTGGTAAAATGGTGAGAAAAGGCGAGATAAAAACAATTTCAGATGCACTAAAAACAGGTTTACCTGTTAGAGAACCAGAAATCGTTGATTTACTAGTCCCAGATATAGAAGATGAAGTAATAGATGTCAACATGGTTCAACGTATGACAGATTCAGGTAGAAGAGTTAAATTCGTAATCACAGTTGCTGTTGGTAACAAAAATGGGTACCTGGGTTTTGGTCAGGCAAAAGGCAAAGAAGTAGGCTCAAGTATACGCAGAGCAATAGATAATGCTAAATTAAATTTAATAGAAATAAGAAGAGGATGCGGTTCATGGGAATGCGGTTGTGGTAAACCACATACTGTCCCATTTGCTGTAACAGGAAAAAGCGGAAGCGTTGAGATAACACTTAAACCTGCTCCTCGTGGAATAGGTCTTGCAACAGGTAATGTTGCAAAAAAGATACTAGTTCTTGCAGGGATAAATGATTGCTGGGCATTCACCCGTGGAAAAACAAAAACCACTGTCAACTATGCTAGCGCTGTTTATAATGCTCTTCAACAAAACGTGAAAATGCGAATTTTAGAAAATGAAATTAAAAACATGGGCATAGTATCTGGTAGTATAGTTTCTACTGAAAAACAAGTTTTACCAGAACAAGCAGTTGCTAAAGAGGAGGCATAAAACTTATGACATATGCTGCAGTTAGAATAAGAGGCATAATTAATCTTAAACCTGATATTAAAAAAACCTTGCAGTTACTTAATCTTTCAAAGGCTAACCACTGCGTGTTACTTGAAGAAAACCCTATAACTAAAGGAATGCTGCAGGTTGTAAAAGATTATACAACATGGGGTGAAATAGACAAAAAAATATTATCAAAAATGATAATTTCAAGAGGAAAACTAGAGGGAGATAAACCACTTACTGAAGAATATATTAAATCTGCCACATCATATGATAACATTGATAAGCTTACAAAAGCAATTATTGATAACAAGTTTAAATACAAGGATATACCAGGTGTTAAACCAATTTTTAGGTTAAACCCGCCAAAGAAAGGCTATGAGGGAGTAAAAAGATCATTTGCAAACAAAGGTGCTCTTGGGTACCGCGGTGAAAAAATCAACGCATTAATTGAGAGGATGATATAAAAAAAATTAATTATTCCACAAAATTTTTATATTAGTGTGGATTATTAATAGCTTAAGAGGGGCGTTAAGATGGAAGAAACACTTTATAATATTGAAATCCACAGAAATGAATCTGGGGGTTATATGGGGAAGATATTCTCGGATATGGATGGTGTTAAAGAGTTTAGAAATGATCATCTTGATAAACTTTTAAGAGATATAACTGTTGATATACAGCTTGCTCTTGATGAGTTTTCAAGTCGATCTGTTAGTGA
>Ga0172362_10001928_pt1 | contig 17927 bp, 17 predicted proteins | sample LakKivs1_kivu2a2_FD_114534 | JGI IMG/M metagenome (GOLD analysis project Ga0172362, IMG submission 114534) | Sediment microbial communities from Lake Kivu, Rwanda - Sediment s1_kivu2a2 | ecosystem: Environmental > Aquatic > Freshwater > Lake > Sediment | place: Rwanda: Western Province, Lake...
AAAGAGGCAACCCAAACCTTAGACGCATTAGTAAGTGGGGGAGTCGTTAAAGTTGCGCGTAATACTAAAAAGACAACAAGAGTATATGAAATGGCTTGATTATCCTCCAGATACAATAGACAAAATAAACAGTAGACGAGGCAAAGGAGTGTCTATGATGTGGATAGTTGACAATAAAGGTAGCTTCTATGGTGTCTATTGTCTACGATGTCTACGGTCAAATATAAAGCATTGAATGAAAGTAAAAAAGGAAGGTTGTAATGAATGAAAATTTAAATAATTACAATGAGATTATTATAGAAGATCTGCTAAAGCCACAAGATATCTCCAGGAAATTAAAAATTTCTAGGAGCTTCACTTATCATTTATTGCAAACAGGTGAGCTTCCTGCCGTTCGTCTTGGAAAAACATATCGTGTACGACCTCAGGATTTACTTAGTTACATACAAAGGAACCTCCACGGTATCATAGAGTAATCCAGTTCTACGGGATTTGAGGCATAGCACGTGGCAAACGCTTTTTCATTCTCCCAGAGTTGTATAGATACATTTTTGCTAGTACAATGGCAAAGTAAAGTCCGTACTTGCTCTTTAACAACTGAAACTGGGATTATCTTCAAGTCGCCTTTTCTTCTTTTTTCCAAAGGAAAGGAGTAAGAAATGGCGCATCGAAGAAAAAATGGTGAAGGCAGTATTGTCCAGTTACCGAGTGCAACCTATCGTGCACAAATTTCGCTTCAGGGTCATCGATTGACCTTTACGGCTAAAACTTACCGTGATTGCCAGGATTGGATCAGACGAACTCTGAATCAGATTGATGATGGGCTAACATATGCCAGTACAAAAATGAAGTTGCAAAATTACCTATCGGATTGGCTAGATATTAAAAAATCCATCTTCAGATCATCAACCTGGTCACACTACAAACAGCTAATCCTGACATACATTGCCCCAAATATCGGAAGTATTACCTTAAAAGACCTGAAGACCACCGACGTGCAGCAGCTATACAGTCAATTGATTAGACAGCAGGTGGGTACACCGACGATTCACAAAATTCATAAGTTGTTACATAGCTCACTCACAACTGCAGAAGAGACCGGCTTGGTCACTCGAAATATAGTTACCTATGCTCATCCCCCACATGAACCATTTAGGGAGATGCAGATCCTTAATGCCGACAAGGTCGAACGATTCATGGTTGCAACCCACCGACATAAATACGAGCCATTATTTCACTTAGCGATTGTAAGCGGAATGAGGTTGCGGGAACTGCTTGCATTACGATGGGAAGACATCGATTGGGTCAAACAATCACTCCAGATACAACGTCAGCTCAGCAAAACTCCCAATACTGGTGATATGTTCCAACTTCTGAAAACCAGATCATCCAAGCGAGCCTTAGCACTTGGGAATGAGACAATCCAGGTTTTGCGTGATCACCATTATCAACAGTGGTTACAGCGATTGCGTGCAGGCGATAAGTGGATAGATAATGGGTTGATATTTACCAATTCCAAAGGTGGGCCACTATGTGCTGGCTATATTTCCCAGACATTTAAAAAACTTCTTGCTTCTACTGGCATTCCACCAGTGAGATTCCACGACATCCGGCACACGAATGCTTCCCTGCTAATCAGCCATGGAGTTCCGCCCACAACGGTTGCCAGGCGCTTGGGACACTCAAAAACAAGCACGACCCTGGACGTGTATTCTCATTTGATGGAGGGTCAGCAACATGAAGCAGCGAGGCTTCTTGACGAGCTCATTACCCCGCTAGAATTGCACACGAATTACACACGAACTTCACACAATAGTCAAAATGCAACCAAAATTGAAGATCTAAAGCCAGAAATGGCTGAATATCCTGAAAAATCCCCAAAATAACCCGAATTAGCAACAAAAACTGCTAATTTTACCCCCTCCCTTAAAAGCACCCTCCCCGGAAGGGAGGAGAGGACTTCCAGGGAGGGTAAACCAACCAAACCGTTCTCGCTTGCCTCTTTCGCCTTTGTTATTTAGCCCCCTGCGAAAGCAATTTCACACCTTTCAATAATTGCATATCCTGGCTGCTTTGCAGCTGGGCGGCGGTCATACCTTTTCCCGCCTCAGGAACAAACGGCATTACATTACCTGCCAAACTCACCACCACGTCGGGGGTGATGCCCTTGTGCCAGATCACCCGCCCAGAGGGGGTCAGCCATTCTTCGGTGGCCAGCAAAACTTCTGAGCCATCTGATAACGGGAAGGCATTCAGCACTGTGCCAGTACCGAAGGTGGTTTCTCCCACCAGGGTTGCCCTCTTGGCGTCCTGCAGCGCCCCGGCCACAATTTCAGAAGCACTGGCTGTGCCCTGGTTGATCAGCACCACCATGGGTGTCGTCAACGCCAGTCCACCTGTTTGCACCGCGATTGCCTGCTCATTGCCCTGGGCGTCCTTCACCAGCAAGACGTTGCCGCTACCCAGGAACTGGCTGGCTACTCCGATGGCCTCGCTGAGCAAGCCGCCCGGGTTATTGCGCAGGTCCAGGATGATGCCCGTGGCTCCCTGGGCCTGGATTTGCTGCAGGGCGTTGCGCAAATCGTCGGTGACCCCCTGGCTGAAACCGGCAATACGGATATCGGCGATGGTCGTTCCGGGCAGCATGATCCAGGTCACATTTTGTACGGTGATGTCAGCCCGGGTGATGGTCACATTTTTCGTTGCCCCGCTGGTGGGATCCTGAATGGTGAGGGTCACCTGCGTTCCCGCCGGGCCTAACACCATACCCACCACATCGCTCAGACTCATTCCGGTCACATTGGTGCCGTTCACTTTCAAGATGATGTCACCGGGTTTTAACCCCGCTTTTTGAGCCGGTGAACCGTCTATGGGGGCTACAATGACCACCTGACCGGCGCTATTGGTGCTCACCTCTGCCCCGATGCCCTGGAACGAGCCCGTGGTGAAATTATTCTCTTGTTGAACCTCTTGCGGGGTCAGGAAGCGGCTGTGCCCGGTATCCCCCAGAGCATTCACCATCCCGCTGATCGCCCCATACTCGAGCTGAGTCTGGTTAATCGTGCTGATGGCAACATAATTCTTTTCAACGGTCTGGTAGGCCTGGTTGAACAGGTCCAGGTTACTGGCCTGGTTTTGACTGCTCGCCGAGGCTATCGTGGGGGTGATCAAAAAATGATCCACCAGTACGCCACCCCCAAATCCCACGGCCAGAAAAATGGGCAGGATGAGCAGGTAAACCAGGACGCTTACATTTCTACGCTTGAACATTTTGTTCTCTCCTCTACCCTTCCCGCCCCCCCAAGCTTCGAGCAGGGGGAGGAGGAAGGGAGAACATTCATCGAATTACTGCGCTGGGCGTGTACCCAGGGTTAACTGCACACTCATGGTCTGCCCGTTACGGATGATAGACAGGGTTATCGTCTGGCCGGCCTGGGTGTTGAGCTCAAGGTAAGCGATAAGATCGGCCATGCTGCTGATGTTGTGACTGTTGACGGCGGTGATGACGTCACCACCTACGATGGTCTGCACACCATTAATAGTTACGGTGGTGTTGCTACCCTGCAAGCCTGCCTTGGCTGCCGGACCGCCTGACACAACCGACACTACCAGGGATCCGTGGGTTTCAGGCGGCAGGTTCATCGCCTTGGCAATATCAAGGGTCATGTCCGTCCCGCTGATCCCAAGGTATGGGTGATTATAGCTGCCCGATGAAATAAGGGATGGGACGACCTGTGAAACGATTTGTTGTGGGATTGCAAAACCGATGCCCGAGCTCGAGCCACTGGATGACTCGAGAGAGTAGGTTACGCCCACCACCTGACCCTGGTCATTCAACAGCACACCACCTGAGTTACCGGGGTTGATGGAGGCATCCGTCTGGATGACATCGGGGATCGAGTAGGTGGCGCCTGTGGCTGATTGCGAGACCTGGCTGTTGGAAATATCACGGTTTACGCCCGAGATGATGCCAGTGGTCATGGTTTCCGATAAGCCGAATGGATTGCCAATGGCGATGGCAACATCGCCAACTTTCATCTGGCTGGATTCACCCATGGTTACCGGTTTGAGCTCGCTGGCTGTGGCACCGCTCACCTGGATGACGGCCAGGTCGCTGTATGGATCTTCGCCGACGATGCTGGCTGTGTATGTATTGCCATCCGCAAAGGTCACCTCAATAGAGGTGGCACCGCTCACCACGTGGTCATTGGTGACGATGTGGCCACTGGCATCCCACACAAAACCTGAGCCTAAGGCCTGGGATAATTGCGATGGGTTAGTGGTACCAAAGCCTGGGATGGCTGAACCACTGGATGGGACGAGCACCGTGATGAGAACTACTGATGGACTGACCTGGTTGTATATGGATGATAGCGTATCCTGGTATGAGCTGATAGTGCTTGACCCGCCGGGAACGACGATAGGCACTGCGGTTGGACTACTGCTGGTTGATGGCATCGCGGTTGGTTGCTGAGATGTTTGAGCGATCTGGGTTCCGGTGTTGGCTAATGCTCCGGTTATCCCACTGCAAGCAGAGAGAACCAACATGGCGATGACGATAATGCTTGTGATACTAAATGCTTTCTTGTTCATGGAATTCTCCTTTAACTTTCTTTATTCTTATTCCTCGTAATGCTGCTATCATAGCCTCCACGGGCTCGAATCGTCCTTATAACACCCCTATGCTTAGCTTAAGTAAAGTTTATGGCTGTACAAAAACCAGTCGACAAATACAAAGCGCGCCTCTATCAATGTGACGAGGCGCTCGAAATGCGACTAAATGAGCTGGGTCGATTGGGAATGCTTATATTTCCGGCGGCAGCTGCCCTGCTTTTTCCACCGGGAGGTGGATGGTGAAGGTGCTGCCCTTGTCAGGCTCGCTTTCCAAGGAGATCCTGCCCCCATGGGCCTGAACCAGGTCACGGGCGATACTCAGGCCTAACCCCATGCCCTGCTTGAAACGCTTGCCGGGGTTGCCGCGGTAAAACGGCTCGAAAATGCGCTGCTGCTCGTCTTGCGTAATCCCCAGGCCATTATCCTTCACCTGGATCCAGATTTCATGGTCTTCAGCCCCAGCCAGGATGGATATCATGCCCCCTGACCGGGTGTATTTAATGGCATTGCTCACCAGGTTTTCCACCACCGATGCCAGCCGGTGGGGATCAGCGGAGATTAGCGGCAGGTTTTGCGGGATATCCGCCTGCCATTCCAGGTGCTTGTCGTGGGCAACTTCCTGCCAGGTGCGCAATGTTTTTGGCAGCCATTCGTTCAGGTTTATCTGCTGGTAATCCAGCTCCAAATTGCCCAGCACTTGCTCGTGCAGCTGGGCAAGCTCCTCCAGCAATTTCTGCAAATGGGCAGCCTGGTCATCCATGCCGGCGGTCAGGTCTGCCAGCAGCTGGGGATCACGCGCAGCTCCGCCAGCCAATGCCTGGATGGCTGAACGTAATGCTCCCAGCGGGCGCCCAATCTCGTGCACCAGGTTGGCTAGCAGCTGCTTGCGAGCCTTTTCCAAGCTGCTCAACCGTTCATTCAAGAAATTAAACGACTGCGCTAAAAGCTGGATTTCTTCTGGTCCGCGCTCGGCCACCTGCACCTGCTGGTTGCCATGTGCCAGGTCATTGATCGCCCGTGTCACTTCACGGATGGGCTTGCTGATATTCCACGCCAGGTTCAAGCCCAAGAGGATGCCCACCAGCAACCCACCTGCCAGGATGGCAATGATCACGTAGCGTGAGTAGGTGAATTCAGTGTATATGACGTTCGATGTATACGACATGCGCAGGATGCCAATCAGCTGTTGGTGCTGGTTAATCACCGGCACGAATACATCGATGACCTCAGAGGGAGCGGTGATACGGTAGTAAATAAAATCTGCCGGCTGCCCGGCACGCGCAGTGGCCACACCCTCGATATCAAGGTTCAAACCGAGCTGGTTAGCTTCAGTTGGATCCGACGAAGCAAACAGCAGGCCTCCCGGGGTGATGAATTGCACGCGTGCGCTAATATCGTGGCGCAGGTGGGTGAGGTAATATTCTGCATATACCGGATTCGACCATAGCTCAGGCTCATCACCGGCCACATTGGCCAACAGCACCGCATTGGTCATCAATGCCTTCGACAGGCTGGGCAATAATACCCGCGTTTCGATGAGGTTGGTCAGGATGACCCCGATGATGGGAATGATAACGATCAATGGCACAACGTGGCTCAACACCAGACGCGTGCGCAAGCTGCGCAACATCAAAACGCCTCCGGCACCAATTTGTACCCAACGCCACGCACGGTGATGATGCGCTTAGGTCGGTTGGCCATGTGCTCGATCTTTTCCCGCAGCCAGCGGATATGAACATACACCACCTGGGGCTGGCCTACGAACTCAGCGCCCCACACGGTGCCCAGCAGCTCATCAACCGTGAAAACCCGTCCGGGCTGCAATGCCAGGGCGTGCAAGAGATCGAATTCTCTCCGTGGCAGCTCAAGCGGCTTACCTCCAATCGTAACAGCATGGCGCTGCAGGTCAACCACCATCGAGCCAATGACCAGGGGTTCCCGTGCACCGCCATCCGATGAAACCGCCGGACGCTCAAAGCGGCGCAGCACCGCTTTAATATGCGCCACCAGCACATTGAAATCAAAGGGCTTGGTGATGTAATCATCGCCCCCCAGCTCGAGGCCCAGGGCTTCATCCAGCTCGCGCCTACGGGCGGTTACAAAGATAACCGGCAAGTCGAACTGGTCTTTAAACTAGTGCATGGCGTCCAGGCCATCCATTGCCGGCAGATTGATATCGAGCAGCACCAGGTCTGGTTTTTCCAGCCGCACCTGAGCAAGTGCGGATTCGGCGCTATCAGCAGTGCTGGTATGGAAACCAGCCTGCTCCAGGTTAAATGCCAGGCTGCGCCTCATCAAGGTATCATCATCTACGATCAATATATGTTTCGCCATTGGTGACCCTCACATCACAACTCTTATCGTTGGTATTTTTAGTATAACGAACAATTACGCTTTTGCGTATATAATATCCAGAAATGGCTCCCAAAATTAAGCTTCTTCTCATCCCCATCGTTATTTTAATCCTATTAAGACCAGAAATCAGGGCAGCGTCCAACGAACAGGGGTCTTCAAACGAGACCTATCTACCCATCATTACAGCAAGCCTCACAGGCTGGATCGGCCCACACTCCGGCACGGTGGTGTCCATCGCCTATGACCCAGCCAATCCCCAAATTGTGTATGCCGGTTCGTATGGCTCGGGGGTTTTCAAAAGCCTGGATGGTGGGCGCAGCTGGAGCCCGGCCAGCCAGGGTCTATCCAACCCCTTTATTTATTCACTGGCAGTCGACCCTCAGCACCCATCCACCCTGTACGCGGGTACCTATCGCGGGCAGGTCTATAAATCGACTAACGGCGGCAGCTCGTGGAAATGGTCTGGCAATGGCATGCAGGCAGATGCGATCGTCTATTCCCTGGCAGTGGACCCATTCGATACCAATAATTTGTACGCCACCACGAGGGGAGATTCAAACGGCGGCAATCCGCCCTGGAACGGTGTGGTGTATCGCTCCTGGGATGCCGGTTATAGCTGGGTCCCTTCATTATTTAATGTGGGTGGAGTCGACCAGGAGGATTGGGCTTACAGTGTAGCCGTCAACAGCAATGCTCACAACCAGGTTTACGCTGCCACCCACGAGCATGGCCCATACCGAAGTGATAATTTTGGCAGCACCTGGCAAGCCGTCGATGATGGCATTAGCGACCTTTCAGCCAGGGCTATAATCATCAACCCGCAACCTGAATATGCTGCAATGCTTTACCTCGGGGTTTGGCATTCGGATAGCGTATATAAATCGGTTAATAATGGAGGGGCTTGGTTTCTGGCAAACGGTGGCAAACCAAATGTTAAGGTTTACAGCATGGCAATGGACCGCTTTTCAACCGAAACCATATATCTGGCCAGCTTTTCAAATGGGATTTTAAAAACCACGGATGGGGCAGAATACTGGCAATATGCCGGATTACTTTCAAACGATATTTATTCCATCGTGATTGACCCAATCCACACCAACAACCTGCTGGCAGGAACCTCGAGCGATGGAATTTACCGCAGCGCGGATAGCGCCAGTAACTGGCAGCATAGCAACACCGGTCTAGATAATGCCCGGGTGACCGCCGATGTGCATATTCCAAACCACCCAAACACAATATTCGCCAGCGTGTATGGCTCTGGGGTATATGAGACGAATGATGGCGGTCGAAGCTGGCAGGATTTTAACACCGGCCTGATCGATAAATGGGTGGAAGATCTGGTTTTGGATCCCGGCAGCACAGACCGGCTATACGCATTAACCGACACCGCAGGTTTGTTCAGCCGCGACCTTGACAGCAACACCGGGTGGGTGAAAGCCGGCAGCGGTTTGCCCCTCACCACGCAACACCCCCCTGCTTTCCCGCCCAACCATCCGTTTGCCACTGCAGAGATGCAGGAATATGACGTCACCCGTCCCCAAACCACCACCCAAACCCTGGAAACCACCATTGGCTTGCTCACCATGATCTATGCGCCGACCAACCCGCGGATTGCTTATATGGGTACCAACGGGCATGGGGTGCAAAGAAGCAGCGATGGAGGCGCCAGCTGGCAGGCCGCGGGATTAGCAGGCGACGCGGTTTACAGTATCGCCGTTGACTCGAATGACCCCAACCTGTTATTTGCCGCCACCGGGTCTCCGGGCAGCATGAAGCTCAGCACGGATGGCGGGAAAACCTGGAATTCCGCAAACCTGCCCCAATATTTCTATGCGCTGGCAGCTTCGCCATCCGAACCAAAGACGGTGTATGCAGGTACAGGTGGCGGGATCTATCTTTACGAAAAAAACGCTTTCAGACTTCTCGGATTATCCAACCTGACGGTCACTGCCGTTGCAATCGATCCGTACAGGCCGAACGTGGTTTACGCGGGTACCACGTCAGGAGCCTACTACTCCACGGATAATGGGCACCACTGGATACCCGTCAGCAGCCAGCTTAACGGCATCACCATCCAATCGATGAACTTTGACCAGGGCATTTCCACCATGGTCTTCTTCGACACCACCACCCATGGAATATTCCTGGCTTCGATGGAACTCGAAAATATGAACCATTAACACCTTGTTACGCGTTTGCTACATATGGCGATGTAAAATGTCACCTGTAAGATTTGTCAGCACAACGATGAGATAACCAGATACTGATCCTGATTCTCACCCGTGCCTGACACACATCTGGTATGATTCATGCATACTCCTATGAAACAGCATATGTGCATATAAAATGGTACAAACATGTGAGAAAGGTTTTCTCTGAAATGCTATTCGCGCTCATTGCCAAAGGTATCATATGGAAAATATGAATAATACTCCTCAAACCGAGGCTAACAGCTTGAACAGGATGGCTGAAACCAGCCCTGCACCAACCAGCGACCCGCTGTGGACCGTGGAGGATGTGGCTGCCTTCCTCAAGCTTCAGCCAGAAACCATCCGCGCCATGGCCCGGCGGGGTGAGCTGCCGGCATTGAAAATCGGAAAAGTGTGGCGCTTTCAGAAGCATGCCATCCATGATATGCTGGTTAACCTGTATTAATCCCGCCCAGGATATTCGGACCACCCACCTGTGTATATGACCAGTAAGTGCCATAGGATAAACAGGATGAACGAATTGATCCGGCAGGTTGTTATTTTTAAACAGATTAGGACGGGCACGATATCGACCGCCCACAGGATATCGCATGGAAGGAATATTCCTTCAGCTCTTGCAGCGCCAGGAATGGATGAACGCTGTGATGAATCCACTTCACTAAGGAGATAAGCATGGTGATCTGCCCCAAGTGTAAAGCTGAGAACCGCCCGGAAGCCGCGTTTTGCGTGCGTTGCGGGACCATTTTACTTGCGCGTCCCGCACCCGACAAAGACCTGGAAGCTCCGACGCAGGTGGAACAGAATGCGCCACCTGCGCCAGAAACAGCGGAGGAAAGCATGGTGATTTACCCGGGTTTTGCCAGGCGCCCGGAAGGCTCGGTGTTCGGTGACCACTACCAGTATGATTCTCTGGTCTCGCAGGACGAGCATGACATCTATTACCTGGTGCGCGAGATCGAAATGGCCAATGTCCCGTCTACGCGCATCTGCTCAAACCCTGAGTGCCGAACTATCCACTGCCCGATTACCTCTGAAATCGAGAAATTTTGCACCCAATGTGGGAAACCGCTCGAAGAGCACTCTCCCTCATTCCTGCTCCAGGAATCAGATGTGGATAAATTCACTGCCATCCAAGCGGTCATCGATGTCCACCTGGTGCATCCCAGCATCCACCCGCCTGTGGCAGTATTCTCGCAGGAAGTGCAGGGAGACACGCGTTACTGCCTGGTGAGCCCATACTCGCAAAGCTTAGCGCCTCAACCCGAGATTGCCGAAGTGTTGGATTGGGGAACACAATTATCGCAAGCCCTGGAATATATGCATTCCAAAGGCATTGCTTTCGGCGAGCAACTCGATCAATCCAGCATCGGCCTGGCGGAAAAAAGGGTGGTGTGGAGAGATTTCACCTCGGCACGCGTCCTGCCGCTGCTCACCGATCGCGACAAAATCAACAACGTGCGCCACCTGGCCCTGGCGATGTATTACTGGATGACCGGCACCACCAACTACAGCCCCGACCCACACCTGCCCATGGTACTCAATGATTTGTTCCAGCAAGCCCTGGTGGGCGATGGTTACACCAGTGCTACCGAGTTTACGAAGCAGATCAAGCTGGCGCAAAGTAACCAGCCCGCACGCCTAAAATTGGACTACCAGGTTGGAAGGCTTACACACCCAGGTAAGGTGCGTAAAAATAACGAAGATAGCGTGCTCTGCATCGAGATGAGCCGTATGAACCAGGATGCCGTCCAACCCATTTGTTTAGAAGCCATCGCAGATGGGATGGGAGGCCACGCTTCAGGTGAGCTGGCCAGCAGCATCGTGATTGATGCCATTGCCCAGGTCGGAGCGTTTGAGCTGGTGGCCATGCTAAACCCCACTTACCAGGGCCATGCAGATTGGGTCAAGCGCGCCATGCAATCCGCCAACCAGGCGGTGTATGAAGCCCGCCAAAACGCCAGCAATGACATGGGGTCCACCCTGGTGTTGGGATTGCTGGTGGGAAGCCAGGCATACCTGGGTCACCTGGGCGACAGCCGTATCTATCTGGTGAACCAGGAGACTATAAAGCAATTAACCACCGACCATTCATTGGTGCAACAGCTGGTGGCGATGGGAAAGATCACCCAAAGCGAAGCCCGCTTTCACCCCCAGCGTAATGTGATATACCGCAGCCTTGGAGAGCAAAAGGATGTGGAAGCCGATTATCTCACCCAGCAGCTCTTCCCCGGAGACCGGCTGTTATTCTGCTCAGACGGGCTCTCCAGCCTGGTGGATGACCAGGAAATCCAGAGGGTCATATTGACGGCCGGCTCGGCCCAGGAAGCCTGCGGCAAGCTGGTGGAGCTGGCAAATTTTGCCGGTGGTGAAGATAACATTTCGGTCATCATCGTCGAGGTTCTGTCCTATTAACCAGGATGGCGAGATTATTTGACCATTACAGGTAATGAAAATGCCCGCCTGGAATAAAGCAAAAATAAGTTTCACCAGCCTGTTGATGATCACCATTCTGGCAGCCTGTACGGCCGCGAACACAACATCTCTACCCACCAATCTTGAAATTGGAGAGGTAACAGCAACTGGTGACGTTCTGCTCCTCTCGCCAACCAGCCTTCCCAGCCACACCGCCCATCCCACTGCGACCATCCTGCCTTCCTACACCCCCAGCCCTGCTGCCACTTCCAGCCCCAGCCCATCTCCATCTATAACCGCTGTCTCAAGCGCCACTCCCACGATGACGCCTTCCTACATTCCCACTTACACCATCCTGCGGGGCACCGTGCTGGAGCAATCAAATTGCCGTTACGGGCCGGGTGCGGCATACCTCTATAAATACGGCTTGTACGAAAACAACCACCTGGAAGTTATCAGTCGTAATGAGACGGGCAGCTGGGTGCTTGTGCAAGCCATCGGGGGTAATAACCCGTGCTGGATCAAGGCTTCCTTGATGGACATCGAGGGTGATGTGAACAGCCTGGCCCCGGGAGATTTACCTCTACCCCAGTCTCCGTATTACGGGCCCCTCACCGGCGTATATGCCGAGCGAAACCAGGATGAAGTGATCATTTCGTGGAATACACTCACGCTTAAGGCAGGGGATGATTCCGAACAATACCCATACCTGGTTGAAGCCTGGCTGTGCCAGGATGGCGAAGTGCAATTCAGTGCGATTGGCTCGTGGGAAACCATCGTACGCGTTCAGGATGAAGCCGGTTGCTCCGAACTCTCCCACGCCAGGGTGTATGGTGTGGAAAAACACGGCTACACTGCCTGGGTGAATGTTCCCTGGCCCACCCGCTGAGGCGCGGGGAGCAATATGCGGATGCGAATATGTATGTGTCAGTACAATGGCATGGACTTTATTTTGCTGCATGAATGATGAAAGGAATTTATGATCTGTCCATATTGTGGTAGAGAAAACCCCGACACCAAACAGGAGTGTGATTATTGCGGCGCTCCGCTGGTGACCCTTCCAGCCCAGCAACCACCCGCAGCACACAAAATACTGCCGGTTGCTGAAACATTGCACGATGATACCCTGCCAGAAAGCCTTAGAAAAGCAGTCGAGCAGGCACCACCCCAATCGCCCACCGGGATTTATGGCAATAAAATCTGGTGGATCATTGGTGGTGCTGCTGTGTTGTTGTTTCTCCTGGTGTGTGGGGCGCTCGGTTGGGGAATTTTCCAATTTAGAAACCGCCTGGCATCCGATAATCCACCCGCAAAGACCACCATGATCGTCACTACTTCCAGTGCCACTCCAGATGCCGCCAGCAGCACCGGGCAACCTCCCAGCGTAATCTTCTTCGATGATTTTTCAGACCCCAGCTCGGGTTGGGACCGGGTGAATGAATCGGATTTTTACTCCGATTATTATAACGATGCCTATCGCATCCAGGTTAATGATGATATGTATGACAGCTGGGCAAACCCAGGGAACAGCACCTTCGGGGATGTGTCCATCGAGGTGGATGCCACCAAGAATAGCGGTCCTGATGATAATGACTACGGTTTGATTTGCCGCTACCAGGGAGCGGATGCATTCTATTATGCCGTCATCAGCAGCGATGGCTTCTTCGGCATCCTCAAGGCAACCAGCGATAGCTCCGAGCTGCTGGGGCATGATGAGCTGCAACCCTCCGATGCCATCAACCTGGGCGATGCGCTCAACCACATCCGCTTCGATTGCAACGGTAGCCAGCTGAGCCTGTATGCCAACGGAATACTGCTCGACCAGCAAAGCGACGATGAATACACGCATGGGAATGTCGGGCTGATTGCCGGCACTTATGATATACCCGGTACCGACATCCTGTTTGACGATTTCACCGTTCGCCAGCCGTAAATGAGGAGCATATTGATCTCTTTTGACGATGGAAATTCTGGGAAGCGAAGACACGAATGCAGGGTGCGCTTGACATTAATGATTATCTTTGTACACTACCGAGAGGAGTAATCTCATGCCTACCATTTGCCCAAACTGCCTGCGCCTGGTGCGAACCGGAGCTAATTATTGCGGGTTTTGCGGTACCAACCTGGTTCCCCCCGCACCTGTTGATCATTCAGGGCCGCTCGCCGTAGAGCTGGAAACCACCGAGCAGGAATTGGCCAATGAAGCACGCACGGCCCAACCGGTTGCCAGGGGTGGCAACGCCAGGCGCACGATCTTGATCCTGATCATCATCCTGTTGTGCCTGGTTCTGGTAGCCGCTTTCGTGGCCCACTTCTGGTCGGCGATCGGCCAGTATGTGCTGCCCCTATTGGATTACATCAGACGGCGCTGAGTGTGATATTTAATTTTCACAGGCCAGGACTGTGCACATTACTTCCACTTTGTTGGCAATGGCATCGACCTGAATAAGTGATGCTTTCACCTGGAGCTCAAACTCCGGCCTCAGCAGATTCAGGCTGGAGTTTTTATTTTTCTTCCTTCTTGGGCTCTTGGGCATTCTGGCTGGGCTCAATGGTTTTTGGTTTTGGTCGCTCGCGCAACAGTCCAGCCTGGATGACCATTCCCAGGATGAACAGGATGAAAAACATCACCATGCTGAATTCCGAGCCAATCGTGACGTTGGCATTTACGGCCTGAGAGATGAGCGTGGCACCGGCCCATGATGACAGGATGTACAATCCCCAATTGAACAGGCTTGCCACCAATATCAAACCCACAACCCCGCCCACGATGAACGCTGCCAGGTTGGTGGTGTCGTTTGGAGCAGCCAGGTAAGTGCTCGCCAGGTAGTAAGCGCCGTATCCACCTACGAGAAAACCCACGATGGCAATGGCTATTCTCTGCAGGAAGGTTGCCAATATCGCCCCGACCACCCCTGCCCCAAACGCCACCACGTATACCAGCCAGTGTGGTGAGAGCTGGATATAAGTATCGGCAACCACCAGCCCGATCACAAAACCTACTGCGGCTACGAACAGCCAGTATAGCCGTTTCCCTAAAGTTAACAGGATGATTCCAAGGATAAAGTCTATGATCTCCATCTCCAATCCTCCATCAGGCCATGTTTACTCTATTCTACGTAAAAGCTGCAATAATGGTGCCATGTGGTTTCCATGGACGAGAAATTCCCGAATTACCACCAGCAACATCATTACTGAGCCATCTGGCAGCATGCTCACCGGTTGACGATCGCTGCCCCAACCAGCATTAAACCCATCAAACCCAATCCGGCGAAGGCAGGGCCTGGCAGTCCCCAAAAGACGAAGAGTGAGATGAAATCCACCAGCCAGGTTAAGCCATACACCAGCACAAGCACACCGCCCGGAATACGCTTGGGAGATAACCCAAATGTAATCACGCCAGATACCAACAGCCAGCCCAGAAAATTCATCCAGGGCACGCCTGAATAGCCGCCCGCCGGACTCCACTGCTCGAATCCCAGATGGACCATCATGGGGTCGAAGTATAGACCCCAGGCAGTGAATGCCACCGCACTGAGGCCGATGAAAGCCAGGTGCATTGCGCAACCGGTGAGTTTGCGGGTGATCAGCCGCGCCACTGCCCAGGCGGGTGGCAGCATCATCATCCAGGCCAGCGGGATGAGCAGGGGTACGTCAAGCACCTGGGGCTGTAACCCCCTGGTATAGCTCAAATTACCGTAAGGTAAACCACTGCGGATGACGATGGCCTGTATGATCCATGACAGCACCACCACCCCCACCACCGCCCTGAGCATGCCCCACCAGCCCCACACCCTGTAAAGGGCATTGAACACGAATGCCACCTGCAACAACACCACCAAAGACAATGCCTGGAGGAAGGTCTTTTCGGTCGCGTGAAATTGTATCTCGGGTAATGCCAGTGATAAAACCAGCCAGCCAATCAGCAAGGCAGTTGGGTAGCGGCCCAGGCTGGTAATGCTCTTACGCATCAGGGAGAAAAAGTTGGTCATCTCGATTGATCAATGAAAAAATTGTTTTACCCAACCTGAACAAAAAGAAAAATTATATACCCGTGTAGATTTATAGATAAATTTTATACGCGAATCGCATATTGTTGACCCGGTTTAATCGCCTGCAAAGGCATGTTGATGGGTGGATAATATTCCGTCAGGCGGCTTCATCAGGCAATGCAAAATCACCGATTTCCATCTCACCCAGGGCGTGCATGAAATCCTCATGCTGCATGATGACCGTGGTGTAGCGTTCTCCCGAGCCCACCGAGATTTCCGCTTCGTCCAATACGCCACGGTCCACCAGGATGCGCAAGGGCTGCAGGAGGCCAAAGGGTGAAACGGCACCGATCGGGTAACCTGTCACCTGCTTCACCTGAGCTTCGCTCGCCATGCTGATGCGCGAAGTGCCCAGGTGATGGCGCAGGGCATGCCAGGAGACTTGCCGCTCGCCGGCCACGAGCACCATCACGTAACCGCCCTTGGAGATGCGAAACAGGATGCTGCGGATGATCTGCTCGGGGCGCTGACCGCGTTCCCGGGCAGCCTGCTCTATTGAATGCACCACGCCTGAGTGGCGGAAAAAGCGGTAGGGAATACCCTTTTCATCCAGGTAGCGTGTGACGGGTGTGGAGTTCATCTCAGGATTGCCCATATACAACCTTTAACCCTAAAATATTAAAATTAATTATAACTTGAAGTTTCAGGGCCTGCCCAACACTTCACGCGCCCGGCGCACACCTGCCCTCAAAGCTGCCTGGATGGACTTTTGCGAGAAATCCAGCGTGTCACCGAGCTCTCTCACTGGCTCGATAACCTGGCAGGGGTAATACTTAAGTAACTTACCGCTTTTGGGATGGTGGAGGAAGCAGCCTTGCTTCTCGGCTTCTTGCACCAGGGCGTTGGTAAGCAGGAAAGTTTTCATGTCGTTGATGAAGATCTCATTCTGCATAATGTCGAGGGCTCGCAAGCCAATCGAGACCACGTTGGAGTCTGCCTCGGGGGCCAGCGCGGGGTGCTGGCACCCGCAATTGATGATCACGATCTCATCTGGCTCAAGAGCAAGCACATCTCCCACCGGCGTGATGTTGCGAACTCCCCCATCCACCATGGCAGCACACTCTGCCGAAACATTCACCGGTGGCCATACCACCGGGATGGAGGCAGACGCCAGGATGGCTTTGGCCAGCTCGAGCGACTGGCGGGTGAACTGCATGTATTCGCCGGTGTGCAGTGACACCGCCCCCACGTGCAGGTCATCGATGATCCGCCCGGCCTCGAACTCATGCTGCATCAACTTTTGCAGGGGTCCATTGCCGTAGAATGACTTAGAGCCAAATGCCAGCTTCAGCAGCGAGAGAAGATTAAAGCCGCCGGTGTACACCTGGTCGTCGGAGAGGTGATCCCAAATTTGCATCAGGCGCGCATAGCGGTGCATCGACAGCATAGCGCCATTCATCGCACCCACCGAAACACCAGCGATGATATCCCAATGATAGCCCTTCACTTCGCGGGCGTATTTCTCAGCTCCCACCTGGAAGGCGCCCCTCGCCCCGCCACCCGAGAGCACGAGGGCTATTTTCCTGGCGGGTGGCTCAGGCGCATTTTCTTCCATCACCTGGACGGAGGCAACCGACCCTGGGAGGGGCGTTTGGATGCCGGGCGTGCCCGGTTCATCAACCTGAAGTTCACCATTTACCTCGGCTTCCCCATTATCTGGAAAAATTGCCGGTAAGGCAGGTTCTTCATCTTCCAAGGGAGAGGGGCTGGCCTCAGGCTCTTCATCTTCGGGAATAATCGAGGTAAATGCAGGTTCTTGCCGGGCAGGATAACCTGGCGTGAGCGTGACATCCTCCTCGACGGGCGCTTGTGCACCTGGCATAGGTTCTTCAGCTGCCTGGCCATCGATGGGCGGGGTGGTGAGAGCTGGAAATTCCGCCTCGGTTGAAGCCTCAACAACGGCCGGGGATTCGATATCCGGCGCATCATCATTTACCAGGCTACCCAGGCCCACCGGCCGGTCAGCCGCCGGACTTGCTGCATAGGAAGGGTCCTCTTCACTTAATTGTGCCGCGTCGCCGGGTTCAGCCTGCCCACGATCAGTACCATCAAGAACCGGCTCATCAGTCTCATTAAAATGAGCTTCTGGAACGAATGATGCTTCCTCATCAGCCATAATTTCATCATAGCGTTCGGGAACCTCATCGCCGCCGGAGGCAGGGGTGGTACCAGATTGCTCCACCCACTGGATCACCTTGTCAGAACCGCTATCATAATCTTCCGGCAGCTCAGGCTCAACCGTTTCCTGGTTCTGGCGTAAAAATTCCTCCACGATGCGCTCATT
>Ga0172362_10001929_pt1 | contig 17925 bp, 18 predicted proteins | sample LakKivs1_kivu2a2_FD_114534 | JGI IMG/M metagenome (GOLD analysis project Ga0172362, IMG submission 114534) | Sediment microbial communities from Lake Kivu, Rwanda - Sediment s1_kivu2a2 | ecosystem: Environmental > Aquatic > Freshwater > Lake > Sediment | place: Rwanda: Western Province, Lake...
ATGGTGCTCGACAACCGCACGACCGCGATGACCGGCCGCCAGGGGCACCCGGGAACGGGCCAGGCGCTCTCGGGCGAGGGCAAAGAGATACCCGTGGAAGATCTCTGCAGGGGCCTCGGCGTCGACTACGTCGTGGTCGTGGACCCTCTCGAGACGAAGAAGCTCGAGGCCGAGGTGCGCGCGGCGATGGAACGCGAAGGCGTGAACGTCATTGTCGCGAGGCGGGCGTGCGTGCTCTTGGAACGGGGCAAAAAGCGCGCCGCAATCGAGGTCGATGAGGACAAGTGCAAGGTCTGCGGCGTTTGTCTATCGACCGGCTGCCAGGCCATTACAAAGGGCGAGACATCGGTCACGATCGACGCGAGGCTCTGCGCCGGGTGCGGCCTGTGCGTCGACATCTGCCCGCTGGGGGCTTTGCGCAAGAAGGAGTAGGGGCAGCGTGGGGAAGGTCACGAGCGTTCTTTTCGTCGGCGTCGGAGGCCAGGGGGTGCTCAAGGCCTCGGACGTTTTGGCCAGGGCGGCGTTTCTCTCCGGGCGCGACGTGAAGAAAAGCGAGATCCACGGCATGAGCCAGCGCGGCGGGGGAGTCACGAGCACGGTTCGCTTCGGGGAAAAGGTATACAGCCCGCTGGCCCCGGCCGGGAAGACCGACTTTATCGTCGCGTTCGACGTGACGGAAGGCGAGAAGTACGTGCCGGAACTCGCGCCCGGCGGCCACTCGTTTTTCATCGACGACCAGCTCCTCTCGAGGGTTTACGACCGCAGGTTCGCCAGCATAGCGCTCTTGGGGAGGCTCGCGGAAATGCTTGACTTTTCGGACGAAATATGGGAAAAATCCATAACGCTGGAGGTGCCCGAGGCGCACGTCTCGGCGAATATCGCGGCGTTTCGCCTCGGAAGGCAATTGAAGGGGCTAAAAGGGGCATAGCGATGATTTGGGACGAGAAACACGAGCGCATGTCGCGCAAGGACCTCGGGGCGCTGCAGTTGGAGCGACTCCAGGGGGTGGTGAAGAAGGTTTACGACAAGGTGCCCTTCTACCGCGCTAAACTCGACGCGGCGGGCGTCAAACCCGGCGACGTAAAGACGCTGGCGGACCTGCGGAAACTCCCCTTTACGGACAAGAACGACCTGCGGGACAACTATCCGCTGGGGCTGTTGACCGTGCCCCAGTCCGAGGTCCGGGAGATCCACGGCTCGAGCGGCACCACGGGCAAGCCCATCATCGTCGCCTATACCAACAAGGACATCGATACGTGGAGCGAGGTGATGGCGCGGACGCTCGCCAACGCCGGCTGCAACCCGGGGGACGTCGTCCAGAACGCGTACGGTTACGGCCTCTTCACCGGCGGGCTCGGGGTCCACTACGGGGGCTTGAGGCTGGGCGCAATGGTGATACCGATGAGCGGGGGCAATTCGAAGCGTCAGATAATGCTCATCCAGGACCTCGGCGCCCGCGCGATAGGCTGCACGCCGTCGTACTTTCTGTCCCTCATCGAGACGGCGGAGGAGATGGGGATCGATTTCCGCAATACTAACCTCCGGATAGGCGTTTTCGGCGCGGAGCCCTGGAGCGAGAATATGCGCCGCGAGATCGAGAAGCGAAGCGGCGTCATCGCGATCGACATATACGGGCTCTCCGAGATCATAGGCCCGGGCGTTTCCGGCGAATGCGAGGCGCAGAACGGCCTGCACATAAACGAGGACCACTTCCTGCCCGAGACGATAGACCCCGATACGGGCGAGGTGCTCGAGAACGGCGAGGTCGGCGAGATGGTCTTTACAACGCTGACCAAGGACGCGACGCCGGTGCTCAGGTTCCGGACGCGCGACATCTCGAGCATAGCGCGCGACAAGTGCGGGTGCGGGAGGACCACGGCGCGAATGAGCCGCGTTACCGGCCGCACCGACGACATGCTCATCATCCGCGGCGTCAACGTCTTCCCCTCGCAGATCGAAAGCGTCCTCATGGCCGTCGAGGGCGCCGAGCCGCACTACCAGATCGTCGTCCGGCGCGAGGGGGCGCTCGACGACATGGAGGTGCAGGTCGAGGTCAACGAGCGGCTCTTCTCCGACGAGATAAGGGGGCTCGAGGCGCTCGAGGGCAAAATCGGGGAGGAACTCCACTCGGTGCTCGGGCTTCGCGTACGCGTCAAACTCGTCGAGCCGAAGACGATAGAGAGAAGCATGGGCAAGGCAAAAAGGGTCATCGATATGAGGGGGCAGTAAGATGCAGGTTCCGCAGATAAGCGTTTTCCTCGAGAATAAGGTCGGCAGAATGGCCGACGTCACGGACGTCTTGGCCGCCAACGACATCAACATCATCGCGCTTTCGGTGGCGGACACGAGCGAGTTCGGGATCTTGAGGCTCATCGTCAACAAGCCGGAACTGGCCTACGAGAGACTCAAGAAACAGGGTTTCACGGTGATGACCAATTTCGTCGTAGCCGTCGAGGTCCAGGACGTCCCCGGCGGCCTCTCGAAGATACTGAGGGTCCTCACCGGCGCCAAGCTCAACGTCGAATACATGTACGCCTTCGTCGAACGCGGCACCGGCCGCGCGGCCCTGATCTTCCGCTTCGACAAGGAGCAGGAGGCGATAAAAGTGCTGCAGTCGGCCGGCGTCAACATACTCCAGAAGGTCGACATCTTCTGACGCCGGGGCGAAGGCGGGAGACCCGAATGGCGATCTGGGACGTACCCAACGAGACGATACCGCGCGACAAACTGCGCGACCTCCAGGACGAGCGTTTCGCGGCCGTCGTGAAGCGCGTTTACGAGAAAGTGCCGTTCTATCGCGAGAGGTTTAAGTCCGCGGGCCTCCGGCCCTCGGACATCAGGTCCGTCGACGACCTCGAGAAGATCCCCTTCACGACCAAGGATGATTTCCGAAGCCAGTACCCGTTCGGGCTCTTCGCGGTGCCCAAACGCGACGTCGTCAGGATTCACTGCTCGTCGGGGACGACGGGCAAGCCGACGGTCGTCGGCTACACCAAGAACGACCTCGACACGTGGGCGGGGCTCGTGGCGAGATTTCTCACCGCTGCGGGCGTCACCCCTGACGACACGGCACAGATCGCCTTCGGCTACGGGCTTTTCACTGGCGGGTTCGGGCTCCACTACGGCCTGGAGAAAATCGGCGCGACGATCGTCCCCGCGTCGAGCGGCTTCACCGAGAGGCAATTGAACCTCATGAACGACTTCGGCGTGACGGTGATCATCTGCACGCCGTCGTACGCCCTCTACCTCGGGGAGGTGGCGGTCAACATGGGCCTCGCGGCGCAGCTGAAACTGCGCGTCGGGTGCTTCGGCGCGGAGCCCTGGACCGACCGGATGCGCGACTCCATCGAGGCCAAACTCGGCATCATCGCGACGGACAACTACGGGCTCTCCGAAGTCATCGGCCCCGGCGTCGCCGGCGAGTGTTCCGAGCGAAACGGGCACCATCTCTTTGAGGACCATTTTATCCCGGAGATCATCGATCCGGATACGGGTGAGCGCCTGCCGGAGGGAGAGTGCGGGGAACTCGTCCTCACCGCGCTCACGAAGGAAGCTCTGCCAGTCCTTCGCTACCGCACGCGCGACCTCACCGCCCTCCACAGCGAGCCGTGCCCCTGCGGGAGGACGTCGGTCCGCATGGAACGCGTCCACGGCCGCACGGACGACATGCTAATCATACGCGGCGTGAACGTCTTTCCCTCGCAGATCGAGACGGTGCTTCTCGAGGTCGAGGGCACCGAACCCCATTACCGCATCATCGTCGACCGCGAACGCGGCATGGATACGCTGACCGTCGAGGTTGAAGTAAGCGCCGGGATCTTCCGCGACGAGATGAAGGCCATGGTCGCGCTCGAGGAGGCGCTTTTGGCGAGACTCACGAATACCCTCGGGATGAGGCCGAAACTGCGCCTGGTCGAACCCAAGAGCATCACACGCAGCGAAGGTAAGGCCAAGCGCGTAATCGATATGAGAAAGGGATAAATCGGGCGCGCAAAGCGGCCCGCCGGGGCGCATGTCCGGGCGAGCCGGACGGTTGGCGGCAACCGGCAGGAAGACGCGGCGCCTGCCTTTTTCCTTCCCTGTACGACAAGGAGGGGCGAATGGAACTTACGAGTCGGCGGCTTGACGAGATGACCTCGAGAGAGGTCGAGTTCTACCTGAAGGAAGGCGGCGACCTCATTTTCATCCCCTTCGGGCCGATAAGCGGCCACGGGGCGTTTACGCCACTGGGGATTCACGCGCACTGGGCCGAGGCTCTCTCGACGATACTCGCGAGGAAGGCGAACGGCGTCGTGTACCCGGCGGTCTTTCAGGTCTACTCGGGGGCGACGCGGAGTTTCCGCGGGTCCGTGTCTTTCACCATCGCCCAGCAGGTGGAAATACTCTGCCACGTCGCAAAGACGCTCTACGGCCAAGGGTTCAAACGCGTTGTCCTCGTCTCCGGCACGACGCCGGAGACGACGGGCGGCATTGTCGCCGCGCGGACGCTATTTGACGAGACGGAGGTGCCGTTCTGGTGCGTCGAGGCCGAGAGGGCGCTCGCGAAGCCCGAAGTGAAGGCCGTATTCGAGGGTTACCCGGGGAATTTCGGCGAGACGCTTCTTGGCCTTGCGAGCCTGAAGATCCTCGGGCGGGAGCGCTCCATACCGTGCCCAAAATGGGCCAAGGAGCCCAAGGCCGACGACGGCGAAGGCGACCAGCCGAAGGACGTATTCGAAGACGTCAAGACGCTTCGTCAGTGGGGCGCGGTCGGTTTCAGGTATCACCAGGAGCGCCACCACGGAAACCACGGAACGGCGGGCTTGAAGTGGAAGGGGCGCGCGGACGTCGACATGGCGGTCGAGGTCCTCGAGAAGTCGGCCGACGCGGTGCTGCCGGCGCTTACGAGTTTCACGAAATACCGGGAGTGGCTCGAGGAGCACCCCTTCAAGTGGGTGACGGCGACCGAAAGGCTTGACACGCCGCTGTAGGGCTCGCCCCGGCGTTCGCGGGTTCGCTAAGGCGCTTCGCCGTGCGCGGTGTCGGCCCACATGCCGAGGCGCTTGGCCTTGGCCTCATCCTCGATGCGCACGTATTCGTCGAGATGGAGGCGGTTGTCGCCGAAGAACGACGCCCTCGCGAGCCCCTCGGCGACGAGGGCGGCGTTGGCCGAAGTCCCTCCCACGTACACGTAGGCGAGGGTCCTCCCGTATTTGTCCTTTCGCACCCTGTCGAATTCGAGCCGGACCTCGTGCCCGCCGACAAGTGACGCGTTGAAACTCCGCGCGCGCTCGGCAAGGTCGCGGGAGCGTTTGGAGGCGGCGTCCATCTCGGGCGCGTCGATCCCCAGGTAGCGGAGGTGCCGGCCGTCGGCGAGCACCACCGTGTCGCCGTCCACGACGTAGGTTACGGTCGCGTTTTCCTGCCCGGGGGAGACGAGCGATTCTATCTGGGGGCGAAAGCGCGCGGCGACGACGCCCACGAGAAGGAGCACCACCGCGTAAGTGGCGCGGCGCAGTTTCCGGCGCCAGGGCGCGCGGCGGGCCTGGTTCAAAACGTTCGGCATAATCCCCCCATGGAAAGGGCCGGGAGGTTCGCCTCCCGGCCCATTATATCAACGGGTCCCTTCCTTTTCAGGCCTGGACGGTCTCCGGCGTTTCCGCGGGCGTCTCGCCCTGGGCGTCGAAGAAGAGGTGATCCTCCTTGACGCGTATGACGATGCTCGAGGCGTCCTTGAAGGTCCCCCGCAGCACCTCCTCGGAGAGCGGGTCCTCGATGAGGTGTTCGATGGCGCGGCGAAGCGGGCGCGCGCCGAAATCCGGGTTGTAGCCCTTGTCGATGAGAAACTCCTTGGCCTCGTTCGAGAGTACGAGGACGAGGCCGCGCTCCCGCAGGCGCCCCTTGACGCGGACCATCTCGATGTCGACTATCTCGCGCAGGTCGTCGCGGGTCAGCGCCTTGAAGAAGATCACGTCGTCCAGGCGGTTGAGGAATTCCGGCCTGAAGTGCTTCTCTATCTCGGTGCGGAGGATGTCCTTCATCTTCTCGTGGCTGACGCCCGCGTCGTTCTTCTTGAAGCCCATCGCGGACTGCGACTTGATGAGGTCCGCGCCGATGTTCGACGTCATGATGAGGATGGTGTTGCGGAAATCGACCTTCCGGCCGAAGGAGTCGGTCAGGCGCCCCTCTTCCATTATCTGCAGCAGCATGTTGAAGACGTCGGGGTGCGCCTTCTCGATCTCATCCAGGAGCACGACGCTGTAGGGCCGGTGGCGGATCTTTTCGGTCAACTGCCCGCCCTCCTCGTAGCCGACGTAGCCCGGGGGCGCGCCGATGAGGCGGCTGACGTTGTGCTTTTCCATGTACTCGGACATGTCGATCTGGACGAGGGCGTCCTCCTCGCCGAACATGAACTTCGCGAGCGCCCTCGCCAGGTGCGTCTTTCCGACGCCAGTCGGGCCGATGAAGATGAACGAGCCGACCGGGCGGTTTGGGTCCTTGAGGCCCGAACGGCTGCGGCGCACGGCCTTGGCGATTGCGTTGATGGCCTCGTCCTGGGAGATGACCATCTTGTGGAGTTCGGCCTCCATGGTCAACAGCCGCGCCGCTTCCTTGGACTCCAGGCGGGTCAGGGGAATGCCGGTCATGCGGCTGACGACTTCGGCGACGACCTCGGCGCTCACCTCGCCGTCGAACTCGTCGGCGGACTTGCGCCAGGATTTGAGTTTCGCGTCTACCTCGGACTTGCGCCTGGCCGCCTCGTCGCGAAGCCTCGCCGCGCGCTCGAAGTCCTGTGCGGCGACGGCCGAATCCTTCTCGGCATTGAGCCGTTCGATCTCCACTTCGATGCCCTTCAGTTCCGGGGGCTTGGTCATCGCGGTGAGGCGCACCGAGGCGCCCGCTTCGTCGATGACGTCTATCGCCTTGTCGGGCAGGTAACGCCCGGAAATGTACCGGGTCGAAAGGTCGATGGCCTCCTGGATGGCCTCGTCGGTGATGCGAACGCGGTGGTGCGCCTCGTAGCGGTCCCGAAGGCCCTTCAATATCGCGACGGTCTCTTCCTTGGAGGGGGGGTCGACCATGATCGTCTGGAAGCGGCGTTCGAGCGCGCCGTCTTTTTCGACGTACTTGCGGTACTCGTCGAGCGTGGTCGCGCCGATGCACTGTATCTCGCCGCGGGAAAGGGCCGGCTTGAGGACGTTGGAGGCGTCGATGGCGCCCTCCGCGCCGCCCGCGCCGACGAGCGTGTGGAGTTCGTCGATGAAGAGGATGACGTTCTCCGCGCGGCGGACCTCGTTCATGACGGCCTTGATGCGCTCCTCGAACTGGCCGCGGTACTTGGTGCCGGCGACCATGAGCGCGAGGTCGAGCACGACTATCCTGCGGTCGCGAAGCACCTCCGGCACGTTGCCCTCGACTATCTGCTGGCCGAGACCCTCGACGATCGCGGTCTTGCCGACGCCGGCCTCGCCAAGGAGGACCGGGTTATTCTTCGTGCGGCGAGAGAGTACCTCCATGACGCGGCGGATTTCCTTCTCGCGGCCGATAACGGGGTCGAGTTTGCCCTCGCGGGCCAGTTCCGTCAGGTCACGCCCGAAGGAGTCGAGGGCCGGGGTCTTGGACTTGGTGTCCTTTTCCTGCTCGGGTTCGCCTTCCTCTCCGGAGCCGGCCTCGCCGCCGAACTCGTGTCCGAGGAGCCTCAGTACCTCTTCGCGGACCTCCTCGAGTTTGAGTCCCTGCTCGACAAGGACCTGCGCCGCGACGCCCTCGCTCTCGCGCAAAAGCCCCAAGAGCAGATGCTCCGTGCCAACGTAGTTGTGGCCGAGCGCGCGGGCCTCCTCGAAGGCCAGTTCAATGACCTTCTTGGCACGCGGCGTGAAGGGCAGCCTCCCGACCGTCACCATCTCGTGCCCGCTGGGGACCTTCTTCTCTATCTCCATCCGGATGCGCTTGAGGTCGACGCCGAGGTTTCTCAGGACGTTGGCCGCCACTCCGGAACCTTCCTTGATGAGACCCAAGAGGATGTGCTCGGTGCCGATCGACTCGTGGTTGAAGCGCATCGCCTCGTGGTTTGCCAGGCCCATAACCCGCCTGGCGCGGTCCGTGAATCGTTCGAACATCATTTTCCTCCATCGCCGCCGCTCTCGAAGCGCCGCAACACCTCGTCGCGGAGCCGCTCGAGCGTCAGCCCCTGCTGTATGAGCACTTGCGCCGAGACGACCTCGGTCTCCCGCAAAAGCGCGAGAAGCAAGTGCTCCGTGTCAACAAACCCATGGCCAAGGCCGCGCGCCTCCTCGAAGGCGAGTTCTATGACCTTCCTGGCGCGTGGCGTCAGGCACAGTGTCGCCCGAGGAGCGTCCTCCTTGCCCTCGTGCGATTTCTCTATACCCATTAACACTTCCATCAGGGTGCGAAGTTCCTCTCTGTGGGCGTTGGACGCCTCGGCCGGCGTCTTGGACTTCGTGTCCTTTTCCTGATCGGTTTTGCCTTCCTTGCCTGAGCCGCCCTCGCTGTCGGCGTCGTGCCCGAGAAGCCTCAGCACCTCTTTGCGGACCTCATCGAGTTTAAGTCCCTGCTCGACGAGAACCTGCGCCGCGACGCCCTCGGTTTCGCGCAGGAGGCCCAGGAGCAAGTGCTCGCTGCCGACGTAGCCGTGGCCGAACCCCCGGCTCTCCTCGAAGGCCAGTTCAATCACCTTCTTCGCCCGCGGCGTAAAGGGCAGCCGGCCCACGTGGACCAACTCGTGGCCGACCGGAACCTTCTTCTCTATGTCCATCCGGATTCGCTTTAGGTCGACGCCGAGGTTTCTCAGGACGTTGGACGCCACTCCGGAACCTTCCTTGACGAGGCCCAACAGGATGTGCTCGGTGCCGATCGACTCGTGGTTGAAGCGCATCGCCTCCTGGTTTGCCAGCCCCATTACCCGCCTGGCGCGGTCGGTGAACCTCTCGAACATCGCGCACTCCGTGTGGCGATTCTTCGCCTAAAGTATTATACCTCGGCCAGGTTGTGACGGCAAGCGCGGCAGGGCTCACAGACGTTCGAGAGCCGAGGCGATTTCCCACTTCCACTTGCCTTTTTCGTCAAAATCCCTGCATTTTCTCAAGAGCCTTCTGGCCCGGCGCTTCTTTCCGAGCCATTCTGCGACCTGTGCCCTCAGAAAAAGGCAGTCCGGGTCGAGGCCGTCGAGCCGGAGCGCCGCCTTAAGGAGTTCGTCGGCTTTCTGATGCTCGCCGGCCACAAATGCCGCGAGGGCCTGCGCATGTATCTCGTCGAGCCGGCCGGTCGCGATGTTGCGGCTTGCGCGGGCCAGGTGGATGATTTCGAGTACGACATTTGCCGCAAAGACCGAAACCAGCGCGGTCAGAAGGCCCGGTTCCACGTAAACCGGTAGCCCTGAGGGCCTTATGACCTTGAGGAGGAGGTATGCCTCAAGCATCACCGTCCAGACCACTAATATCAACGCGGCCGACAAGTACTTCCGGCGAAGGATTTTGCCCGCGCCCGGTATTATGACAGCGAAAACGCCTTTCAATATTCCCATAATGGCCCCTTGGGCTCGATTATACCGAAACGCGCGTGAAACGCACCAGGCCCGCGTGCAAAGCAACGCAAATCCCCCCTCAAACACGCCCCCAAGCTGTGTTTCGGACACGGCGTGACGGCGCTTAAGCGCCGCTTTTCCCCTCCAACAGGAAACCCCGTACAAAAAGCGGCACCGACAGCGCCACAAGCACGAGCCCCTCGGCGCGAATCGTCGTGCTCACGCGACACTGCCCCACCAGGTAGAACGCCGTCAGAAAAGTCCCCACAATGCTGCCCAATGACGAGATCGCGTAAAAACCGCCGACCCTCTTGCCGAGGCGGTCGAGGTCCCGCGTGGCAAGGCGCACGCAGTAGGGATTCACGGCGCCGAGCATCGTTATCGGCAGGCCGTAAAGAATAGCCGCCGACACGAGCGGCTTGAGCCAGACTGAGGAGTCGCCGCCCAGTGACATATTATATATATGCGCATTTATGGCCTTGGTGAAGTACACCATCAGGGTAATCAGGACCCCCCCGACGCACGTCAGAAAGGCCAGGCCCCGGCTCGTGGGCCACCGGTCGGCAAGGATGCCTCCCAGCCAGTACCCGAGGCTCAAGCCCCCTATGAACGTGCCTATAAGGGCGCCCCATACCTGGAGCGTGTCCCCGAATTCCGGTGCAAGCACCCGGCTCGCGAGGATCTCGACCGACATTATGACGGCGCCGCAGACGAACAACACGACGCGCAGGAGCAAAACGGATCCCCCGGCTAAGCCGGGTCTCGTCGGAGCCTGCGGCCGCTGTTGCTGCGGTTGAGTCGCCTGCGCCATCAGTACTCCCAGTCCTTTTCGTCGGCCTTGCGTATCCTCATGAGGTTCACCGGTGCGAAATCGTCGCTGAGGACGTTCTTCGAGGACTGCTTTGACGAGCGGTCCTTGAAGATCGCGGCGCATGCGGCGAGGTCGTAGCCGAACTGGACCTTCGTGGAAAGTGTTCCTGCCTTCGCGACGAAGTCGGCGGGCTTGTCGCCCTCGAGCCGCGGCTCGCAGATGAGCACCCTGTTGATGGTGTTGGGAATCGAGGCCTCCAGCAGCGTCTCGAATGCGTTCTGATACGTGCGCAGGACCCAGGGATAGAGTTGCGCCTCGTACTGGATGGCGATATTCGAGACGACGACGCCGCCGGGTGAAAGTTTCCCCTTCAACTCCTCGAAGAATTCGCTGGTCATCAGGTGAAAGGGGATCATGTCGTCGCGGTAAGCGTCGAGAAACACCATGTCGTACTTGTTGTCGGTCTTTCTCACGAACTGCCTGCCGTCCATGACGGTGACGGTCAGGTTGGCGAGGTCGGGGAAAAAGAAATACTTCCTCGCCACCTCGACGACCTTCCCGTCGAGTTCGGCGACGTCGACCTTGCAGTCGGGGTAGGCGCGGGCGAAGAACTTCGGCAGGGAGCCGGCGCCGAGACCGACGAAGAGTGCGCGTTTCGGGTTCTCGACGAGGGCGGCGGCGGCCATCGCGTAGCGGGCGTAATTCATGTGGAGGCTGTACGGGTCGGCGAGCAATATCGCGCTCTGCGCGAAGTCGAGCCCGAGCGCGCTCTGGGCCGACCCCCTGTGGAAACGCAGGATCCTCGTCGTGGAGGTCTCGGAAACGATGATGTGGTGGTAAAGGCTGTCGGTCTCGAAGACGAGTTTCTCCTCGACGGCCGCGGCGGCGGCCGTCGACGCTACGAGCGCGACGATAGCGAGAACTCTACGGCGCATTGGCGTCCTTTCGGGAGTACGTCGAGGATCGCCGTAATAGGATAAGCACGCGGGCGCCGGGGGGAAGCCAAAAATCAAAAACGGGCGGAACACACGAGTGTTCCGCCCGTCTCTTGGGCTTTGCGTGGAACTACTTTTTGCCCTTTTTGCCCTTTTTGCCCTTCTTGGTCTTCTTCGTTTTCTTTACAGCCTTCTTCGCCTTCTTGGCTTTCTTCTTAGCCATTTTCCGATCCTCCGTAGGGTAAGAAAGAAACACGTGTTCGTCGTCGACACGTAGTCGACGCTACAGTCGGGTGGTTTTCACCTCCCTTCTTTCGTCCCGAACAACGTCCTGCGTCCCTCTCACAAACAGCAATCGCGGGATTCTACTCCCAGCGTTTCCCAGTCGGATCGAACGAAGGCAAAGAACTCGTCGCGTCGTATCGAGTCACGAACATTTTTTCAAATATCGGATTCAATCGCAAGATTCCTTAAAGAAATCTACACAGATGTCGCTCGAATGCCAAGCAATAAATTTCCGGAAAAGAAAAATTCATGTGGTGCAAGTTGCGCAGCGAAGATCGATTTGAAAATCGTCGTCGGCTTCAAACGTAAGCGGCAAGCCGATTGCGGATGAATGACGCGCGCTCGACGTCGCGCTCCTGGGCGGACAAAGTGCGCCCGACGAGTTTCTGGAGATGCGCGGGCTGCGTCAGCAAAAATATTTCGTTTATGGCTTGAGGGGGAATCTTCGGAAGCGTTCCGACCGCGACGCCGAGCCGCACCGCGCTCAAGAGGTGCATCGTCTCTTCACTCGTCAGGAGCCTCGCCTGCTTGAGCATCCCGAGCGCGCGGTACAGGCGGTCCTCGGTCTCGACGCGCGTCGCCGAGAGGATGTGCTGGCGCGCCTTGCGCTCGTAGGCGATGACGCCTGGGACGACGCTGTCGATGTTGCCGAGGATTTTCTCCTCGGGCTTGCCGAGGCTGGTCTGATTCGAGATCTGGTAGAGGTCGCCGTAGGCCTGGGTCCCCTCGCCGTAGAGGCCGCGGACCGCGAGGTTTATCTTGCCCATGGCCCGAAAGACCTTCTCGATCTCGCGCGTCAACACCAGCGCCGGCAGGTGCAGCATCACCGACACCCGCATGGCGGTGCCGACGTTGGTGGGACAGGCAGTGAGATACCCCCACTTGGGGTGAAAGGCGAACTTGAAGAGGCCGGAGATCTTCGTGTCGAGGTCGTCGATCTCCTTCCAGGCCTCCTCCAGGCGCATCCCCGACCGGAGGACCTGCATCCGCAGGTGGTCTTCCTCGTTTATCATAATGCTCAGGCGCTCGTCGTCGCTGGCGGCGACGGCGCGGTAGGGCTCAGGAGAGGCGTGCTCGCGGGAGATGAGGTGCCTCTCGACGAGGACGTAACGGTCGACCTCGCCCAGGTCGGCCAGACGAAAGTAGAGCTTCCCGAAGCGCCCGTCGCTCTGCCTGAGAAACGTTCCCACCTGGGACTCGATGTCGGCCAACTGGTCGGGCGCGGCGCGGCTGACGAAGAGCCTGTCGGCCAGGTTCCTCGCGAGGCGTATCCGGCTTGAAACGACTATGTCGCTCTCGGGCCCGTCGCCCGTGAGCCATTCGCCGACGGTCGTGCCGAAGTCGCTAAGCTCCACTTTCGCCTTCCTCGATCCTGCGGATCTCGTCGCGAATCCCGGCGGCCTCCTCGTATTTCTCCTCGTCGACGGCGGACTTGAGTTTACGCCGCAGCGTCACGAGCCGCGCCTGGACGCCATCGCCGCCGAGGGGCGGCGCTTTGCCGACGTGCTCGGTGGCGCCGTGGATCTTCTCCAGCAGCGGCTCGATGAGTTTGTCGAAGACGTCGTAGTCGCGCGCGCAGCCGAACCGGCCCTTGGACTGGAACTCCACGTAGTTGATGCCGCACACGGGGCACTGGAGCTTCGCCAGCCGCGCCATCTCCTGCGTTACCGGCGCCTTGATGAGGCCCGCGAGAAAATCCGCCAGCGAAACCTGCCCCTTGATGGTGAGCCCCTGTTCCTGGGCGCACTGGTCGCAGAGGTGGATTTCCTTTTTCTCCTCGCCGACGATCTCGGTCATGTGGACGCTGGCCTGTTTCTTCTTGCACCTCTGGCAGAGCATTTCGTCACCTCACAGGATTATCCTGCCCGCGCGGTGGGCAGATATGTAGTTCATGCAGTACTCGTCGCGGCCGAGCAGGGCCTGTGCGGCGGCGATCGAGGCCGTCATCCGCGGCTGTGTCGGGTCGATGATCGCGGCGTCGAGGCCCGCCCCTATCATGAGCGCAAGGAAAGTCGAGTTGAGGGCGTTTCTCGCCGGCAGGCCGAACGAGACGTTGCTGAGGCCGCATATTGTGTGGATGCCGGGCCAGTTGGCGTTAACGGCGCGGACCGTCTCGAGGACCTCAAGCGCCTGCCTGGTGTCGGTCGACACGGGGCGCACGAGCGGGTCGACGTAGATCTTGTCCCTCGGGACGCCGGCGGATTCGAGCGCCGGGATGAGTTTCTCGGCGGCGGCCATCCTGCCCGGCGCGTCCTCGGGCAGCCCCGAATCGTCCATCACGAGCGCTACGACCGACGAGCCCGACTCGAGCACCAGCGGCAGGATGGAGTCCATGCGGGCCTTCTCGCCGGTGATGGAGTTGACGATCGCCTCCTTTTCGGCCAGCCCCAGGGCGGCCTCGAGCGCCCGGGGGTTGGCGCTGTCGATGCAGAGCGGTGCGTCGACCGACGCCTGAACGGTCTGGACGAGCCAAGCGAGGTCGTCCACCTCGTGCGCGACGGAGGTGCCGGCGTTGACGTCGATGTAATCGGCGCCCGCAGCGGTCTGCTTTCGGGCCTCGCCGGCGATAAAGGCGGCGTCTCTCGCGCGAACGGCCTCGCGGATGCGTTTTCGCGTCGAATTTATGCGTTCGCCCACTACGAGCATCCATTCCCCTTCTGTTCGAACGAGTTCGCCGGCCGGTGCGTCCTCAGGACTTCTTCTCCCAGCGCAACAGCTCCGTGACCGACGAAAGCGTTGACCCTTCGCGGATCTCCTCGCGGATTCGGTTTTCCTTTTCCAGGCAGTCCATGGAACGGTTGGCTATCTCGGCAAGCTTGGCCCTGGGCACGCGCACGAGGCCGCTGTCGTCGCCGACTATGTAATCGCCCGGCGCGACCTCGAGCCCGCCGACCGCCACGGGGACGTTTATCTCCCCGAAGCCCTTGGGCTCGCCCGCCGTGGGGTTGACGAAACGCGCCCAGGCCTGGAAATCGAGTTTGCGGATGTCGTCTATGTCGCGCACGGCGCCGTCGATGACGACGCCGGCGATCTTCTTCTGGAGGCATGATTCCGTGGCGAGTTCGCCCCACACTGCGATCTCCTGTCCGCCGGCGTCCACGACTATCACGTCGCCCGGCTGGGCGAGGTCGATGGCCTCAACGGGCTTGGCCCAGTCGCCGGGGTAGGTGCGGACGGTGACCGCGCGGCCGACGAGTTTCCCGGCGCCCGAAAAACGCTTGAGCCCGGTGAAGCTGCCGGTCCGGTGCATCGCGTCGGAGATATTGGGCGTCGAGACCCTGGAGAAGACGGCTATGGCGTCGGCGCCGGTGAACCTCCGGAAGAGTTCGGTCTTGACGACGGCGCCGGTGGCGAGGGCCTCTTTTATCGTGGCGGCGGCGCCCCTGACGTCCTTGGCCTTTATGACGGCGCCGCCGACGATGACGATGTCGGCGCCCGATGCGACAGCGGCCGCGGCAGTCTCGCTGTTTATGCCGCCGGCGACGGATATCGTGACTGCGACGGCCCTGCGGACCTCCTCCAAGAGGGCAAAGGGGCTCCCGCCCCGCATCTGGTCGTCTATGGCCGTGTGGACGCCCACCTCGTCCACGCCGAGCGCCTCCAAGCGCGACGCGAATTCGCCCGGGTCGCCGACGCCCAAGAGGTCGACGGCGATCTTTATGCCGTAGTTGCGGCCCGCCTCAATGCACTCTTCGATGGTGGAGAGGCTCGACAGGCCGAGCACTGTGGCGACGGTCGCGCCGGCCTTGGCGGCGGACTCGATCTCCGTGCGGCCCGCGTCGACGGTCTTCATGTCGGCGACGATCTCGACGCGCGGGAAATGCTTCTTCAGGGCGCGCACGGCGTTTAGGCCCTCGGACTTGATGAGCGGCGTGCCGGCCTCGAGGATGTCCGCGCCGCCGGCGACGGCCGCCTCGCCGCATTTGAGCGCGCGGCTCAGGTCCACGAAGTCGAGGGCGACCTGCAACTTGGCCATAGGTCGGTTTCCGAGAAAGCCCGTCATGTAGAGCCGGAGACTACTCTTCGAAGTAAGTTGCCCCGCAGCGTTCGGACTCCCAGCACGTAACGCTGGCAACCCTTATGCCCTCGGGCGCCCTGGCGCCTATCTGCTTGTAGAGTATCCGCGCCAGGTTTTCCGTAGTGGGGTTGACTTCCTTGAACTCCTCAATTTCGTTGAGGTACTTGTGGTCGAGACGGCAGACCACCTCGTGCATTATCTCGCGGGCCTGCTTGAAATCCATGAGCATGCCCGTCCTGTCGAGCCGGTCCGAGCGGAAGCGCACTTCCACCTTCCAGTTGTGGCCGTGGAGGTTTTCGCATTTGCCCCGGTATTCCCGCAGGTAATGCGCCGCGGCGAACTCCGTTTCGACCCTTATCTCGTACATTCTTCGCCCCTCAACTGGCAACAGATGCATTCTATCTGGCCTGCCGAAACAGTTCAAGGCTTTTCGAAAAGACGCTGCTTCGCCTTGCAACGAGCGCCGTTCCCGATAGAATTCTACCCTGGCAGGCTGGCAAGGGAGCGAGTATGTCGGTTTATTACCCGGAGTACCGTCAATTCGAGAAACTGGCCGTGGGCGGCGTACGCGTGCCCATATACAGGCAGTTGCTCGCCGATACGCTGACGCCCGTTTCCGCCTTCAGGAAGGTCGAGGACCGGGACTACGCGTTCCTCTTGGAAAGCGTCGTCGGCGGTGAGAGGATCGCCCAGTACTCGTTCGTCGGGACCAAGCCCTTTGCGACATTCACCGCCAAACGAAACGAGGTGACCATCAGCGAGGACGGCGACGCGCGGACGTTTTCGTCCGAGAACCCGTTCACGAGCCTCGAAGAACACGTGAAATCCGTCAGGTTCGTCCACCCCGGCAACCTGCCGCGGTTCTGCAGCGGGGCTGTGGGTTATGCCGCGTACGACGCGGTGAGGTACGTCGAGGACCTCCCGAACGCGCCGCCGGACCAACTCGACACGCCTGACATGTACTTCGCGCTCTACGATTCGATGTACATCTTCGACCACTTAAACAACACCGTGAAGGCGCTCGCCTGCGCGGATACCGGCAAGTACGCCGCCCCGGAGGCATACAAGCGCGCGTGCGAACGCGTCGACGCGATGGTGGAGGCGCTCAGGACCCCGACCGTGGTCCTCTCCGACGACATATCGAGCGCCGGGCCGGCGATGCTCCGCTACACGTCCAACTTCACGCGCGACGACTACTGCAGGGCCGTCGAACGCGCCAAGGAGTACATATTCGCCGGCGACGTCTTCCAGGTCGTCCTCTCGCAGAGGCTCACCGCCCAGACCAACGCCGACCCCTTCAACATCTACCGCACGCTCCGGATGGTCAACCCCAGCCCCTACATGTTCTACCTGAAACTCAAGGGCCTCAAACTCATCGGCTCGTCGCCGGAAGTGATGGTGCGCCTCGAGGGGGACAGGATTACACTGAGGCCCATTGCGGGGACGCGCCCGCGCGGCAAGACCCCCGAGGAAGACCAGGCGCTCGCGGCGGATCTGCTCTCCGACGAGAAGGAGCGCGCCGAGCACGTGATGCTCGTCGACCTCGGCAGAAACGACGTCGGCCGCACAGCCCGCTACGGCACCGTGGTCGTCGACGAGTGCATGGTCATCGAGCGCTTCAGCCACGTGATGCACATCACGTCCAACATCACCGGCCAGCTGAAACTGGGGCATACGGCCCTCGACACGCTCCAGGCGTGCCTCCCGGCGGGGACGGTTTCGGGCGCTCCCAAGGTCCGGGCGATGCAGATAATCGACGAATTCGAGCCGACGCGCCGCGGGCCATATGCGGGGGCGGTGGGGTACGTGGACTTCGCCGGCAACATGGACACGTGCATCGCGCTGCGGACGGTCGTGTACCTCGACGGCAAGGCCCACGTCCAGGCCGGCGGCGGGATCGTCGCCGACAGCGTCCCCGCCAACGAATACGAGGAAACCTTGAACAAGGCGCGGGCGCTCTTGAAGGCGATCGAGATTGCGGAGAAGTACCCGCCCGGTACGACTGCGTGAAGTGATGCCGGCCCCGTCAGCGCCCGGGCGTCCCCGCGTATGACGGCAGGGCCTTGACGGCCGAAACCACTTCGGCAAATGGCGCGTGAGCCTCGGCGGCGAATATCACTATCGTCTGGCCGTCAACCTCGCTCCAGATGAGGGCGGGTTTGCCCGCGGCGGGCTTTGCGCTGAGCACTCCGTCCGCCAGAGCCAGATCGGCCGCGATGCGGACGTTCTCAAACGCCGGCGGCACGTTTTCGCCCGTAAGGCCGGCTAGGCCCACGGCCGCGAGCCACCCCGACAGCGTCTTCGAGACCACCTCGTCGGCGGAGTATTCGAAAGAGCCCTCGAAGGCCGCGAG
>Ga0172362_10001935_pt1 | contig 17888 bp, 16 predicted proteins | sample LakKivs1_kivu2a2_FD_114534 | JGI IMG/M metagenome (GOLD analysis project Ga0172362, IMG submission 114534) | Sediment microbial communities from Lake Kivu, Rwanda - Sediment s1_kivu2a2 | ecosystem: Environmental > Aquatic > Freshwater > Lake > Sediment | place: Rwanda: Western Province, Lake...
CGTCGCCGCGGGGCAGATGGCCCTGTTGCGCTACGGGGAGAACCCTCACCAGAAGGCGGCGCTGTACCGCATGCCCGAGGCGATGAGCCCGCACTGCTTGGTCAACGCCAAGCAGCTGCACGGCAAGGAGCTGTCCTTCAACAATTACCTTGATTTGGACGCCGCCCTCGCGCTCGTGCGGGAGTTTGAGCGGCCGGCGGCCTGTGTCGTCAAACACAACAACCCGACGGGCGTGGCGGAGAACGCGCGGCTCTCGATCGCCTTCCGGCAGGCGTGGGCGACGGACCCGCTCTCCGCCTTCGGCGGCATCATCGGCCTGAATCGCACGGTCGACGCCGCTACGGCCAAGGCGATCCTCAAGGCGGGTTTCTGCGAGTGTGTCCTGGCGCCCCGCTTTAGCGCCGAGGCCCTGGCGCTCCTTAAGACCAAGAAGAACCTGCGTCTCCTGGAGGTGCCGGTGGCCGACGCGCCGCAGCGCGACCCCTTTGACTTCAAGAAAATAGACGGCGGCATCCTCGTCCAGCAGCGGGACGACGCGGATTACAAGAAGGGCGATCTGCGCGTGGTGACGCGGCGCCGGCCGACGAAACGGGAGAAGACGGCGCTCTTTTTCGCGTGGAAGGTCGTCAAACACGTCAAGTCCAACGCCATCGTCCTGGCAGACGGCACGAAGACCGTCGGCATCGGCATGGGTCAGACGAGCCGCGTCGATTCCGTCTCCCTGGCCGTCAAGCGCGCCGGCAAGCGCGCCCGCGGGTCGGCGATGGCCAGCGACGCGTTTCTCCCCAAGGCCGACAACATCGTCCTCGCCCGGCGCGCTGGCGTCACGGCCGTCATCCAGCCCGGCGGCTCGGTCGCTGACGCGCAGGTCGTCAAGGCGGCGGACCGCGGCCGGATCGCCATGCTTTTCACCGGCTTTCGCCACTTCAAGCACTGACCGGTCATGACCGGATCTTCCCCGGCCTTGGTCGGCACGACTGTTCTTTCTCTCGGGACCTGGGGGTCATTCTTGCCCCCCGCGACCGTATCTCTGGACATCCGGGATTGGCGTGGCCACTTCCGTGGCCCCGGGCCGCCTCACATCTCGGCGGCCGCGCTAAACGGCCGGCCTTATTCGGCCGACCAGCGCCCCCCTTTGGGAACCCTCCCGTGGTTCCCCCCATCCCCGCAAGAGCCGGGGGCTCGCCCTTGCCGCTGCGGGGGGCTGCGAACGACCCCCAGGCCCCTCGAGAAGGCCTGGTCGCGTCAGCCGCATGCGCAAGACACGAACGACCCATGACGTACGAAGAGGCGATCGCCTACCTGGACGGTTTCGTCGACTACGAAAAGAAGGCCTTGACGCACTACCGCACGGTCTTCAAGATCGAGCGGGTCAGGAAGTTTTTGGCCAACATCGGCCGGCCGCAGGACAGCTTCAAGGTCGTCCACGTGGCCGGGACCAAGGGCAAGGGGTCCACCTCGTGTTTTGTGGCGCACGTCCTGCGGGAGAACGGCCTGCGCGTCGGCCTCTACACCTCGCCGCACCTCAATGACCTGCGCGAGCGCATCCGCGTCCTGGACGCGCGCCACCACGCCGAAGGCCGCCAGGTCTTCGCGGGGATGATCCTCAAGAACGAGTTCGCCGATATCCTCTCGTCGCTGAGGCCGCAGATCGATTTCTTCCGCCGTTCCTTCCAGAACTACGGCGCCCTTACCTTTTTCGAGATCCTGACCGCCGTCGCGCTGACGTATTTCCGTGACAGGGGTGTGGAGATCGCGGTCCTCGAGACGGGGCTCGGCGGCCGCCTGGACGCGACGAACGCCGCGCGCGCCCACGTCAGCGTGCTGACGCCGATCAGCTACGACCATGAGAAGGTTCTCGGTTTCACCTTGCCTGAGATCGCCTTCGAAAAGGCGGGGATCATCAAGGCGGACAATATCCGCACCGCCGACGGGCTCTGCGTCGCCGTGAGCGCGGCCCAGGAGAAGTCCGTGGCTCAGGTGTTGCGCCGCCGGGCCAAGGCGGCCGACTGCCTGCTCCTGGAGATGGAGAAGGACTTTTTTTACAAGAAGCTGACCGCCAACCTCTCCGGCCAGGACTTTTATTATTCGGGCCTGAACCGCGAATCGCGTTTTTTCTCGATCAAGATGCTGGGGGCTCACCAGTTGATCAACGCCTCTTTGGCCGTCGCCGCCTGCGAGGCGCTCGGGCTGCACGGCATTCGGATCAGCGCCGATGCGATGAGCCGGGGCCTGAGCCAGACCTACTGGCCTGGTCGCCTGGAGGTGATCCGCACGCAGCCGTTCATCATCCTTGACGGCGCGCACAACCGCGACTCGGCCAGCTGTCTGGCCGCCTTTCTCGAGCGTGAATTCAGGAAGATGCGCAAGTGGCTCATCCTGGGTGTTTGCCATGACAAAGACATCCGCGGCGTGGTCCAGGAATTGGAGCCGCTGGCCGACAGGATCGTCCTGACGCGCGCCAACAATCCCCGCGCGGCCGACCCCGCCGAGATCGGCCGTCAGTTCCTGCGCAAGAAGCCGCACGCGGTAACGGCGACCGTCGAGGAGGCGATCCGTCTCGTCGACAGGGAGACGTCCGCCGATGATCTGGTGGTGGTTACGGGTTCCCTTTTTGTGGTCGGCGAGGCGAAGGCGCTATGGCAAGGGTAGTCCTGGATGATACGATAGCCGCCGTTTCGACGGCCGTGGGGGAGGGGGCGGTGGGCATCGTGCGTCTCAGCGGCCCCCGGGCCCTAAGCGTCGTCGACAAGATTTTCCGCGCCCGCAGCCGGCGCCCCCTCTGCGAGCAGCCTGATTTCACGATGCGCCTGGGTTGGGTCGTGCGCACCGGCGGCCGCGCCGCGCCGGACGGCCCGCCCGACGACGCCGTCGACGAGGTGCTCGTCTCGGTGATGCGCGCGCCCAAGAGCTACACGCGCGAAGACGTCGTCGAGATAAACGCCCACGGCGGCATGCGCGCGCTGGAGACGATCCTGCGGCTGGTCTTGGAAGGCGGGGCGCGGCTGGCCGAGCCCGGCGAGTTCACGCGCCGCGCCTTTCTGAACGGTCGCTTGGACCTGGCCCAGGCGGAGGCCGTCCTGGACGTGGTCCGCGCCAAAGGCGAGTGGGCGCTCAAGAACAGCGAGTGTCAGCTCCGCGGCACCCTCTCGCGCGTCTTCTCTGAGATGCGCGACCGCCTCATCGGCATCTTGGCCGACATGGAGGCGGTCCTTGATTTTCCGGAGGAGGGGACAGGGGAGGCGACACCGCGGCGTTTTGAGCCTCTCCTCGCGCAGACCGTCCGCGAGATGGACGTTCACCTCGCGCGCAGCGGCCGGGGCCGGCTGATGCGCGAGGGCCTTAAGGCCGTGATCGCCGGACGGCCGAACGTTGGCAAGTCTTCGTTGTTGAACGCGCTCCTGCGCCAAGAGAGGGCGATCGTGACGCCCGTCCCCGGCACGACGCGCGACACCGTCGAGGAGGTCGTTCCTATCCAAGGCCTGGCGGTCCATCTCATCGATACGGCGGGGATCATCACGGCCCGCGACCCGGTGGAGGTCGAGGCCGTGGCGCGCACCCGCAAGGCCCTGGAGCAGGCCGATCTCGTTCTTTTTGTCCTGGATGGTTCGGTCGGCCTCCAGGATGACGACAGGCGGTTTCTTGAGTCGCTTGCCGACAAGGCGCATATCATCGTCGTCAATAAATCCGACTTGCCGCGCGCTTGGGACAGGGAGGCGTTGCGCGGGTGGACGACGCGGCCTCTGCTGGACGTTTCGGCGCTCACCGGCGACCGCATCGCGGAGCTGGAAGGGGCGATTGTGAGGAGTGTCTTTGACGGCCCGCCGGCTTGGGACGAGGGTGTATGGGTGGCGAACGTCCGCCACATCGAGGCGCTGCGCCGCGGCCGCGACGGACTGGTGCGGGCCATCGATTCGCTGGAGAAGGGGCTGCCCCTAGACGTGGCGGCCCTTGACGTGCGCGCCGCCGCGGACAGCGTCGGCACGATCACGGGTGAGGTCTGCACCGAGGAGATCCTCGACGCGATCTTTTCCAAATTTTGTATCGGGAAGTGACATCCCCGAGCAACTTCTTGGAAACTGTTTCCAAGTTGTTCGGGAAAGTGTACCAGGGGACAAGGGGACAAGGGGACGCCATGGACAAGAAGAAGATAGAGCGGGCCATACGGATGATCCTGGGGGCGATCGGGGAGGACCCTGGCCGCCGGGACCTTGAGGGAACACCCCATCGCGTGGCGGACATGTATGAGGAGATCTTCGCCGGCCTCGGCGAGGACCCCAAGAAGGAACTCGAGGTCATCCTCGACCAGAAGCACGAGGAGATCGTCCTTTTGAAAGATATCCCCTTGTATTCCGTCTGCGAGCACCACCTCATCCCCTTCATCGGCCGCGCGCACGTGGCGTACATCCCTAAGGGCGGCCGTGTGACGGGCCTGAGCAAGATCGCCCGCGTCGTGGAAGTCCTCTCCAAGCGGCCGCAGGTGAAGGAGCGCTTGACGACCCAGGTGGCCGGCGTCATCATGGAGAAACTCAAGCCCTTGGGCGTCATGGTGGTGATCGAAGCCGAACACCTGTGCATGAGCATGCGCGGGGTCAAGAAGCCTGGCATCACGACGGTGACGAGCGCGGTCCGCGGCGTCTTCAAGGTGAACGAGAAGACGCGCGCGGAGACCCTCGCGCTCATCAAGGGGAGCCGGTAGGAGGTGCGCTATATACCCAAAAGGTTCCCAGGGTGTTTTTTGGGCAGAACGATGTTTTCTTCGTTTCGTTCCAGCGCTGTCTGTGCGTCTTTCCTGTTTCTTTTCTTTTTTCATGCCTGTCTTGTAACGGCTCAGGAGGCCGGAGGTCCGTCGGTGGTGCGATTGCCCGAACCGCAACAGGACGGCGCCGTTTCGCTTGAGGCGGCGCTCGCGCAGCGGCGTTCCGTCAGGAGCTATAAAGACAAAACCCTCTCCCTGGCGCAGGTGGCCCGGCTCCTCTGGGCAGCGCAGGGCCAGACGCATCCGAGCGGTTTCCGGACCGCGCCGTCGGCCGGCGCCACCTACCCGCTGGAGCTTTACGTGGCGGCGGGCGATGTCGAAGGTCTGGAGCCGGGTGTCTACCGCTATAGACCAAAGGACCATACCCTGATACTGTTGAGGGCCGGAGACGTGCGCCGGGCGGTGGCCCGGGCCAGTTTCGGACAAGACTGGGCCGCCGACGCGGCCGCCCTTTTTATCATCGCAGCGGATTTCAAGCGCACGACAGGGCGCTACGGCGACCGGGGCGAAGGCTACGTCTTCATGGAGGCGGGCTGCGCCTCCCAGAACATCGCGCTGGAGGCCGTGGCGCTGGGGTTGGGGTCTGTCATCGTCGGCGCCTTTGACGACGCCGGCGTGAAGGCCGCGGCCGGCCTCCCGGAAAAAGAACGGCCCCTTTTGTACATGCCGGTGGGCGTGCCGGATTGAAGCGGGGTTTTTTAACAGAAGGAGGAGGCAGATGCGGGTGAGACGATTTTTGGGTTGGGCGGTGGTTCTGGCTTTGGGCATGAGCGTCTGTGGCTGCGCGAGCATCAACAAGTGGAAGCGTGCCGACGAGCTGGAGCGCGAGAACGCGCGCCTGCGCAACGAATTGGAGGCGGTGCAGGAAGAGCGCGACACGGCCCTGGAAAGGGCCCGCCGGGACCTGGCGCGCGCCTTTGAAAAAGAGCTCGGAGAATACAAGGCCAAACTGGAGATGACAGAGCGCGGCCTTGTTTTGACCTTCCTCGCCGAGGTCTTCTTCAACTCCGGCCAGGCCGAGATCCTCGCGTCGGGCAAGGAGGCCCTGGATAAGGTGGCCAAGGTCTTCAGGGAGGACGTGCCGGACTCGCTGGTCGCCATCGAGGGTCACACCGATTCAGACCCCATCAAGTACTCCACCTGGAAGTCGAACTGGGAACTCTCCACAGGCCGCGCCCTGGCCGTCCTGCACTATCTGATCGACGAAGGGAATGTCGCGCCCGCCCTGCTCTCCGTGGCCGGCTACGGCGAGTACCGACCGGTGGCCTCCAATGACACCGCTGAAGGCAAGAAGAAGAACCGGCGCGTGGAGATTGTCATCCTGCCGTCGAAGCTGAAAAAGGTGAAGATGGATTAGGGACCGGATCGGCTTGGGCAGTCTGTGGTATAACAAGACAGGCGCGGTCTTTCGGACCGCGCCTGTCTTGTTATCTTTCGCGTCTTGCGGCAGCCGGGACGTTTAGACGACACCCTGCTCGATCATCGCATCGGCCACTTTGATGAACCCCGCGATATTGGCACCCTTCACATAATCGATGTACTTGCCTTCCTTGCCATAGCGCGCGCACTGTTCGTGGATGGCCACCATGATGTCGTGCAGCCTTCTGTCCACTTCTTCGCGCGTCCAGGAGAGGCGCAGGCTGTTCTGGCTCATCTCAAGACCGGACGTCGCCACACCGCCCGCGTTGGCCGCCTTCCCCGGCGCGTAGAGGATCTTCGCCTCCTGGAAGACCTTGATGCCTTCCGGCGTCGTCGGCATGTTGGCGCCCTCGCCGACGGCCATGCAGCCGTTCTTGACGAGCGTTTTAGCGTCGTCGCCGCTGATCTCGTTCTGGGTGGCGCTCGGGAAGGCGACGTCGCACTTCACCCCCCACGGCTTCTTGTTTTCGTGGTACTTACACTTGAACTCCTGCGCGCACTCTTTGATGCGGCCGCGCCGCACGTTCTTGATCTCGAAGACGCACTTGAGTTCCTTTCCGTCGATACCGCCCTCATCGTGGATGAAGCCGTTGGAGTCCGAGAGGGTGACCACCTTGGCGCCCAGTTCGATGAGTTTCTCGACGGTGTACTGGGCGACGTTGCCGGAACCCGAGACGGCGCAAATCTTCCCCTTGAGGGATTCCCCCCTCGTCTTGAGCATCTCTTGGACGAAGTAGACGCAGCCGTAACCCGTGGCCTCCGGCCGGATGAGGCTGCCGCCCCAGTTTAAGCCCTTGCCGGTCAAGACGCCCGTGAACTCGTTGCGCAGCTTCTTGTACTGGCCGTAGAGGTAGCCGATCTCCCGGCCGCCGACGCCGATGTCGCCGGCCGGCACGTCGGTGTCCGGGCCGATATGCCGGAAGAGCTCGTTCATGAAGCTCTGGCAGAAGCGCATGACCTCGTTGTCGCTCTTGCCCTTGGGGTCAAACTCCGAGCCGCCCTTCGCCCCGCCCATCGGCAGGGTCGTCAGGCTGTTCTTGAGGACCTGCTCGAAGGCCAGGAATTTCAGGATCCCCAGGTTCACGCTCGGGTGGAAGCGCAGTCCGCCCTTGTAGGGGCCGATGGCGCTGTTCATATCGATACGGTATCCCCGGTTGACCTGGACCTCGCCCTTGTCATCGACCCACGGGACGCGGAACAGGATGACCCGCTCGGGCTCCACCATCCTTTCCAGGATTTTATGTTGTTGGTATTTCGGGTTCTTCTCGATGAAGGGCAAGAGGCTTACCACGACCTCTTCGACCGCTTGATGGAATTCCGTCTCGCCGGGGTTCTTGACAACGACATTGTCCATGAACTCCTTCGTCTTCTTTGACATCAGCCACTCCTTTCCAGTTTCTAGGTTTTTTCCAAAAGCCTCTTCGTTATGGACCGGGCCGCCTTCTTGGCCATGCCCATCGCTTCAATGACCGTTCCTTCCCCTCCCACGATATCGCCTCCGGCAAAGACGTTCGCGACCGACGTCTCCACGGTCTCTTTGTCCACCACCACGTCCCCCCACGGGTCGACCTTAAGGGCCGGCGTCGCCTTCGTCAGGACGGCGTTGGCCTTGAGCCCGATCGCGATGATGGCCAGGTCGCAGTCCAGCTCGAAGTCACTGCCCTTTATGTCCACGGGCCGGCGCCGGCCGGAGTCGTCGGGTTCCCCAAGCTTGCACTGGAGGCATTTGGTCTTTTGCACAAATCCCTTCTCGTCGCCGCTGAAGCCCACGGGCTTGACCAGGAGCCGAAACTTTATCCCTTCCTCCTTGGCGTGTTCTATCTCGAGGCGGCGCGCCGGCATCTCGACCTCGGTCCTGCGGTACAGGATCGTCGTGTCGGGGCTGATGCCGTTCATTTTCTGAAGCCTTAAGGCAACCCGCGCCGCGTCCATGGCGGTGTTGCCGCCGCCGATGACGACGGCGTGCTTACCTATATTGACGGGCGTGTGGTGCCGCGGGAACTGATACGCGGACATGAGGTTCACGCGCGTCAGGAACTCGTTCGCGGAATAAACGTTGCAGAGGTTCTCGCCGGGGACCCGCAGGAACGACGGCGTCCCCGCCCCGAGCCCCAGAAAGACAGCGGCGTAGCCCTCCTCAAAGAGCGCGTCGAGCGTTTTGGTCTTGCCGATGATGCAATTCGGGATGAGGATGACGCCGAGCCTCTTCAAGTAGTCGACCTCAAAGTCCAGGACTTCGCGGGGCAGCCGGAAAGGGGGGATGCCGTAACGCAGGACGCCGCCGGAGCCGTGCAGGCCCTCGAAGACGGTCACGCGGATCCCCTGCCGGGCCAGTTCGCCTGCGCAGCAGAGGCCCGCCGGGCCAGAGCCGACGACCGCTACCTGGAAGCGGGAGAAGTCTTTATGCTCCCGGACGGGGACGGTCAGGTCGTTGGCCATGCCGTAGTCGCCCACAAACCTCTCGAGAAAATGGATGTTGATGGCCTCCTTTGAGCAGAAGGGCAGGCCCTTCTTGCTCAGGACGCACGCCTTGCGGCACTGGTACTCCGCCGGGCACACGCGGCCGCACATCGAGGGAAAATCGTTCTTCTGCCGGATGGTGAAGTACGCGCCGCTGTAATCCTTTTCTGTGATTTGGCGGATGAACGTCTTTATGTCTATCTCGACTGGACAGCCCCCGATGCACGTCGGGTTCTTGCACTGGAGGCAGCGGCCGGCCTCCTGCAGGGTCTCTTTTTCGGAATACCCTTCCACCACCTCTTCAAAGCCCGCCGTCCGGCCGGCGGCGTCCTTCTCTTTGATCTTGACGGCTTCTTTCCTGGTCTTCATGCGTCAGACGTTGTTCAGGCGGCAGATATGTTTCTCTTTCTCCGCATAGATATTGTTGCGCTTCATCAGTTCGTCCCAGTCCACGGCATGGGCGTCGAATTCGGGGCCGTCGACGCAGCTGAAGCGGGTCTCTCCCGCGATGCTGACCCGGCAGCAGCCACACATACCGGTGCCGTCGACCATGATGGCGTTCAAGGATACACGCGCGGGGACATTGAAATCTTTTGTCACAAGGGCGACCTTCCTCATCATGGGCAGGGGGCCCACGGCGTAGACCAGGTCATATCGTGATGACTCAAGGAGTTCCTTGAGGATGTCCGTGGTAAAGCCCTTGCGGCCATAGGAGCCGTCGTCGGTGGCGACGTGGCATGCGTCGCAGACCTCCTTCATCTCGTCTTCGAGGATGAGGAGTTCTCGGGTGCGGGCCCCCAGGACGGCGGTGACCTCGTTGCCGGCGCCTTTAAGCGCTTTGGCCACGGGGTAGATCTCCGCGATGCCCACGCCTCCGCCGACCACGATGACCCGGCCATACTTCTTGATTTCAGTAGGGTGTCCCAAGGGGCCGACGAGCGAATAGAGCTCGTCCCCGGCGTCGGCGCGGCACAGGAGCGCCGTGGTCAGGCCCGCCTCCTGGGCGATGAGCGCCAGGACGCCCTTCGCAGGGTCCGCCTCGACGACGGTCAGGGGTATCCTTTCGCCTTCCTTCTTGACCATGAGCACGACGAACTGCCCGGCCTTGGCCTGCCTGGCGATCTCCGGAGAAAAAACGTCAAAACGGACGACGCGGCCGCTCGTGCCTTGCGTCAGGATTTTCTTATTGAGTATCTTCATGATGCGTATGTTCTGTTGGCTATGCCGAAAATAAAAAAGGCGTCCTTTCATATGGACGCCTTTGTCTCATACGTTTCCCGCCTTTCTCTCGGCGGTATTGCTTAAAAATATTACACCATTCGTCTGCTTTGTCAATCAGAAATCTCTTATTCTGGGAGATCGTTGTCTCACAGAAAAAAAGAGGATTTTGACAGGAAGATAGGCGAAGTCGTGTTTCGGCGTCAGGGAGTTTTGCGGTCGAGGCTGCGATACTGGATCGCTTCGGCGACGTGAACGGCGGTGATGGGCTCGGCGGCAGCGAGGTCCGCTATGGTACGGCTGACCTTGAGGATCTTGTCATAGGCGCGGGCCGATAAACCCAACCGGGTCATGGCCGCTCGCAGCAGGTCCTGCGCCGCGGGGTCCAGCCGGCAGTACTTCCTGATTTGGCGGGCGCTGAGCCGGGCGTTGCAGGCAATCTTTTCCTCTTTGTACCGTTCCCGCTGGAGGCCACGGCAGCGTTCAACGCGGCCTCGGACCGCGGCCGACGATTCTGCCTCGGCCGGCGCCGTCAGCTCGTCGTATTTTGTCGATGGGACCTCAATGTGGATGTCGATGCGGTCGAGGAGCGGCCCCGAGATCTTGCCGAGATATTGGGCGATGCGAAGGGGGGTGCACCGGCAGGCCTTTTCCTGGTGCGTGAGAAAGCCGCACGGGCAAGGATTCATGGCGGCGACGAGCATGAAGCGGGCGGGAAAAATCAGGGAGCGCGCCGCGCGCGCCACCTGGATGCGGCCGTCCTCGAGGGGCTGGCGCAGGACCTCGAGGACGTTGCGGTGGAACTCCGGCAGCTCGTCCATGAAGAGGACGCCGTTGTGCGCGAGGGTGATCTCTCCGGGTTGCGGGTTGGATCCGCCTCCGACGAGGGAGCTGTCCGAGGCCGTGTGGTGCGGGGCGCGGAAGGGGCGTTCCCTTACCAGGCCTTGGCGGCCGTCCATCAGGCCGACGGCCGAGTGGATCCGTGTTGTCTCCAGCGCCTCCTCGTGCGTCAACGCCGGCAGGATCGTCGGCACGCGCTTGGCGAGCATCGTCTTGCCGCTGCCCGGCGGGCCGATCAAAAGGATGTTGTGGCCGCCGGCCGCGGCGACCTCGAGGGCGCGCTTGGCGGCCTCCTGGCCCTTGACGTCGCTGAAGTCCTCTTCGGTTGCCTCAAGCGAGACTGGGGCGGCGTCCGGCGGCGCGGGAAAAGGCGCTATCGTTTCAGGGTTGTAGAGAAAGGTGACGAGCTCCCGCAGCGTCGTGACCCCGAAGACGTTGATGCCGTCGACGCAGCAGGCCTCGGCGGCGTTGGGCAGCGGGACGACGAGGTTCTTGATGCGTCGCCTCTTGAGGGCCAGGGCCATGGGCAGGGCGCCCTTGACGGACCGGATGCCGCCGTTCAGGGCCAGCTCACCCGCAAAGAAGGTGTCTTTGAGCGTTGTCGGGTCGACCTGTCCCGAGGCCGCGAGGATCCCCAGGGCGATGGCCAAGTCAAACGCGGAGCCCTCTTTGCGCAGGTCAGCCGGGGCGAGGTTGACCGTGATTCGGTCAGGGGGGAAGGCGAAGCCGCTGTTCTTGATGCCTGCCCGGACACGCTCCTTGCTCTCGCGGACGGCCGAATCCGGAAGCCCCACGATGGAGACGTTCGGCAGGCCCTCGGTGACGTCCGCCTCGATCTCAATGCACAGGGCGCTGATACCAACCAAAGCAAAGGTATGGACCTTGGCAATCATTATGACAGACCCAAAACCGCTTGATTTTTTTAGGGGTTATGACTATAATGACAAAATTGGTTGGTTCAGGAGGGAAAAGGGCGGGAGAAAGAACCGACCTAGTAAAAATTTACCATGTCGCCCTGACCCTGTCAATATAAAGTTTGGAGGCGGGGAACCGTGAAGACCCTCTTTGTATGGGCCCTCGTTTTTTTTCTGGCGGGCATGGCGGCTTTCGGCGTCTACAAATCGCTGGACCTGTTTGATAGGAACTCCGAACTGGGGCATTCCTTGGCGTTGTTGAACGTCCGCATCGATGAGATGCGCGAGGCCATCGCCGATGTGCAGGCTCAGCTCGCGGAGAGCGGCGTTGTGAACGAGCAGCTCACGAACGAGGTGGCCTACCTGAAACAGAACCTGGCGGAAAAGGAGCAGAAGATCGGCCAGTACCACCGTTACGCCCTGCTCATGAAAAAGAAAACCGACGATCTCGGCGCAGTCAACAAGGTGTTGGCCGAAGAAACGCGCAATGTCCGCGAGCTCCTGATGCGGGTGCGGCTCGAAAATCAGGAGATGCACCGGAAGCTGTCGTCCGTCAAGCAGCTGCGGCTCGCGATCCAGGATCTCCAGAGGCGGGGGCGCGTCACGCCCCGGCGGCCGGCACCTTCTGCGGAGGCCGGCGCTGCCTCGCTTCCGGACGCGGAGCTGGTGATGGGCAATCGCGGCTATCTCGTCCGTGACGGCGTCTCCACCTTCTATGACAAGGTGGACATTCAGGTCCGTCCCGCCGCGGGGACGGCCCCGTCTTCTTAAGGAAGTGCAGGATGGACGGTATCTTCGCACAGCTGTGGCAGAACCATATCCTGAAGGTTACCCTCTTCGCGTGGGCCTTTGCCCAGACGGTGAAGGTGGCCTTGGGTGTCTTGCGGACCAAGCGTTTTGATTTCCGCTGGTTCATTGGGACCGGCGGGATGCCGTCCGCGCACGCGGCGGGCTCCAGCGCCCTCGCCGTGGTCGTGGGCACGGATCTTGGTTTTAACACGCCGTTTTTCGCGCTGGCGGCGGTCTTCGCGCTGGTGACAATGTTCGACGCGCAGGGGGTGCGACGCGCGGCGGGCACGCAGGCCTCGATCCTGAACAAGATCCTTGACGACATCTATTGGAAAGGGGAGATCGAGGGCGACCGTCTGAAGGAACTGATCGGCCACACGCCCGTCGAGGTCTTTGCAGGGTCGATCATGGGAATCTTACTGGCTCTCATCTTTTAATCTGGGGGGATACGTGAAAAAGAACATATGGATTGGGGCGGCGGTCATCGTTTTGGCAGCACTTATAGGGGGGGCGTCGGTGTGGAAAGGGGCGCGCCGGTCGCCGCGTCCGGCGGCGCCGGCCGCGCAGGCGCCGGCCGCGCAGGCCCCGCCGGTCGCCGGAAGTTTCAGTGCGTTGCTTGAAGAGGCGCAGGACCTCGTACAGAAGGGGGAGTTCCTGAAGGCCCAGCGCATCCTCCGGGAGATGCTGGGGCGTTTCGTGACAGACCCCCGCATCGAAGACGTGCAGCGGCAGCTTGAGGCCGTCAACATGCGCATCCTCGTCTCCGGCCTGATAGTGCCGGGACACACGGCGCAGCGGGAGATCGTCGCCGGCGACACGCTGAGCATGATCGCCGACGAGTACCGCACGACCATCGCCTTCCTTATGCAGCAGAACGGCCTGACCTCGGACGTCATCCGCCAAGGCCAGATCCTGCGGGTCTGGACCGGACGCCTGACTGTCGTCGTTGACAAGTCCCAGAACACCCTGACGCTGTTGTCCGACGGCGAACTCATTAAGACCTACCCCGTCTCGACGGGCGCGGACAACATCACGCCCGTGGGCACCTTCAAGATTGTCACCAAGCTCCAGAAACCCGCCTGGACGCGCGAAGGACGCGTCATCCCGTACGGCGACCCGCAGAATATTCTGGGCACACGCTGGATGGGGTTCGACATCCCCGGTTACGGCATCCATGGGACGACCGACGCGACGAACATCGGCAAGCAGGTCACGGCCGGCTGCATGCGGATGCGCAACGAGGACGTCGAAGAGCTGTATGACCTGTTGCCCGTCAATACCGAAGTCACCATCATGGATTGAGGGGCGCGCCCCGGATCGGCCCTATGATTGCGTTGGATTTCGAAAAACCCATCGTCGAGCTTGAGCGCAAGATCAACGAGCTCAAGAAATTCACCTCGGACAAGAACATCGACCTCTCGGGCGAGATCAAGCGCCTGGAGGAGAAACTCGACCACCTGCGCAAACATATCTACGGAAAGCTGACGGCCTGGCAGTACGTCCAGATCTCCCGCCATCCCCAGCGTCCCTACACCCTCGACTACATCCATCTCCTGCTGGAGGGTTTCGTCGAGCTCCACGGCGACCGGGCCTTTCGCGACGACCGGGCCATCATCGCCGGGCTTGGCCGGCTGGACGGCCAGAAGCTCGTCGTGATCGGTCACCAGAAGGGCCGCGACACGAAGGAGAACCTCCTGCGGACCTTCGGTTGCGCGCACCCCGAAGGCTATCGCAAGGCCCTGCGGGCGATGCAGCTGGCCGAGAAGTTCGGCCTGCCCATCCTCATCTTCATCGACACGCCGGGCGCCTACCCCGGCATCGGCGCCGAGGAGCGCGGCCAAGCGCAGATCATCGCAGAGAACCTGATGAAGATGTCCGGCATCGCCACGCCCATCGTGGCCGTCGTCATCGGCGAGGGAGGCAGCGGCGGGGCCCTGGGCATCGGCGTGGCCGACCGCATCTGCGTCCTGGAGAACGCCTACTACTCGGTGATCTCGCCGGAGGGGTGCGCGGCGATCCTGTGGAAGAACAGCGCCAAGGCGCCCGAGGCGGCCGAGGCGCTCAGGCTCACGGCGCAGGACCTCCTGCGGCTCAAGGTCATCGACGAGATCATCAAGGAGCCCATGGGCGGCGCGCACGTGAACCCGGAAGAGGCGGCGAAATATATCAAGACCTGCGTCAAGCGGCACCTCATCGAGCTGATGAAGGTGCCGCGCGACGAGCTGGTCGGCCAGCGCTACGACAAGTTCCGCGCCATGGGCGTGTTCGAGGAGGTCCATGAAGGTTGAACAGGAATTGATCATCCTGGGGCTGCTCAAGGATCAACCGCGCCACGGCTACGAGATCAAGAAGCTGATCAAGAACGTCATCAGCACCTTTGCCGTGCTCGAGGTGGAGTCCACCTATTACTCGCTCCACCTCCTTGAAAAGAAGGGCGTTGTCAAGAAGAGCACCTGCTCCGGCGGCAAGCGGCCGGAGAAGTTCGTCTATAGCCTCACGCTGAAAGGGGACCAGCGTTTCCGTCACCTACTGACCAAGAGTCTGCTCGCCGCCGAGCGGCCGAACTTCAGCTTCGACATCGCCCTGTATTTCCTGCCGTACCTGCCGCGCGACGTGGCCTTAAGGCGCCTCAGAGGCCGCATCCGCGTCCTCGCCAAGGTGGAAGAGGGGCTTAGGGGGCTGGGCATCCGGCTGGCTGACCGGTCTTCTTATCACCTCAAATCGATCGTGGACCACAACCTTGAGCTCCTGCTGGCGGAGAAAAAGTTCATCAAGACGGTCAGCACGGAACTCGCCAATGAGAAGATTTCTCTGCCTGAATGGCCCCAAAAGACATAACTCCTTCATTTAAAAAGTGTTAACAATGTCAAAAACATGGGGATATTGAAAAAAATTTATTGCTTGACATAATAAAAATTGACTAGTAAAATTTTACTAAAATTTTCGAGTTCTTCTCGTACCATGCCAACGAGATCCCTGTTGGGCGGATTTTTCGACCCAGCAGGGACGGGTCCCTTTTGTAACAGCTTATTACCTTAATATAGAGGTGAGAGATGAAGTTTGACGTGCGGCGTCTGCTGACGGGACATGCCAAGAACTTCGGAGAGAAGGCCGCCATCATCTTCCAGGAAAAACCCATCTCCTTTGCACATTTGGCCGAGACGGTCTTTCGCCTGGCCAACGGCCTTTCGGCGATCGGTGTCAGGAAGGGCGACAAGGTCGCCATCTACCTGCCGAACCAGCCGGAGTACATCTATTCCTATCTCGCGCTTTTTTCCATCGGAGCGACGGTCGTGCCGCTCGACTTCATGCTCAAGGAAGAAGAGCTGCAGGCGATCCTGGCGCACGCCGACGCGTCCCTCCTCATTACCGCGCCTCGCGAAGGGGTGTCTCTTGAGACGGTCCGCGCCAATGTCGTCACCTTGAAAGACGTCGTGCTCGTCGGGGAAGAGAGGGAGGGGACGCGGCCCTTCGCGGGAATCTACTCTTGCGTCTCTGCAGACGCCCCGAAGATCAGCATCAGCGAAGCGGACCGCTCCCTCATTCTCTACACGTCGGGCTCCACGGGCCAACCCAAGGGCGTGTGCCTCAACTACAAACACCTGGATGCGGCGCCGCAGGCCATGGAGTATTTCGTGGACCTGACCTCGCGCGACGTGAAACTTTGCGCCCTCCCGCTGTCGCACGCCGGAGGGCTCGTCTATCTGCAGAACTGTATCTATTTCGGCATCACGCTCGTCATGATGGGGCGCTTCAACCCGCCCGAATTCTTGCGGTGGGTCGAGAAGTACAAGGTGACGTGTTTCCACATGGTCCCGTCGATGTACTACGCGCTGCTGCAACTGAAGGAATTCGAGAAGTACGACCTCTCCAGCATCCGCTGGGTCAATGTCTTCGGCGCGCCCAACGCGCCGGAGGCGATCCGCCGCTTCAAGACCTACTGCCCGAACGCGAAGCCCCTGAACGGCTGGGGGCTGACGGAGACGAACGCCCCCAACACCGTCATTCCGATGGGCAGCGACAAGATCGAGTCCATCGGCCGGCCGGCGCCGTGGATCACGCTCAAGATCGTCGATGACGCGGGTCGGCAGGTGCCTGCCGGCGAGGTCGGCGAGCTGACGATCAAGAGCTGGGTCGTCATGGAGGGGTACTACAAGGACGCCGCGATGACGCGGGAGGTCCTGCGCGACGGCTGGTTCTATACAGGGGACCTGGCGCGCTGTGACGAGGAAGGCCTTTATTACATCGTCGGCCGCAAGAAGGACATGATCAAGGTCTCCGGCCAGATCGTCTTCCCCTATGAGATCGAAGAGGTGATCCATAGCCACCCGGCCGTCAAGGAGGTCGCGGTCGTGGGCGTCTCCGACGCCCTGCGCGGGGAGGCGATCAAGGCGTTCGTCGTCGCGCGAGAGGGCGTTGCGGTCGACGAGCAGGACATCCGGCAGTTTTGCCGCGGCCGCCTGGCACACTTCAAGCTGCCGCAGTCCGTCGCCGTGGTCGGGGCCCTGCCCAAGACGCGCAGCGGCAAGGTCGACAAAGCCGCCTTAAAGCAAGGAGCGTAACGATGCAGATGAAAAAAGACATTCACTTGACCGGACAGGACCTCTTGGGGATGGTGCAGGTGCGGCCCGGCGACTTTGGCAAGATCGCGATCATCCCGGGCACCGCCGAGCGGCGCGACGCCATCCTCGGCCTCCTCGAGAAGCCGATGAAGAGCTTCTCGTTTTTCGAGTACGTGATGTTCACCGGCACGTACAGGGGCGTCAAGATCGCCGTCGGCAACGGCGGCCGCTTCTCGCCGGACTCGGCCATCATCGCCGAGATCCTGTGCGCGGGCAAGGTCGAGACGATCATCCGCGCGGGTTCCTGCGGAGCGCTCGACGAGAAGATCAGGGTCGGCGATATCGTGCTCGCAACCGGGTCGGTGCGCGGGGACGGCGTGACGCCGTATTACGTGGGTAAGGACTTCAAGACCGTCTGCGATCCAGGGGTGACGGCGGCCTTGGAGAAGGCCGCGGCGGCCGACGGCGTGACGCTGCACAAGGGCGCCATGTGGACGACGGACGCGCTCCTGCGCGAGACCCGCGCGGTGGTGGAGTCGGCCCGCAAAGAGGGGGCCATCGCCGTGGACATGGTCTCGAGCGCCCTGTTGACCATCGCGCAGATCAATAAGGTAAGGGCCGCCTCCATCTCGGCGGTCAGCGACAACCTGATCACGGGCGAGCTCGGCTTCATGAACCCGGACTATTACGAGGCCGAGATGAAGGTCGTGAATATCTGCCTGGAGGCGGCGGCCGCCCTGGCCGGCGCGCCCCCCAAATGAGACTTTTTGACCAGGTCGTTTAGTCTCAAATAGTGAGACTGAAAGACCAGGTCAAAAAGTCTCAAGGTCAAAAAGTCTCTAAGAGGGTATCGCATGAAGGAAAAAGAGCCGGTGCTCTTCTGGCCCGTGCGCCTGGAAGGCCAGACACTCTATATCCTCGATGAGA
>Ga0172362_10001936_pt1 | contig 17887 bp, 17 predicted proteins | sample LakKivs1_kivu2a2_FD_114534 | JGI IMG/M metagenome (GOLD analysis project Ga0172362, IMG submission 114534) | Sediment microbial communities from Lake Kivu, Rwanda - Sediment s1_kivu2a2 | ecosystem: Environmental > Aquatic > Freshwater > Lake > Sediment | place: Rwanda: Western Province, Lake...
GGATATTGAAAAAGGGATTAGAAATAAATCCTCTTTTAGCCCCGTGGTTGATGGCGATATTGTAAGAATAAATATCCCTTCTCTTAATGAAGAAGAGAGGAGGGAATATGTAAAAATTATTAGTCAGAAAACTGAGGAAGCGCGAATGTCAATTCGGCTTCATCGGGAAAGGGCTTGGAAAGAGATTCAGGAGCTGGAGAAAAAAGGAGAAATCCGTGAAGATGACAAATTCCGTGCCAAAGACGATTTGCAAAAACTGATTGACGATTACAATAAAAAAATCGACGACCTTAAAAAATCCAAAGAATCCGAAGTAATGACTATATGATACTAACTATTATTGTTTTTATTTTAATATTAGGGATTTTGATTTTTGCGCATGAGTTTGGGCATTTTATTAGTGCGAAAAAAGCGGGCATAAAAGTCGAGGAGTTTGGATTTGGTTTCCCTCCTCGGATTTTTTCTTTTAAAAAAGGCGAAACAACCTATTCGTTAAATCTTATCCCGGTTGGCGGTTTTGTGAAAATATACGGGGAAGAAAGGGGAAAGAAAAAAACCAGAAGCAAAAGAGCATTCTATAATCGACCCGCCTGGCAAAGAGCAATTGTTTTGGTTATGGGCGTGATTATGAATTTACTGGTGGCAGCGATTTTTCTTTCCATTGTTCATGGCATTGGCGTGCCGAGTATTGTGGAAAAAGCACAGGAAGCCAATTACAGAAATATCCAAATCCAGATTGCGGGAGTAGCCAAAAATTCGCCCGCGGAAAAAGCAGGGTTAAAAGTCGGGGACGCAATTCAACAATTAACATTTAACAATGAACGATTAACAATTAAGGAGGTGGAGGATGTGCAAAAATTTGTCGCTGCTCACGTGGGTGAAGAAATAACCATAGAAATTAAAAGAGGCAAAGAGGTTTTCCAAAAAGATATTATTCCCCGTATTTCCCCGCCCAAAGATGAAGGAGCTTTAGGAATTGCTATGGCTAAAACTGGCATAATTTCTTATCCTTGGTATCTGGCAATCGTTAAAGGATTTGCAAGCGCGGGTAAATTATTGATTACTTTTATTAGCTTGTTTTATCTTTTAATTAAGACCCTGATTTTAAAAGGAACGATGATTGGGGAAGTGGCGGGTCCAGTGGGGATTTTCGGTTTAACTTCACAAATGGTTCAGCTGGGCTGGGTCTATGTTTTGCAATTCGTGGCAATTCTTTCTATTAATTTAGTGATTATTAACGTCCTTCCTTTTCCTGCCCTGGACGGCGGTCGTTTATTGTTTTTAGCCATTGAAAAAATTAAAGGCAAGCCAATTAAACCCCAGACCGAACAATTAGCCAATTCCATCGGCTTTGCCATTTTGATTTTTTTAATGATAGTGATAACATTTAGAGATGTAATCAAATTGTTTTAACCTTTATGAGACAATCAAAATTATTTTACAAAACAAAAAAACAAATACCCAAAGAAGCGGAAGCAGTCAGCCATAAACTTTTATTAAAAGGCGATTTTATTGAACAAGTGGCTTCGGGGATTTATAGTTTTTTGCCTCTGGGTTGGCGAGTGCATAAAAAAATAGAGCAGATTATTCGAGAAGAAATGGATGCGATTGGCGGTCAGGAGGTTTTCCTGCCCGTGCTTCAACCTAAAGCACTTTGGGAAGAAACCGGTCGCTGGAAGAGTTTTGTCCCTCCTTTATTTAAATTTAAAGACCGCCACAACAAAGAATTAGCCCTTGGTCCCACCCACGAGGAAATAATGACTGATTTAGCCAGAAAAAGAGTTCAGTCCTATAAAGATTTGCCTTTTTATCTCTATCAAATCCAGAATAAATTCAGAAACGAGATACGTTCCACAGGCGGACTTTTGCGAGTGAGAGAATTTATTATGAAGGACCTTTATAGTTTTCACGCTGATGAGAAAGATTTGTTTGATTATTATAAAAGAGTAGAAAAGGCATACCTGAAGATATTTAGGCGTTGCGGTCTGAAAGCCATCCCCACGGAAGCAGAAAGCGGGTCAATCGGCGGAAGTATTTCTCACGAGTTTGCGATTCTTGCCAAGGACGGGGAAAGCAAAATTTTTATTTGTCCCAAATGTCATTGGGCAATAAGCAGCGAGAAGAAGGGAAAGAGTAATAAATGTTTGAAATGCAAATGTATTCTCAAAGAAATGGCTTGCATTGAAGCCAGCCACAGTTTTAATTTAGGAACGAAATATAGCCAAGCCATGGGTGCTTTATTTATTGATAAAGATGGCAAAAAGAAACCGATAATTATGGGATGCTATGGTTTGGGCTTGGGAAGATTGATGGCTGCGATTATAGAAGTTCACCACGACAAAAAAGGAATTATTTGGCCAAAAGAAGTTGCTCCTTTTGATGTTCATTTGATTGTTTTAGAAAATAATAAAAAGGCAAAAACTCAAGCTGAAAAAATATATAAAGATTTACAAAAAAGAGGATTCGAAGTATTATATGATGACCGAGAAGAAACCCCGGGAATTAAATTTGTGGAAGCGGATTTAATCGGAATTCCTATAAGAATAGTAGTTAGCGAGAGGACCCTGGGAAAGCAGAGTATGGAAATTAAAAAAAGAACCGACAAGGAGGGGCGGTTGGTAAAAATAAAATCCTATGCTCAACAAATTATTGGGTAAATTTTCTAAGGATGTGGGGATTGATTTAGGAACCGCTACCACCTTGGTTTATGTCCGAGGCAAGGGAATTATTATTAATGAGCCGTCGGTGGTGGCAATTAATCAGAAAACCGGTCAGGTTTTAGCTATTGGCGATGAAGCAAAAAAAATGGTTGGTCGGACCCCGGCTTATATTTCAGCTATCCGGCCATTGAGAGAAGGAGTGATTTCTGATTTCGAGGTTACCGAACAAATGCTTCGTTATTTTATTCATAAGGTTCATACCGAGAGTTTTAATATCTTTCCCCGACCCCGAGTGATTATTGGCGTTCCCTCGGGACTTACGGAGGTGGAAAGAAAAGCGGTGCGCGACGCTGCTTTGAGCGCGGGAGCAAGAGAAGTTTATTTAGTGGAAGAAGCTATGGCCGCGGCAATTGGCGCACGCCTGCCAATTCAGGAGGCAATAGGAAATATGATAGTTGATATTGGCGGAGGAACTTCGGACATTGCGGTAATTTCTTTAGGTGGAATTGTGGCAAGTCGGAATTTAAGAATAGCTGGAGACAGATTGAATCACGACATTATTGATTATGCGCGAGAAGAATTAAAACTGATTTTGGGAGAAAAGACCGCGGAGGACATCAAAATCGCCATCGGTTCGGCTTATAAATTAGACGAGGAATTGGAAGCGCCGATGCGAGGCAGGGATTTAGCCAGCGGCTTGCCTAAAGAGATAATCGTGAGCAGCGAGCAGATACGCGAAGCCTTGGCTCACTCCAACCAAACCATTGTTGATGCGGTAAAAGAAACCATTGAAAACACCCCTCCGGAATTGGTGTCTGATATTATGAATCGGGGAATTGTTATGGTGGGAGGTGGAAGTTTGCTAAGAGGAATGGATAAATTGGTTAGCAAGCAAACTAAAATGCCTACCCGAATAATTGATGATCCCTTGACTGCGGTGGCGCGAGGCGCGGGGATTATTTTAGAGGAATTAGATAATTTAAGAGAGGTTCTTATGCCCACAGATTACGAGGAAACCCCAAGATAAAATGAAAAGATTTTCCCAAAAATATTTAACCATTTTAATCGTCCTGATTGTGGGACTGCTTTTTTTAAATCTCATCCCCGGTTTTTCTTCGGGCGTGGGCAATATTTTCTTCAAAGTTTCTTCTCCTGTTCAGGAGTTTTTTGTTAAAATAGGAAGCAAGGTAGGGGGATTTTTTAAGATTATATTATCACTAAGAACTTTACTTCGGGAAAATGCCGAACTTCGCCAGAAGAATTTGGAATTAGAAACAGAAGTGAGTGGATTAAAAGAAGTAGAGCGAGAGAACGAAGTTTTGAGAAGGGGATTGGATGTTTCTCGAAAAGGTTATCAAATAATAGAAGATGCCTGGATAGTGGGAAAAGACGTCCAGGGAATTGGGGACTGGCTTTTGATAAATAAAGGAAGCAAAGACGGAATTGAAAGGGATATGGCAGTAATTTCGTCGGAAAAAGCCTTAGTGGGAAGAACCACCGAAGTAATGGCTGATTTTTCCAAGGTAATGTTAATCACCAACAAAGAGAGCTTGGTGGCAGCTTTGATTGAAGGGGGCAGGAGTGAGGGGTTAGTTAAGAAAAGCGAGGAAGGAAAACTTTTTATGGATTTTATTCCCCGTAATGAGAAATTGAAAATAGACGAAAGGGTTTTGACTTCGGGAATGGACACCATTTATCCCAGGGGAATTTTAATCGGAAAAATTGAAAAAATTGATTTATCTCAAAACCAATTATTCCAGAAAATCACCATCACCCCCGCAGTTGATTTTAGTAAATTAGAAGAGGTTTTTATAATAAAATGAGAGTTGTTCTAATTATAATTTTTATCTTGGTTTTGTTGTTTTTTCAGATTGGGGTTTTTCCGGGGTTAGCGATTGCCAAAGCTTACCCGAATTTGATTTTGCTGGCAATTTTATCTTTAAGTATTTTTCGGGGCTGGAAAAAAGTTTTGCCTTGGACAATTGTCGGAGGATTGTTTTTAGACCTTTATTCTTTACACGGAGTTTTGGGAATTTCAGTTATTGGTTTACTTTTTGTAAGCTATCTGGTTTATTTTTTGAGCCAGAATATCTTTAAAAAAAATGATTGGCTTTCTCTAATTGTTTTATTTTTAATAAACATCCTTGCTTACAATATTTGTTCGATAATTCTTTTGAATATCTTTGCTACGGGTTTTGATTTTCGGTTCTTAACTTTTTTCATTGGTCTGATTTACAATCTAATTTTCTCTTTGCCAGTATTTTGGTTAATAAAAATATATGTCCATAGAATTAGGAAAATTCAAGGTTAGAAGAAGATTTAGAGAAGATATTGAACCAGAAGAGATTTTTATGGATTCAAAAAGATTGAAGGAATCTTCAGAAGCCGAGAGAGAAAAATTAGAGAAACCAATTCAAGAAAGAGTTTTAAAGTTTTTTTTTGTTTTCGTCATTATTTTGTTGCTTCTTTTAATATCAAAAACTTTTCATCTACAAATTATCAAAGGCAGTTATTGGCAGAAATTAGCTGATGAGAATAGAATTCGTGCTTACCCAATCAAATCTTTGCGCGGAATTATTTATGACCGCAACAAAACTCCTCTGGCGGTTAATGTTGCCAAGCTGGAATTAATGGTTATCCCAGCTGATTTGGCGAAAAGCGAAAGCTATGAGCAGATTATTGAGAGATTGTCCCAAGCGATTAACAAACCAAAAACGGAAATAGAAACCAAAATTCAGGAAAATATTAATTTATCTTATCCAATTGTAATTGCGGAAAACATTGAAAGGGAAAAGGCGGTTCTACTGGAATCCCACTTCAGCGACATCTCCGCAATTCGGATAGTAAAAGACAGCTATCGGGAGTATGAAAATGGTCCGGTTTTTTCCCATATTCTTGGTTATCTGGGAAAAGTGGATAAAGACGAAATTTCCCAAAAAAATTATTTGATTGATGATTATATTGGTCGCACTGGTTTGGAAAAATTTTACGAGAACATTCTCCGGGGCACTTTTGGTCAGGAATTAGTGGAGATTGATAACTTAGGTCAAACCCAGAAAGTTTTAGCTACCAAAGAACCCGTTGCGGGCGAGGATTTAATTTTATCCATTGATGCAGAATTGCAGAAAAAACTTTATCAAGCCATGGCTGGGAGAAGGGGAGCGGGAATCGCGGTTAATCCCCAAAACGGGAAGATTTTAGCTTTGGTTAGTTTGCCCACTTATAACAATAACGAGTTTATTAAGGGTCTTTCCCAAGAATCGTTTAAAAAAATTTTTGAAAATCCTAATCAACCCCTTTTTAATCGGGCTATTGCCGGCACCTACCCTCCGGGCTCAACCATAAAGCCCTTGCTTGCTTCGGCAATACTCAAAGAAGGCATAGTCACTCCCACTAAACAAATATATTGTTCCGGCTCCCTGACTTTACCTGACAAATATAATCCCAATATTTTTTATACTTATAATGATTGGAAAGCTCACGGCCCAGTAAACATTTTAAAAGCCATTGCCGAATCCTGCAACGTGTTTTTTTATACGATGGGCGGAGGATATGGCGATATTCAAGGATTGGGGGTGGAAAAAATTGAAAAATATCTGAAATTTTTTGGCTGGGGGGAGGAGGTGGGAATTGATTTGCCGGGCGAAAAATCAGGTTTTATTCCCAATCCTGCTTGGAAAGAGAGCGCAAAAAGTCAGGAATGGTTTACTGGCGATACTTACAATCTTTCCATTGGTCAGGGCGAGATTAATATCACGCCCCTGCAATTAACTATGGCTATCGCCAGTATTGCCAATGGAGGCAAGCTTTTTCATCCCCAATTATTAGAAAACGAAGACCCTCAAATAATTAATCAAGATTTTATTGAGGAAGAATTTTTAAAAATCGTGAGGGAAGGAATGCGGGAGGCAGTAATTTATGGTTCAGCTCAAGCTTTGGCGGATTTGCCAATAAAAGCCGCGGGCAAAACCGGAACTGCGCAGGTTTCTAAAACCAAAGCTCCCCACGCCTGGTTCACAACTTTTGCTCCTTTTGATAATCCCGAAATTGTTTTAACAATTTTAATTGAAAATGGGGGAGAGGGGACGATTGCTGCTGTCCCCATTGCCAAAGATATTTTGGCATGGTATTTTAGTAGATAAAATATGAAATACATTAGTTTACAAAAATTGAAAGACCTAAAAAAAGAATTAGAGGAATTGAAAAAGAGAAGAAACGAAATTTCCCGAAGAATTCAGGAAGCGCAGGACAAAGGAGATATCTCTGAAAGCGCGGAATACACTGAAGCTAAAGAAGCCCAGGCATTTAACCAGGGCAGAATTCAGGAATTAGAAGAAATAATCAACAATGCGGTGGTTATTTCTAAAAAAGGAAAATGCGAGATGGTTGAAGTTGGCTGTCAAGTTTCGGTTAAAAATAAACAAGGAAAAAGAGAATTTACCATTGTTGGGTCAGAAGAAGCTGACCCGGAACAAGGAAAAATATCCAATGAATCGCCATTAGGGCGAGCTTTTTTGAATAAGAAAAAGGGGGATGAAGTAATCGTCCAGACCCCCAAAGGTAAAATCCATTACAAAATTTTAGAGATTAGATAACGGGGTTATGAAAGTCAAGAAAAATAAATACTGGTCGGGGAGGGTGACGCGGGATAGCAATGCTTTGGATTTGGAGGAAGGTATTTTTACTTGGAAAAACCCAAGGAGAATTGCTTTGTCTTTGAAAATGTCCGCAGAAATGAGTATGAGAAGAAAAGCAAAACCTTTTCAATCCGCAATGTCCATGCTTAATTTCTATATCAATAGAGCAGGGAAAAATTTAAATCCAAAACAGAAAATAATTTTAAATAAAGCAAAAGAGGAGTTAAGAAAGGCGTTTAATAAAGAAAGGGAAACGTGATATTATTAAATTAATGGGAAGAATTTCTATTGAAGAAACAATTAAATATGTGGGGAAGAAGGCGAGAGTATACGGCTGGGTGAATTCTCGCAGAGACCATGGGAAGATTATTTTTATTGACTTAAGGGACAGGTCAGGCTTGTTGCAGGTGGTATTTTCTACGGATATTAAATCCGCAGAAAACCTGAGACCAGAGTGGGTGATTGCAGTAGGGGGAAAAATTAACAAAAGACCAAAAGGAATGATAAATAAAGATTTAAAAACCGGAGCAGTGGAATTAAAAGCGGAAAAATTAGAAATAATCAGCAAAGCTAAAACTCCGCCTTTTGAGATTGCCTGTGATAAAGCAATTGGCGAGGAAATGCGTTTAAAATATCGTTATCTAGATTTAAGGCGGGAAAAAATGAAAGAAAACATTATTTTTCGGTACAAAGTTGTAAAGCTCATTCGGGATTATTTGGATAAAAAGAGTTTTATTGAAGTGGAAACCCCGATATTAACCAAATCCACGCCCGAGGGAGCACGCGACTTTTTAGTTCCATCTCGTTTGCATGCCGGAGAATTTTACGCCCTACCCCAATCTCCCCAGCAATTCAAACAGCTTTTAATGGTTGCGGGATTTGAAAAATATTTCCAAATTGCCCGCTGTTTTCGGGATGAGGATTTAAGAGGGGACAGGCAACCCGAATTCACTCAATTAGATTTAGAAATTTCTTTTCCCAGCCAAGAAGAAATAATGGAAATTACTGAGAGTTTAATGATAGAAATAACAAAATTAGCGGGCAAAAAATTAACCTTCAAACCTTTTAAAGTTTTAACTTATGAGGAGGCAATGAAAAAATACAAAACCGATAAACCAGATTTAAGGAAGTCCGTCAAAGGTGGGAAAAAAGACCCCAAAGAAATCTGTTTTGTCTGGATTATTAACTGGCCTTTGTTTGAGTGGAATAAAGAAGAAAAAAGATGGGACCCCATGCATCATATTTTTACCGCTCCTAAAGAAGAAGATATTAAATTATTGGATAAAGACCCGTCAAAAGTTCATTCCTGGCAGCACGATTTGGTTTGTAATGGTCAGGAAATTGCTGGGGGAAGCATTAGAATTCATCAACCCGAGATTCAAAAAAGAATTTTTAAATTAGTAGGTTTAAAAGAAAAAGAAATTGAAGAAAAATTCGGTCATTTACTAAGGGCTTTTCAATATGGCACGCCCCCTCACGGAGGAATTGCCCTGGGAATTGATAGATTGCTTGCGATTTTAAGAAACGAGCCGAGCATTCGCGAAGTAATAGCTTTTCCCAAGACCGGCGATGCCCGAGATTTGACCATGGAAGCCCCGAATAAAGTTGATAAAAAGCAATTAAAGGATTTAAATTTAAAATAGAAGGAGGAAAAATTGAAAAATAAACAAACTCTTGGATTATTCAAAGATAGTTTTTTCAATCCAGAATCGGGTTTAGGTAGAAAAAGTTGGACCCTTCCGCTCGCCTTGGCCATTCATCTTATCCTTTTAGTCTGTATAATTATTATCCCTCTTCTTGGGGTAAAAAAATTACCCGAGATCCAAGTCTACAGCGCTTTTCTTGCTCCACCACCCGTCCCGCCTCCGCCACCTCCCCCGCCAGCTAAAAAACGCACTCCATCCGAAAAAAGAACCCGTATCAAGCCCGTACAGTCCCAAACCACAGTTCAGGCAGGAAAACTGGTTGCACCCGTAGAAATCCCCGAAGAAATTGCTGAAGAGGATCTCTCTGAGGTCGGAATTGAAGGTGGCGTTGAAGGCGGAGTAGAAGGCGGGGTTGTCGGCGGCGTGCTCGGCGGAGTCGTGGGCGGAATACTCGGTGGAGTCGTGGGTGAAATTGAAGCACCAGTAAGGGCGATTGGTGAAATCAGACCCCCTCGATGCGTTAAAGAAGTCAAACCCATTTATCCAGAAATTGCGCGCCAGGCAAGAGTGGAGGGAGTGGTTGTTGTTGAAGCGACAACCGACATCTACGGAAGAGTGCAGAGCGCCAAAGTTCTCAAATCTATTCCCCTTCTTGATCAGGCAGCAGTGGACGCAGTACGCCAATGGGTCTATGAGCCGATGGTTATCAATGGCCGTCCCAGAGGCGTTATCTTTGTGGTTACTGTCCGTTTTACCCTAAAATAATCTCTGCCCTTTATGCTCTTTGTGGAAAAAAAGGCGAAGCCCTCTTCGCCTTTTTTATTTTCTTGTGATATTATGGTATAATGAAACCAATGAAAAAATATCTTGGTCAGATATTAACAATTTTAATAATGCTTTTGATTGCTTGGGGTCTGCTTTCTTTAAATTCGCATTCATCTCAAGCGCCAGACCAAGCAAAAGTCCAGCAGTCGGTTCATCTGCCGGTCAATCCCACTTTCTTGCCTATCCGCAACTGGTCAATTAAAGAACCGGAAATTTCCGCTCGCTCTGCAATTGTGGTAAATTTCAAACCCGACGGAGAAGAAGGGAATATGCTTTATCATAAAAATCCCGAGCTGGTTCTACCCATTGCCAGTTTAAGTAAATTAATGACCGCCTTGATTGTCTTGGAAAATTTTAGTTTAGATGAAGCAATCAAAGTTTCCCAAAATTCAGTTCTTACAATTGGTGATAAAGGAAATTTAATTCAAGGAGAGGAATTAAAAGTAAGAGACCTGCTTTACATAATGCTGATAGAATCCAGCAATGATGCAGCTATGTGTTTAGCCAGCGATAGTTCTCGTTTGCCCTACAAAGAGTTTATTAATTTAATGAATAGCAAAAGTAAAGAATTAGGTTTGAAAGCTACTTATTTTGTTGACCCCATTGGTTTAAATTCCAGCAATCATTCCACGGTTTCTGATTTGGCACTCTTAGCCAAATATTCGCTTAAATTTCCTCTGATTTGGGAAGCCCTGAAAACCCCCCAAGCCACGGTTTATTCCATTGAGCATAAATTTACCCATAATTTAGTTAATACCAATGGGCTTTTAGAAAAATATTCTTTTCTCAAAGGCGGAAAGACCGGTTATACTGATGAAGCAAAGGGTTGTATGCTTACGGTTTCGGACATTGCTGGTTCATTTGGCGATAATTATTTGATAACCGTGGTTTTGGGTTCAGAACAAAGAGAAGAGGATACGGAAAAATTAATCAACTGGTCCAAACAAGCATGGCTCTTTTCCCTATAATTAAAATTTTAACCATTGCGGCGGTAAGTTTCGTGATTGCGCTTTTTTCCACCCCGATTTTGACCCACTTTTTATACAAATACCGTTTAGGGAAAAAAGTTAGAGACAACGGAACTACGCCCATCTTTACCTCTCTTCATAAAAAGAAAGAGGGCACTCCCACCATGGGAGGGATTTTGGTTTGGGTCACAATAATTTTCTTAGTATTGGTGGTCTGGCTTTTAGCCAAGAGTTTTCCAAATAGTATTTTTTCTGACCTGAATTTCTTAACCCGCAGACAAACTCTTCTTCCCTTAGGAATTTTGTTGTTTGCCGCGATTATTGGTTTAATTGATGATTTAATTGGAGTTTTCAAGATTGGTTATCAGGGCAGGGGATTGAGATTAAGGGAGCGCATATTACTTTATACCATTATCGCAATTATCGGTGCTTATTGGTTTTATTTTAAATTAGATTGGGATTTACTTCACCTTCCTTTTATCGGAACCTTCAATATCGGCTGGTGGTATATCCCGATTTTTATTTTTATCATCGTGGCTACTGCTTTTTCCGCAAATGAAACCGATGGCTTGGATGGTTTGGCAGGCGGGATTTTGTTGGTGGCTTTTTCCGCTTATGCAGTAATCAGCTATGCCCAAGGTAGATTGGAATTAGCCACTTTTTGCGGAGCAGTTGTGGGCGCCCTTTTGGCATTTCTCTGGTTTAATATCTATCCTGCCCGCTTTTTTATGGGCGACACTGGCTCAATGTCCTTGGGAGTTACCCTGGGCGTGATTGCTATGCTCACTAATTCTTTGTTTTTTCTGCCTTTTATTGGTTTTATTTTATTGATTGAGTCGCTTTCGGTGATAATCCAATTCACTTCTAAGAAACTTTTTCATCGCAAAGTATTTTTATCCGCCCCGATTCATCACCATTTTGAAGCCAAGGGTTGGCCCGAGAGCAAAGTCACGATGAGGTTTTGGATAATCGCAGGAGTAATGGCAGTGATTGGTTTGATTTTATTTTTTATTGATAATAATTTTTTTAAATAAAATATATGTTTGACATACTTGTTAAAAATGCCACCATTATTGATGGCAATAAAAATCGAAAATATCGGGCAGATTTAGCTATTACCAAAGGCAAGATAAAGAAAATCGGAAAAATACGAAATGCCAGAGCGCAAAAAATTATTCCTGCCGATGATTTATATTTAACTCCTGGCTTTATTGACCTTAATAATCACTCGGATACCTACCTCACTCTTTTTAGCGTTCCTGGTTTGGAAAGTTTGCTTTATCAGGGAATAACCACGATTTTAGGAGGAACTTGCGGTTCTTCTCTCGCTCCCTTGGTTTCTGCTGAAACCCTAAAATCAATTCAGAAATGGGCAGACATTCGAGAAATCAATCTTAATTGGCTGACTTTCAAGGAATTTTTAAACGAATTGGAAAAAAAGAAAATCGGAGTGAATTTTGCCAGCTTGGTCGGTCATTCTACTTTAAGAAGAGGACTTTTGAAAGACGAGTTCAGAGGTTTAAAGCCCAAAGAATTGAAAATAATCAAAGGATTACTGGAAAAAGCCCTTAAACAGGGAGCTTTCGGTCTTTCCACGGGCTTGGCTTACAGCCACGCCAAGATTGCTTCCACTAAAGAGATTATTGACTTAGCAAAAGTAGTAGAAAAAGAAGGAGGAATTTATGCTACTCATATTCGAGGAGAAGCAGAAGAACTTTTGCCCGCAGTGGAAGAAACCATTGAAATTGGCAAGAAAAGCGGAGTTTCCATTGAAATATCTCACCTCAAAGCCATGGGTAAAAAGTTCTGGCCAAATATGAAAAAAGCCATTGAATTGATTGAGCAAGCCAAACAAAAAAAGATTGATATTAATTTTGATGTTTATCCTTACACGATTACAGGTTCAGTTCTTTACATTCTTTTGCCTGACTGGGTAGCAGAAGGAGGGAAAACCCGACTTTTAAAAAGATTGAAAGACCCAGCAATCAAAGCCAGGGTGATTAAAGAAATGCAAGAGAAAAAACATTATGAATATGATAAAATCACTATTGCTATTTCGCCCATTGACAAGGCATTTATTGGCAGGAAAATTACGGAAATTGCCCAAGCTCAGGAAGTGAGCGTGGAAGAAGCAATAATTAATATGCTCGTGGCTTCAGAGGGAAAAGTAATCAGTTTCTTGGACACCCTAAGTAAAGAGAATGTGGAGATGGGCATAGATCATCCCCTAAGTTTTATTGCTTCTGATGGAGCGGGCTATAATTTACAATACTATGCCAGGAAGAAGGAGTTGGTTCATCCGCGCTGTTTCGGAGCTTTCCCCCGACTTCTCGGTAGATATGTGCGAGAAAAAAATATTTTAAGTTGGGAACAAGCAATTTATAAAATAACCGGCGGACCAGCCAAGAAATTGGGACTAGAGAAGAGGGGATTAATAAAGAAGGGCTATTGGGCAGATTTGGTTCTTTTTAATCCCAAGAAAATAATTGATAAGGCTGATTTTGATAATCCCTACCAGTATTCCGAGGGCATTGAATATGTTTTAGTTAATGGCCAAATAGCCATTGAAAAGGGAATGTACACCGGTCTCAAATCCGGCAAGGTGTTGAGAAAAAGCTAAAATTTTTCCATGAAAAAGGGGAGACCTGATAAAGGGTTGATTATAATTATTATTTCTCTTTTTGTTCTGGGACTAATAATTCTCTTTAGTGCCTCGCTTATTGTTTCCCAAGAGCAATACGGCAAGTCCTCTTATTATTTTTTCCATCAGTTGATTTATGGCGGAGCAATTGGCTTGATTGCTTTTTTAATTACCCAGAAAATAAATTATAGATTTTGGAAAAAAATTGCCCTGCTTTTATTTTTTCTCTCCTTAATTCTTTTGGTTTTAGTTTTTGTTCCCAATCTGGGATATGCTCACGCAGGAGCAAAAAGATGGCTAACTTTTGCGGGTTTGTCTTTCCAGCCCTCGGAATTTCTCAAGCTGGCTTTTGTGATTTATTTATCCGCCTTTTTTACGCGGAAAGAAGAAGGTTATCTCAATAGTTTAATTCCTTTTCTTGCGATAATGGCTTTGGTTGGCGGTTTAATCGCTCTCCAATCCAGCGCAGGAACCTCGGCTTTAATTGCAATTGTCGGTTTTATTATTTATTTTTTAAGTGGGGCAAGATTTTATCAATTAATTAGCGTGGTTATTTGTTATTTGGGTGCTTTTTTTGCCTTAATTAAATTCACGCCCTATAGAATGGAAAGATTTTTAACTTTTCTTAATCCGACTATTGAGACTCAAGGAATGAGTTATCAAATAAATCAGGCCTTGCTTGCTATTGGTTCGGGTGGGATTTTGGGGCGGGGCTTAGGACACAGCACCCAAAAATATAATTATCTGCCTGAACCGATTGGTGATTCAATTTTTGCCATTGCTGCTGAAGAAATTGGTTTTATCGGGGCTTTGCTTTTGATATTTTTGTTTATTTTACTCGCTTTTAAAGGTTTGCGCATTGCCAAAAAAGTTCCCGACGAATTTGGTAGATTATTGGCTATTGGCATTACTTCTTGGCTAGTTATTCAGGCTTTTATTAACATTGCTGCGGTAACTGGCTTGATTCCTTTAACTGGCATGCCCCTGCCTTTTGTGAGTTATGGCGGTTCAGCCTTGATTTTCGCTTTAGCCGGAGCAGGAATTCTCGTAAATATCTCAAAACACATTAAAGAATAAAAATATGAGAATACTTTTTACCGGAGGAGGAACAGGTGGACATATTTTCCCCATAATTGCGGTTTTAAGGGCTTTTGACTGGACTCTGGGCCATAAATTTTACTATCTCGGACCAGACGAGTTTGCCAAAGAGAATTTGGCAAATCAGAACATTAAAGTAAAATTCATTTTAGCGGGAAAATTCCGTCGGTATTTCAGTTTGGAAACCCCTTTTGATTTGATTAAAATTTTTATTGGCGTTATCCAATCGCTTTGGCAATTATTTGTTTGGATGCCCGATGTAATTTTTAGCAAAGGAGGTTATGGTAGTTTTCCAGTGGTTTTAGCGGGCTGGATTTTTCGCATTCCCATTATCCTTCACGAGTCCGATAGCGTTCCCGGTCTGGCTAATTTGATGCTGGCTAAATTTGCTAAAAGGATTATTACTTCTTGGCCAGGCAGCGAGCAGTATTTTGGCAAATATAAAAATAAAATTGTTTTAATCGGCAATCCCATCCGCATTGAAATAAATCAGGGAGACAAAAATCAGGGCAGAAGATTATTCAAGATAAGTTCCCATAAACCCGTAATTCTGATTCTCGGCGGTTCGCAAGGCGCACAAAAAATTAATGAATTGGTGATTAATGTTTTGCCGCGTCTTCTGGAAATTGCCGAGGTTATTCACATTTCTGGACAAGAGAATTTTAAATTTGTAAGTCAGGAAACTGAAAAATCCGCAAATTATCATCTTTACCCCTTTTTGAATGTGGAGCAAATGAAGCAAGCCATGGCAGTAGCGGATTTAGTCGTGAATAGGGCAGGGGCGGGGAGTATTTTCGAGATTGCTGCCTGCGGAAAGCCGAGTATTTTAATTCCCATACCTGATTCTGCCCAAGATCATCAAAGAAAAAATGCTTATGAGTTTGCCAAAGGGGAGCGGGCAGTGGTTTTAGACCAGGAAAATCTTACTCCCAATATATTTTTAGATACGATTTCTAATCTTTTATCTAATCCAGCGAAACTCAAACAAATGGGGCAAAAAGCAAAAACTTTTTACAACTCTCATACCCCCGAACTCATCCGCGACCAAATTCTTACCCTCAAACCCTAAGAAAATTAAACCCTTAAGAAAATCAAACAAGTAAGTCATTTATAAATTCATTAATAAATAATAAATACTTCATTCAATTGCTATAGCAATTGTTTGGAGTATGTCATAATTATTGATATAATAAAAATATGACAAAATATAAATATTATCTTAAAAAACCCAAATCAGAAATTATTAAGGACATTCTTAAAATTTTAATACTTTCTGGAATGATTTGTATTGCCGTATCCTCTCCGTATTTTGGAACGAATTTAATAAAGGGATTTAAAAGATTGAAAAGATATAATAAGAAAAAAGTTTATAATGCTTTTTATAGATTGAGAAAAGATGGGTCTATTCGGATAAAAAGCCAGAAAGGACAAATTTACATTTCCCTGACCGAAAAGGGTAAAAAGAAAGCTGGTTGGTTACAAATAGATGCTTTAAAAATTAAAAAACCCAAGAAATGGGATAGAAAATGGAGATTAGTCGCCTTTGATATTAGTCAGCCGAGACTAATCTACAGAGAAGCGCTTAGAGGAAAATTGAAAGAGTTGGGCTTCTATCTTTTACAGAAGAGTATTTGGATACACCCGTTTGATTGCAAAGATGAGATTAATCTTCTAAGAGATTTTTTTGGTTTTTCTGAAGAAGAAATGAGATTAATTATCGCTGATAAAATAGGTGACGACAAAGAACTAAAACAAATTTTCAAACTTTAGTATTTAATATTATTTAATATTTAACATTTAATATATTGTAAGTTTATTATACTCCGTACAATTGCTATAGCAGTTATTTGGAGTATTAAGATTCTATTAGGCGTATTAAAGTTGCGCTATTGACAAGGATTTAGAAGGTCAAAGACCTTCTCCTTTTTTTATTCCTTGTTTTTTGCTAATATAGAAACATGGCTAAGAATAATAAAATCAGGGTGAGGATTGCGCCGGCGCCTACTGGGACGTTGCATATTGGCACTGCGCGTACTGCTTTATTTAATTTTCTTTTTGCCAAGAAAAATAAAGGCAGTTTTATTGTACGCATTGAAGATACTGACAAGCAGCGCTCTAAAAAAGAGTATGAAAAAGATATTCTGGATAGTTTTGAGTGGCTTGGCTTAAAATGGGACGAATTATACAAACAAAGCCAGAGGACTAAAATTTATGAAAAATATCTGAAAAAACTTCTGGATTCTGGCAAGGCATACAAAAAAGAAATAATCTGGTTTAAAACTCCTAAGAAAAAAATAATTTTTTATGATTTAATTCGCGGAAAAATTGAAGTAGATGGTTCAGAAATAGAGGATTTTTCTATTGCCAAGGATTTGAAAAATCCTCTTTATAATTTTGCCGCAGTAGTTGATGATTATGAAATGAAAATCAGCCACGTAATCAGAGGAGAAGACCACATCCCCAATACTCCCAAACAGATTTTAATTTATGAGGCCCTGGGATTAAAACCGCCCCAATTCGCGCATTTACCTTTAATTTTAGGCCCAGACAGGTCTAAATTAAGCAAAAGACATGGAGCAGTGGCGGTTTCTGATTATCGCAAACAGGGATATTTACCCGAAGCCCTGATTAATTTTATGGCTCTTTTGGGTTGGAACCCTGGAGATGACCGAGAATTTTTTTCTCTAAAAGATTTGACAAAAGAATTTTCTTTGGAAAAAATTCAAAAAGGCGGAGCAGTGTTTAACATTATTAAACTGGACTGGTTTAATGGCTATTATATTAGAAAAATACCCCGAGAAAAATTAATTAAGCTCTGCCTTCCTTATCTGCCGAAGAAAACTCCTTTTGAAAAAAATAAATTGGGGAAAATTATTTCTTTGGAGCAGGGGAGAATGAAGAAGCTCTCGGAAGTAGGGGAGTTAAGCGATTTTTTCTTTAAAGAGCCGAAATACAAAGGTAGTTTGTTAAAATGGAAAAATATGACAAAGAAAGAAATTATTAATTCCCTAAATAAATTGGAAGAAATTTTATCCAAATCAAGAATAGGGGAGACTAAAAAAATACTATTAAAAGCAGAGAATAGGGGAGAATTGCTTTGGCCCTTGCGCGTGGCTCTGAGCGGCAAAAAAGCATCGCCCGACCCATTTGAGATAGCCGAGATATTGGGAAAGAAAAAAACATTAAAGAGAATAAAAAAAGCAAAAAGTTTAGTTAAATGAGAAAAACATTCTCAATAATCTGTATTTTGTATCTTATATTTTCTATCTTGTTACCCATTAGCGGATGGGCCAGCTTAATTGATGATTTGAGAGAACAAATTGACAAAAAAGCCCAAGAAATCCAGAAATTGGAACAGCAGGCAGCAACTTATAAAAAAGAGCTTGAAACCGCCCAAGCGCAAAAAAGCACC
>Ga0172362_10001938_pt1 | contig 17885 bp, 12 predicted proteins | sample LakKivs1_kivu2a2_FD_114534 | JGI IMG/M metagenome (GOLD analysis project Ga0172362, IMG submission 114534) | Sediment microbial communities from Lake Kivu, Rwanda - Sediment s1_kivu2a2 | ecosystem: Environmental > Aquatic > Freshwater > Lake > Sediment | place: Rwanda: Western Province, Lake...
ATGGCTGTTATTTTTGCTGTCGGGATTCCAGTCCAGAAAAGTGAAAGGTTTCAAGGAAAGAAGATTTTCGAGTTTTCTGTTCAGGAAGCCATAAAGAATGCAGAGGGCATCTTGCTCAAGGTGAAGGAAGGAATTAGTGGCTGAGTTCAGTTTTGAATTCCCCCTGCCTCTCGGGCTTCATGCCAGGCCGGCCAGCTTTATCCAGGAAAAGTGCCAGAGCTTTTCAGGCGAAATAGCTTTTGAAAATCTCAGGAATAACAGAAAAGCTGATGCCAAGAGTATTCTATCCCTGATTACTTCTGATACCCAGCATCAGGACTTATGCCGGGTGACAGTTCTGGGTGAGAAAGAAAAAGAATTTGCGGCTGAACTGAGACAGTTTTTCCTTAATGAATTGCCTGTCAGGGAAGAAAAAGCCCTTCAGGAAGGAGTGGCCGCCGCGGCCCTTGTTCCTCGCATCGCCACTGAAGAAAATGAAATCTGTCTTGCAGGACAGCCGGCATCAGCGGGAATAACGCGAGGAAAGGTTTTTCTGGTAAAACCCCGGCTGGACTGGGATAGCATCGCTACTGCCGGAGAGGGCAGAAAGGCTTTATCTTTGGAAAAAGAGAAGACAGCTTTCTTAACAGCCATTTCTGAACTCAAAAGAGAAATTGAGCAAACGATTTCCGATAAAAGCGAAATTGGAAAAAATATTCTCAAGTCGCATCTTTCGATTCTCTCTGACCGGGCTTTTGTCAGCCGGGTGCTGGAGGTTGTTGAGAAAGAGAAAAAGACCGCTATTACTGCAGTGGCCAGAGCGGCTGAGGAATTCAGCCAGATGCTGTTTCAAGCAAAAAGCCAGTATTTGAGAGAAAGGATGGCTGATATCGGAGATGTAGCACTGGGTCTTGTGGAAAAACTCGGATGGAAGAAAGCTGTTGAAGAAAAGGCAGAATTAAAAGAACCAATGGTTCTTGTGTCTGAAGACCTTTTTCCTTCAGATTTTCTGAGTTTCAAGCCTGAATTTGTGCTGGGCCTGGTTCTGGAGAAAGCCGGGCAGACATCGCACACCTTGATTATGGCCAGAGCGCGCGGTATTCCAGCCATAACGGGGGTGGATGAAGCCAGTCGTTTGCTTCGTCCTGAAGACGAAGTGATTGTTGATGGAGTCAGGGGGGTGGTGGTAGTTTCTCCGGGCGAAAAGGTGAGAAAATATTATCAGAAAGAAATTGAAACCGAGCAGATGCTTCTGCGGTCGAGACAGCAGAAAGCTTCTCTTCCCGGGATGACTGCTGACGGCAAGAAAATCGAGATCGCTGCTAATATCGGTCATCCGGAAGAGCTTAAAAAAGCCTGGCAGGATGGAGCTGAAGCAGCGGGAATTTTCCGCACAGAACTGCTGCTTTACGGCAAGCCGTCTTTACCAACTGAAGAAGAACAACTTAAGCTTTACCGCCGGGTGGCCGAAGAAGCTGAAGGCCGTTCAGTCATCATCAGAACTTTTGACATCGGCGGAGATAAGCCAATTCCATCTGTCAAACTTCCGCAGGAGAGCAATCCTTTTCTTGGGTACCGGGGAATTAGAATCTACGAGGAGCACTTTGAGCTTTTCCGAAGCCAGGTCAGAGCCATACTCAGGGCTGCTGTTTTTGGCCAGCTCAGAATGATGTTCCCGATGGTCAGTCTGGTGGAAGAAGTCCGCTGGCTGAAAGAAAACGTGGCTGAGTTTTCCAGAGAGCTTGAAGCCGAGGGTTTGCCTTTTAATCCTGAAGTGGAAACTGGAATCATGCTGGAAGTTCCGTCAGTGGCGCTTTTTATAGATAAATTCGCTCCTGAAATTGATTTTTTCAGCGTCGGCTCAAACGACCTCATTCAGTACTTTTTTGCGGCTGACCGTGGCAATCCGCGGGTAAAGTATCTCAACCAGCCGCTAAACCCGTCTTTCCTCAGGCTTTTAAAATCTGCTATCGACCGGGCTCACGCTATGGGGAAATGGGTGGGACTTTGTGGAGAAATTGCCGGCGATGCGAGTCTGACGCCTGTTTTCGTTGGGCTGGGTTTCGATGAACTCAGCATGAGCTCTAATTTTGTTCCTGAAGTCAAACTCGTGCTTTCCAGCCTCAAAACAACGGACTGCCAGAAGCTGGTGGCTGAAGCCATGGAATCAGCCACAGCTGAAGATAATGTTCAGATGCTGGCTAATTTTTACCAGGAGCGTTTTTCGGAGGAAGTGATAAGTGCGAATCTGGTCAATCTCGAATCTGAAAGCCAATCAAAAGCAGAAGTCATTCAGGAGCTGGCAATAATGCTCGAGCTCGAAGGCCGGGTTAGTGCGCGAGCCAGTCTGGAACAGGCTCTCTGGAAAAGAGAAGATGATGTAGCCACTGAAATCGGGTTCGGTCTGGCTATTCCGCATTGCCAAGCAGGCTCGGTCAGGACTCCAACCATTGCTCTTATCAGGCTGAAGCATCCTGTTGACTGGCAGTCAAAAGAAGGACAGCCTGTGGACCTTATTGTAGGTTTGGCCATTCCTTCAGGTGAGAAACTAAGGCCAAAACTCCAGCTTCTGCCGCGTCTATCGCGTAAACTCATTCATGAAGAATTCCGCGCCTGTCTCCGGCAGGCTGAGAGCCGCGAAGAAATAGTAGCTCTGATTAAATTAGCCATCGCAAGTTGAATCTTAATTTAGGTTCAGCTCTTTGGATGCCGTGGCTCTGCTGCTAAAATCTGTTTTAACCTTTTTTTATTTTTTTACCGTCTCTTTATCGCCTTTCTCCACCACTCTCTTAACTTCAAACACGGCACCCGGCTGGATCAGCTCGAACCCCGGGACTTCGCCTCTCTGGTCAAAAAGAAAATGGATTCTTACGACCGGAAGCTGCTTGAAGCTGAATTCATCGCCGATTTCCGGGACAAGCTCATAAGCAGGTTGTCCGGGCAGAAGAATGGTCAGAGCGTTGCCCTTAAGGTCAATGGTAAAAACCTGGTTCAGGATAGAATACTTTCCTGTCAGCTTCTTCAGGAAATCAGGGCTGTAATAGCGCGCATCAGGTTTTTTCTTGAAAACTATATTCTCGGTCGTTGCCTCAAAAGGGGCGGATACAGCAAAAACATTTCCGTTGACATCTGTCTCGAAGGTGAGTTTCATCTCTTCAAAAGTCGGGTCTTCGCTCTTGATACCATTAAAGGTTTCATAATGCCAGTGTTCAAGCGGGGTGGAGATGCTGTTGTAGACAAAGGAAAGTTTTCCCGCCTGAAGGTTCACCTTGAGCTCCCCATATCCCGGATGGAAGTAAGTCCCGGCATATTCTTCCAGACGATGAGCGGGTTTGGTGCCCGGCTTTTTTCTGGTGACAGCCTTCTGTTCTGCTTTTTTCCCGAGTTCTTCTCCCTGGGCGAGATTCCTGGCTGCTTCTCCGATCCAGTCAACGGGCTCCATCCCGAACAGTTTATCAGTCAGAGTCCTTACCAGAAGTTCAGGAAGGGCAGTTCCGTTTCTGTTAGTCAGGACAGCAAAGCCAAAGCCGTCGTTCGGCAAAAAGCTCACCAGAGCCGAGAAACCGTCAATGTTACCGCCGTGATGAACTCTCTCATGACCTCGATAATGGTCCACGAACCAGCCCATGGCATAACTGGCCGGGCTGAGGTGAGTCGTGGTTGGAGTCTGTGCAATTGGCATATGTGGAAGATGAAGGTCGGCAAGCGTGCCCGGGCTAATCAGCTCACTATCCCCGAATTTTCCCGAGTTCAGGTGAACGATTACCCAGTTGCTCATTTCTCGAACGCTGGAATTGATTGAGCCAGCCGGACCCATATTGGTGATATTGCGGAATGGTATTTTCTGGAGTTTATCGTCGCGGTAGATGTAAGGTTGAGCAAAATCCTGGTCTTTCTGAGAATCCAGAACTGAGAAATTGGTTCTGCTCATCTTAAGAGGCCCAAGCGCAAGAGAACGGACAGCCTCTTCCCAGGTTTTTCCGGTCAGGACTTCAAGCAAATATCCGGCGGTCAGGAACATCAGGTTGTTGTACTGGAACCTTTCTCTGAGGTCAGCGGTAAATTGAACATGAGCCAGGCGTCTGACCAGCTCTTCCCGTGTCGCCTGATAGTTGTTGTACCAGAGAAGGTCGTGACGCGGCAGCCCGGACCTGTGAGTTACTAAATCACGGGGCGTGATTCTTTCGGTAATCAGCGGGTCTGATAATTTAAACCATGGAATGTAGGTGCGAACAGGCTTGTCCCAGCTGAGCTTTCCTTCATCCACCAGCCGGGCAAGAGAAAAAGTAGTAAAAGCCTTGGTGGCTGAACCAATGGCTAAAAGAGTATCAGGAGTCATCGGCAGTTTATTTTCAACGTCGCGAAAGCCATAGCCTTTAAGCAAGATTATTTCTTTGTTCTTTATTACCGCCACAGCCAGGCCCGGAACTTTAAGGTCAGCCATGGCTTTATTTATAAGTTCATCCACACCTTCCAGAGCTTTTCTGGCTTTAGCCACGGGATCTTCACCGCGGCCCAGAGTAAAGGGAAAAGTCTGACCCGACTGGGAAAAATTCCCTGAGATTTTCTCTCCGCTCTCCTCCAGCTTTCCTTTAAATACTGGATTTCCCGGAACGCCGGATATGGCAAAGTTCAATTCATTATCAGAAGCGACTATATCTGTGAGCGGCAGGTCTTTTGCTTTTTGAACTGGAATGGAGATTGTTCCTTGAAGCTTGCCTTCGGCTGACTTTTTGAAATCAACCTGAATTTCGAGCTTCATTCCGGGAAGCTCAATAGCCCCTTCCCAGTGGCCGATGATTTTCTGACTGATGTCCGCAGTCTGAGCACTAAGGCACAGGCTCAAAACCGCAAGAAAAATCACCAGAATCAGGCTTCTTTTCACTCCTGAAAATTCAGGTCTCATTTTTCCTCCTGAAAACGTAATTTCGATCATTCATTGCCTTTAATCAGATTAAGCCATTGCGCCTGATAAATCAATTTAAATATTCCGGCTGACCGTCTTAGCTTGTTCCATAAAACAAAATATGCCTTATAAATAAGAATACGGACCGGCCGGATAGAAGGTTTTTCGGGAGCGATTTTTGTTTAGACCTTTTGTTTTTTGGTTGAACTTTTTCAGTTGAATTTACGTCTGATAAAATGAGAGAATTAATTTGTCTGATTCAGGAGGAAAAATATGTTTCAAGCACAGAGAAGTTCAGCGGGAACGCGGTGGAAAAAAGTTTTGCCGGTAATTTTTCTTGTGATTTTGTTTTCTGCCCTGACCGTAAGCTGTGAAGAGTTTATTGATAGCGGCTATCGTTTTCAAGAATCTTTTTCTGAAACCATCCCTCTTAAAGAAGCCGGCTCGTTTTCGATAGCCAATGTTAATGGCGCAGTAACTATTACTGCTTCTCCGGCCATGGAAGTCTCAATTAATGCCACTAAGTATGCTCGCTGGCGGCAGAGCGACCTGGAAAAAGTGAAGATAGATATAGCTAAGGGCGAAAAATCAGTCTCAATCGAGACCATTTATGAAAAGAAAAACCTTGCGGTCAAAGTTGATTATGAAATCAAAGTCCCTGAGAAAATGGCCCTTGAGCTCATCAGAACGGTTAACGGGAAAGTAGCTGTCTCAGGGAAATTTGACCGGGCTGAGCTCAGAACAACCAACGGCGGGATTGACGCCAGGGGAGAATTCGGGATTCTCGAGGCTGCTACCACCAACGGCAGTCTGGAAGTTGTTCAAACAAAAGGCAAAACCAGCCTCAGAACGACCAACGGCAGCATAAGAGCTGAACTGGATGAAATCTCTGCTGACCTGAGCGCCAGGACAACCAACGGCAGTATCTCTCTTAGAGTCAGCCATCAGCCAGAAGGTTATCTCAGTGCCAGAACAGTCAACGGCAGTATCAGAGTTGATTATCCTCTTACGGTCGAGGGTAAGATTTCAAAGAGGAGAATAGAAGGCCGGCTTGGTAGCGGTCGGGGAGCGACGATTAATCTTGAAACCACCAACGGCTCCATCAACCTGCTTAAATTCTGAGATTATCCTGTTTACTTTGCTGGGCGCTTCGCCAGCTCATCCAGAGTTTGACGAAGTTTCTGAACAACTGCCGGAGCTTTTGTTTCCTGGTAAAGGATTTTTGAAGCGGCCAGGCTCTCTCCATAAAAAGCGCTGTTGGCTTCCCGGTCGACTCTGAGGGTTCCGCCTTTGAGGGCTATGCCGGCAAAAAGCCCCTTGCTTTTTGAATAAGAATAAATTTCAGCTTCCATTTCAATATCAGTGCTGGCTTCTGCGCTGCGGCCTACAGGTCCGGCTGAGACACTCATATCAGCCCCGAGCGTTATTTTGTTGGAAGCGATGTTTTCCACTCCGCGGCGATTCTTGAAAACGAGAACCAGGTCAGCCTTCTGAACGCCAATCTGCCAGCCAAAGCTGCCGCCGATGAGGTTGATAAAAAGCGGATTGCTCCAGCGGCCGTCTTCTCTTCTGACGACTACAATACCCCGGCCGTACTGACCGCCTATTCCCCAGGCAGCCTTGACCACTCCGGGAAAGATGGCAATGCCCTGAGCTTTTTCCAGAAGTTTTGCCGGAATACCTTCTTCGCTCAGGCTGGCTAAATCTTTGACGACTTCTATTGCCCTTTCGATTCTTTCTTCGCCGGGTTTTGAGGCTGGTTGGTCAGCTCTGGTTAGTCCTGGTAAACTGGTCAGAAGACAGAAGATAAGAAACATAATGGATAGAAAGTTTAATCTTTTTTTTTCGTCCATTTCTATTTCCTTTCTAATAAGAATATTATCTTTTTTTACAGAAACGGGCAACCAGCCTTTGAGCGGCGATAATAATATCTATTAAAGTCAATAGACCGTTTTTGGCAGGCGCGGACCATCTTTAAACTCTACAACTTAAAAATTTCCATGAATTTTTTGTCTCCTCATACAACCAGGACTCCATCTTACTCCTGAATAAGACGGGTTGTTGTCTGTTCTTATGCTGATGGCCGGGCAGGAACATTCATGAAGCCAGATAAGCGATTGCAGGGGACCTATTTTTCTTCTGCTCTATTACCAGCTGTTTCATTAACGGTGCGTCTGATGATAGAGTAAATTCTCTTGACCGGATCAGTAAATAAATTGTAAAAAGAGGATTAAAAGCTTAGTTAAAGGAGGAAAAGTGGGTCCAAAAAGCAAAATCGACCGCCGGGAATTTTTGACCGCCTCAGTCGGAGCTCTCGCGGGAGTGGTTTCGCTGAGTAAGAAAGCTGTTCTCTTAGAGACAGGCCAGAACCGGGAAGAGCAAAAAAAGAATTTCATCTACAGAACCCTGGGCAAAACAGGGCACAAGATTCCTGTGGTGAACATGGGGGTGATGAACGCCGACAATCCGGAACTGGTTCGCCGGGCGTATGAGCTGGGAATGAGGCATTTTGATACTGCCCACGGCTACCAGCGGGGCCGGAACGAGGAAATGGTTGGCCGGATTCTCGTAGAAGAACTTAAAGTCAGAGATAAGGTGGTGATTGCTACCAAGATCAATATAAGGCCGCCACAGCGGAGTTTGCCAGCAGAACAGATAAGAGAGACCCATCAGAAAGCCATTGACCTGAGCTTGCTTCGTCTTAAGACTGATTATGTTGACATCCTTTATTCTCACGATGTGGCTGACCCCGGCTGGCTAAAGAACCCGGCCCTGATTGATTCGCTGCTGGAGATTAAAAATCAAAAAAAAGCCAGGTTCATTGGCTTCAGCACTCACCAGAATATGGATGCGGTCATCAAGGCGGCCATGGAAATGAAAGTCTACGATGTAATCCTGACAACGTTTAATTATTCTCTTTACGATTATTCTGAATATCTGACAACCTTAAGAAAAGCTGCGGAACAGGGCATCGGCTTGATTGCCATGAAGACTCAATGTCAGCAACCCTGGTATAAGGAAGGCAGCCCGGAAGAGGTCAAGAAATTTTATGAAGGAAAAATCTTACACACTGCGCTCCTCAAATGGGTTCTTCACCACGAGTTCATCACCTGTGCTGTGCCTGGATTCACCACTTTTGACCAGTTGAATGAAGATATTACCGTGGCCAGCAATCTTGAATACACAGATGAAGAAAAAAGATTTCTGGAAGACCGTCTGGTCAAAGCTCAGATGTCAGCCGTCTGCAGAATGTGCGGAGAATGTCTGCCAACCTGTCCAGGAGGAGTTGATATCCCAGAAGTGCTCAGGGCTCATATGTATGCGGCTGAATACGGGAACCTTTACGAGGCGCGAGAAACTCTGGGCGGGATAAACCCGGGCAGGTCAATTGGAGCCTGTTCTGATTGTCGGACCTGCGTCGCCCGGTGCGCCAGAGGAGTCAACATCGGCCGGCGAGTTAACCAGATAAAGAATCTTCTATTTAATGGTTAAGGGCATTTTTGACATTGGCAGAGAGAACCGAATTAAAGAGAAAGGAATATCGATGCCATTAAAAATTAAGAAACCGAAGGCCAGGGGTCTGGCACTGAGCTTATTATTTTTTCTCTGGGTCATTGCAATTTTAGTTTCAGCTTGCACCGGGGCATCAAGTCAGCACCCGGGTCAGGAATTTGTCCGCAGGGAGAAAACTGCTGGAGCAGACATTCAGCTGACGAGGGTGGTGATGGGCTATTACCCGGGGTGGAAAAAGTCAGAGTTCAGCCACACTCTGATTGACTTTAAAGACCTGACTCATATCGCGCACGCCTTCACCAGGCCCGACAGTGAAGGTAATCTGGTCGTTGACAGTCAGTATTTATATCCGGAGCTGGTGTCTGCGGCTCAGAGCAATTCGGTCAAAGTTATCATGAGCATCGGAGGATGGGGTAATTGTGATGGCTTCCCGCCGACAGCCGCCTCGCCAGAAAAAAGAGCCCGGTTTATCGGCCAGATAGTGAATTTCTGCCTTCAAAATGGTTATGATGGTGTGGACATCGACTGGGAATTTGTCTCCAATGAGCAGGAACGGGAGAATTTTTCGGCCCTGATTAAAGAGATGTCTGCAGCTTTGAGAGCTCAAACGCCGCCGCTTTTACTGACCATGGCTTCGCCTTCTGGACCCTACTGGGGACGCTGGATAAATTTTGAGGAGCTTCATCCGTACTTTGATTATATAAGTCTCATGACCTACGATTATCACGGTCCGTGGACCGACCATTCCGGACATAATTCACCGCTTTACACCTGCCAGAACGACCCCTGCGGTTCCTTTGACGACAGCTTCACTTATGCTTTGATCAGAGAAATTCCTTTGAATAAATTGCTCCTGGGAATCCCATTCTATGGACGCTCGTTTGATACCGGCAGGCTTTACAGGCCGTCGACAAAAAGCGATTACTACAATTATTCAGACGTCCAGAAACTTCTGGCTTCGGGCTGGAAATACAACTGGGATTTTTGCAGTCAGGTGCCCTATCTTTTGAGTCCGGGTAAAAAAACTCTGCTCTCTTATGATGATATCAGGTCAGTCTTCAGAAAATGTAAATACGTAATTGACAAAGGCGCGGCCGGGGTGATCATCTGGGAAATTACGGCTGACCGGAATAAAGGCAAAGCAGAACTTCTTGAGACCATAGGAAAGACTTTCAGAAGCCGCTCTGTAAAGTAAGCTTTTCTCTTAAAATAAACCTAAGAAAAGGCTAAACTGGCTTTGGGTGAAAAAAATAACTCCGGTCAGGGTTTGGCCGGTTTGAATCATCGCTGATGAAAACTTCTGCTGTCTGGCTTCAGGAAATCATGGGAAGGATAATAGGAGGAGCGTTCTTCTACGAAGAAACTGGAAAATCCTGAAAAGGAGAAAGGGCAATGAAGCCAAATCAGTCAAAAACCTTATTGGCTTTGCTTATTCTTTTTTATTCTCTGAATATTGGTTTTATCGCCACAGGAAGGCTCCTGGCAGCTGAGCGCCAGATGTCGGATTCTGCTTCCAGCAAGCATCATAATTTCTTTCCGGTCTCGGTCTGGTACACAGGTGGGAAGGTCAGAGCTCCGATGATTGAACCAGTGTCAGATAAATCAGCAGCTGAGTGGCGAAAAGACCTGGAGCAAATAAGAAGCCTCGGCTTTAACACCGTCCGCTGCTGGGTTGAGTGGGCCTATAATGAGAAAGAAGAAGGGAAGTATGATTTTTCCAGCCTGAAGCTGCTAACTGACCTGGCTCAGGAAGTCGGGCTTAAAGTCATCTGCCAGGTTTACATCGACTCAGCTCCTGACTGGGTTGGCAAAAAATATCCGGATTCAGCCTTTGTAGCATCTAACGACCTCAAAGTTTACTCCCAGTCTTCGCCCGGATTTTGTTTTGACCATCCACGAGTCAGAGAGAAAATTCTCAATTTCTTCGGTGAGGCAGCCAGAGCGGTCAAAGATAAGCCGGCTTTCTACGGCTGGGACCTGTGGAGTGAACCGCATATCATAAACTGGTCTGAAGTCTATCATCTTGGCGACCTGAGGTATGTCCAGTTTTGCTATTGCCCTTCAAGTCAGGCTCGGTTCCGGGAGTGGCTCAGAAAGAAATATCAGAAGATTGAAAACCTGAACCAGTCCTGGCACCGCACTTTTAAATCCTTTAATGAAGTCGAACCACCGAGGTTTGGAACTATTCTGACTTACACTGATTATATCGACTGGCAGGAGTACATCTCCGATAAGCTGGCTGAAGACCTGGCCTTGAAGGCTCAGGCCATAAGGAAGGTTTTTCCTGAGTCAGTGGTCACCAGCCATTCCGCTATACCCGGACTTTTCAGCCGGCCTTCCTGGGACGGGACACCTGATGACCGGAAAATGAACTCAAGCGTTGATTATTATGGAGTATCCATCTATCCCAAGCATGCTGGAGCAGTGCGGCCGTGGTCTCCTTTTTTCCGGGCTGCGGGCCTTGATTTTGTCCGCTCCATGGCCTGGTTGAATGCCGGTTTTTATGTAGGTGAACTTCAGGCTGGCTACGGTGTCTTCGGAATGAAGGTCAGCGTTCCGGTCACAGCTCGAGACCTTCGAGATTGGTTGTGGAGCATGTTAGCTTATGGAGCCAGAGCTGTAAACATCTACGCTTACTATCCCATGAGTTCTGGATATGAAGCTGGCGGCTATGGTCTGGTTGAACTTGACGGAAAAATCACACCCAGGGCTGAAGAAGCAGGACGGATAGCCAGGATTATCACCAGGAATATGGACCTTTTCCTTAAAGCTCAGCCACAGCAGGCTGAAATAGCCATCGTTTACAATTCTCTCTCCCACATGGTCGGCGGCCAGCAGACTTTTACGGGTGAAGGTCAGCCTGTTGGATACAATAATTTAAGCGAGTCGCTCCAGGGAGTGCATCGGGCATTTTATGAACGAGGAATTAATGTCGATTTTGTTCACGTCCGCGACCTTGAAGAAAGAGCCAGCAGGTACAGGCTGATAATCGCACCTTATCCGGTGATGATTTCCCAGCCCTATGTTCAGAAATTGATAAAATACGTGGAAAAGGGAGGGACGCTTCTGGTTGAAGCGCGTTTTGGCTGGATTGATGAAAAAGGTTTTTCTTTTCCGGTTATTCCAGGTGGTGGAATGGAAAAAGTGCTTGGCTGTCGAGAGGCAAGACTTCTGCCGGTTCAGAAGACAGGTAAGATTCTAATCAGCCAGAGCCATCCAGCTTTACCTCTATTAAAAGCAGGGGACGTGCTTGATAGTGTCTTTTTTGAAGAATGTTTTGAAATTACTGATAGCAAAGCTCAGGTTCTGGCGACCAGCGAAGACGGAAAACCGATGATTGTTCTCTCTCCGTACGGAAAAGGCACAGCAGTTGTGATTGGCTCTTTTATCGGCTCAGCTTATCATCACTTTAAAAATCCAAACAACGGGCTTTTCCTGGCCGGATTGGCTGACTGGCTTCAAATAAAAAAGCAGGCTGAAGTGAAAGCCACTCCCCAGAATTCCATGGTAGAAGTTAGATGGCTTGAAGGAGACGATTACCGGATTCTTTTTGCCTTCAACCGTGGCGAGCAGAAGACCGGAGTTAGAGCTTTGCTTAACCTTTCCTGGCCGCGGATGGATATCAGAGACCTTGAGACAGAAGAGAAGGTTCCGTTTTCTATTCAGCAAAACCGGGTTGCGGTTGAACTGAGCCTCGAGCCTGAGGGAGTTAAGGTGCTTATGATAAAAAAGATTTGATTTGGAATAAACCGGATAAAAATAAAGAGATGAAGAAAAAGATGAAAGGCAGAAAAAAATACATCGGCGCCATTGACGTTGGCGGAACGAAAATCGCTGCAGCCCTTTTTACGCTCTCTGGAAAAGCTGTTTTCAGGTCAAGGGCAATGATAGCAGAAGCCGGAGGCCAGGAAGCGGTGGAACAGATAATTTCACTTCAGTTCCAGCTTGAAGCTGAGGCTAAGAGAAGAGATGGCAGGTTAATCGGGACTGGCCTCTGTGTGCCCGGAGTGGTCAATCCAAAAACCGGTCTGGCCTGGGCTCCGAACGTCAGAGGCTGGAAAGACTTTCCCCTGGTCAGCAAGCTCAGAAACAAAATCAGGGCACCTGTTTCGGTTATCAGCGACCGGACAGCTTATGTGCTTGGTGAAGCCTGGAAGGGATCAGCTCGCGGAAAAAAGAATGTCATTTATTTAGCTGTGGGCACGGGAATTGGAGCCGGAATCATGGCCGATGGTCTTGTCATCCATGGACAGGGCGACCTGGCTGGCGCTGCTGGCTGGATGGCTTTAAACCGCGAGTTTAAAAAGGAATACAAAGAGCTTGGTTGTTTTGAGTGGGAAGCTTCTGGAGGAGCCCTGAGCCGGAAAGCCAGGATTCTGGTTGAAAGCCATCCGGATATTTTTTCAGAGAGGACAGCGACAGGGAACGAATCTGGCACCGAATCCAGGATGACGGCTATAGAGAGAATCTGTCTGGCGGCGCGGCGGCGAGAGGCAATAGCTTTAAAGCTGGTTGAAGAAATCCAGGATTATTTAGCCATGGGTGTGGCCAACCTGGTCAGCATTTTGAACCCGGAGGTCGTGGTGCTGGGCGGAGGGCTTTTTCAGTCGGCCGACCTGTTCTTTGACCCGGTCAAAGAAAAATTCAAACTCTGGGCACAGCCCCTGGCTTCAAAAAGTGTGAGTATTGTTCTTTCGGCTCTTGGACAGGAAGCCGCCCTCTATGGTTGTGCTCGAGCCGCTCTTGAAGAGCATTTTAGAAAGAATTTGTAAAAATCAGGAGCTAAAAATGTCAGCAGAAAAATATCTTGAAAAGGTTCAGGCGATTATTCAGAAAATTAAGAGAACACAGCTCAAGAAAATAAAAAAGGCAGCCAAACTCATGGCTGATTCTATGGCTTCTGGTGGCCGCGTGTATCTTTTCGGCAGCGGGCATTCAGTCATTCCAGTTATGGATGTTTTTCCTCGCTACGGCAGTTTTGTCGGCTTCTATCCCCTTTATGACCCCAGGCTGATGTGGACGAACGTCATCGGTCCGGGCGGAGCCCGGGAGCTTCTCTGGATTGAACGAAAGGAAGGTTATGCTAAAATCTTTCTTCAAAGTTATTCTCTTGAACCCAGGGATGTCATCGTTATTTTTTCTCATGGCGGACGTAATGCTGCTCCGGTTGAAGTTGCGCTGGAAGCTAAGGCCCGCGGACTTAAAGTTGTAAGCGTTTCCAGCCACCAGAATATGAGAATCTCAAGGCCGAGCCATTCTTCAGGCAAGTTTCTGGCTCAGGTGGCTGATGTAGCTATTGACAACTGCGTTCCTTCTGAAGATGCTCTCGTGGATGTGGGAAAACCTGAAAAAATTGCTGCTGGCTCGACCGTGGCCGCGGTGTCGGTGGCCATGGCTCTGGTGGCTGAGAGTGGCACAATTCTGGCTCGAAAGGGCAAGTTGCCGCCCACTTTTGTTTCCCCAAACGTTGGAGGAATTTCTCCAGACCACAACGACCGCGTTTACCAGTCATTCACAGAATTCTATTACAGCCGGCCGGCGATGAAAAAACACGGCGGGACTCCAAGAATAGAAGCGGGAGGAGAAGAACTAAGGGCATCGTCAAAAAGAAAAAGAGGGAAAGGAAAAATCTGACATATAAACAGCAGTAAGCGATCTTTCTTATGCCAGAAGAAAAGATAGAACCAGGGTTAGCCCGGTAAGGAAATTTTTTGATCCGGACTTTTATCGGGCGGTTATACGGAAGAGTCATGAATATGATTAGCGGTGAAGCAAAGAAAGTAAAAGATAATAGAAAGGCGACAGAATCCAGCCGAGAGAATATAAAAAAATAAGGAGGAGAAAAAATGAGCAGTCAAGGACACGAACCAGAAATCGAGAAACAGGATACATCATCTGCCTCCAGGTTGACCGCTGCTTGTTCGGCTGGAATGTTTGTTTTTGGCCTGGTCATGGCCATTCTTGGAGCCATTCTGCCAGAGCTCTTCGAAACCGTAAAACTGGAAAGAGTTCAGGCCGGAAATCTTTTCTTTTTCATGAATCTGGGCATGCTCGTGGCGACACTCTTCTTTGGACTTGTAGTTGACCGCTTCGGCTTCAAGCTGTTCCTGGCCGCCAGCGCTCTTCTGGTTGGCCTGTCCTTTACGGGGCTGGCGTTTTCCTCCAGTTATTCGCTGGTTCTAATTTCTGTCATTTTCCTGGGCCTGGCTGGAGGCGGCTTGAACGGAGGAAGCAATGCCCTGGTCAATGACCTTAACCCTGAAAAGCGGGCTTCAGCCCTGAATTTTCTGGGAATATTTTTTGGTTTTGGCGCTCTTTTTATTCCGCTTATAATCGGCGGTTTTCTCCAGAGAGCCGGGCTTCGGTCAGTCGTTTTACTGGCAGCGCTGCTGAGTCTTTTGCCTTTTGTTCTTTTTTCGCTTTTCAGTTTTCCCCGGCCGAAACAACCTCAGGGTTTTCCGCTGAGAGACCTTAAAAAAATCTTGGGTTCCTCTGTCATCTGGCTTGGAGCCTTCATTCTCTTTTTCCAATCAGGCAATGAATTCTCTGTGGGCGGCTGGTTGAGCAGCTTTTTTCATGAAAAGTTTCAACTGAAACCTGCCCGGTCAGCTTTTATTCTTTCAGGTTACTGGCTTTTCTTGATGCTCGGCAGGTTGCTTTTTTCTAAGATTATCAGGCGTGTCAAAAGGGAAACCATAGTCCTGATGAGTGCCTTATTATCTTTGTTTTCAATCGTTGGTTTGATTTTGAGTCCGGCCAGGGTTTCAGCCATCATTTTTGCTCTGCTGATCGGGCTTGGTTTTGCTGCCATCTATCCCACGACTCTTTCAGTCATCGGCGAGAAATTTCCGCTTTATTCCGGGAGTGCTTTTTCCTTAGCCATAGGAACTGGCCTGGTGGGCGGGATGCTTTCTCCCTGGCTCATAGGCAGGATCGGCCAGAACTTTTCCTTGTCTGTGGCTCTGATCGTCCCGGCGTTTAACCTGTTGATGATTCTGGGCCTGCAAATAATCCTGAAGAAAAAAATATCGATAGTGGTAAAATGAACGGGGGTAAGAAATGAAAAAGTCAATATGTGCTTTTCTGGTCGCAATCCTGACGCTGGCCTTTATTCTTGTGGCTTGCCTTTCCCATCGGCCTGCAGAAGAGGGAATAGAACTCATTGTTCGTGGAGATGACATGGGTATGACCCAGGCAGCTAACGAAGCTTTTGAGCAGGCCTTTTCTCGTGGGATCCTCACCACTGGTGGAATCATAGTTCCCTCGCCCTGGTTTGAGGACGCAGCCCGGCGTTGCCGGGAAAATCTGCAGTGGTCAGTTGGCGTCCATCTGTGCGTTAACGCTGAATGGAGAGATTACCGCTGGCAGCCGGTTCTTCCGTTCAATCTTGTGCCGAGCCTGGTGGACGAGGACGGCTATTTTTATCCCACATCCCAGGGCTTTCTTTCTGCTAATCCTTCAATCGAGGAACTGGAGATGGAACTGAGAGCTCAGATAGACCGGGCTCTGTCCCGAGGTCTGCGTCTGGATTATCTGGATACACATATGGACAGCCTGGAAACGAAAGAAGAATTCAGAGGAGTTGTCCGGAAGCTGGCCAAAGAGTATAACCTGCCAGTTTCAGGAGAATGCAAGGAAGATCGGCAGCTTTTCGATATTTATAATGTCCTGCCTGAAGAAAAGGAGAAAGTCCTTATCGAGAGATTGCAGCAAGCAAAACCAGGTCTCTATCTTCTTGTCGTTCATCCTGGACTTGATACACCCGAGGAAAGAGCCATCGTTGACCTCAATCCGGATGGACTGCAGAATGTTTTTGAATACCGCTCCGCGGAAGTTAAAGCCATTACCAGCTCGAAAGTGAAAAAGATAATTGCCAGGAGGAAAATAAGGCTTCTGAATTATCGGGACTTGAGGGAACAGGGAAGAGTGAAGTCAGATTGAAATTTATCCAGAATTTTTTATCCGAGCCTGTCTGAACCGGATTAAAAGATGGTAAAATTTTATGAATGGCATTATAAAATAAGAAGCCGGGGAGAAAGATAAAATGAGCCTCAGAGCCATCAGAGGCAACCTGGTCTTAAAGGACCAGGTTCTTGAAGACGGATTTATTGTCATTAAAGAGGGAACGATTGATGGTGTTTGCCGGTCAGGAGAAGCGCCGGCTTTAAAATCAGCTGAGCTTATCGACCGCCGCGGCCACTGGGTTTCGCCTGGTTTAATCGATGTTCATCTGCATGGAGCGCTGGGCCGGGAAGTGATGGATGCTGAGGTAGAAGGCCTAAGACAGATTGCTGCTCATCAGGCTGCCTGCGGAGTGACCGGCTTTTTCCCGACCACTCTTTCAGCCGACATCGAAGCTGTGGCGAAAGCGATTGAAGCAGTCAAAAAAGCCAGGGGATTGAATTTGCCTTCCGATATCCTGGGCATTCATCTTGAAGGGCCTTTTGTCAGCCTCAAAAGAAAAGGGGCCCAGGACCCTAATTACATCAAAGAAATTAATGATGCTGACCTTGAGAAGTTGGCCGCTGGTCTCGGCAGCCTGAAAACTCTAATAACCATAGCTCCAGAAGTTAGCCGGAACCTTGATTTCGTGAAGAAAATGGCTTCAATGGGCTGGGTAGTATCCATCGGTCATTCTGATGCCACTTATGAGGAAGCCAGACAGGCGATTTCTGCTGGCATCAATCACGCCACCCATCTTTTCAACGCCTGGCGTGAGTTCCATCATCGAGAGCCAGGCGGAGTGGGGGCTGTGCTGGATGACGAACAGGTTTTTATTGAACTTATTGCTGACGGCATTCATGTCCATCCAGCTTTCATCAGACTGGCAATTTTCCGGAAAGGTAAAGACCGGGTCTGTCTGATCACTGATTCGCTTAAGGCTTCTGGTCTGCCCGATGGGACTTACGCCTGGGGAGAGATGGAAATTGTGCTCAAGGGAAATGAAGTCAGGCTGAAGGATTCGGGCGTTCTGGCTGGTTCGGTGCTTCATCTAAATCGCGGCGTGAAAAATATTCTGGACTGGACAGGATTGTCTGTGCCTGAAGTTGTCTCTATGGCTTCTTTGACTCCAGCCAGGAGCGTTGGTCTTGAGAATATGGTGGGCAGCCTGGAGAAAGGCAAGCAGGCTGATGTGGCCATCTTTGACCGGAATTTTGATGTCATAGAAACTTATCTCAAAGGGAAAAGGGTCTATCCTGAGGAAGAATAAAAGAGGGCAATATGAGGATAAAATTAAAACGAGCTCCGTTATCAAGGAAAGCAATTTTCTGGCTCTTTGTCTTTTCTCTTATTTTCATCTCGTCTTTAGCCGGAAGCGACAAGCAGGAAAAAGCAAGAAGCCCGAAGTTAAAGGCTCTTTCATCAAATTTAGAATTTAATTTTAAACCGGCTACGGCCAACCTGGCTGGTTTTCCAGCCTGTTCTTTCACGAGGCCGTTTGGCTATAAGCTGGAAAAATTCGGACAGACTGTTGCCCCGGGAAATA
>Ga0172362_10001940_pt1 | contig 17871 bp, 15 predicted proteins | sample LakKivs1_kivu2a2_FD_114534 | JGI IMG/M metagenome (GOLD analysis project Ga0172362, IMG submission 114534) | Sediment microbial communities from Lake Kivu, Rwanda - Sediment s1_kivu2a2 | ecosystem: Environmental > Aquatic > Freshwater > Lake > Sediment | place: Rwanda: Western Province, Lake...
CTTGCCAGGTCGTCAAGCTCCTTTTGTCTTTGTAGTTTGAAGCTCGTGTAGTTTCCAGTGTACTCTTTTATCTGTTTATTTTCAACCAGATAGATTGTGTCTACGACGTTGTCAAGGAATCTTCTGTCGTGCGATACCGCAATTACAGTTCCGTCGTACGAGTTGAGCGCCCCCTCTATTGCTTTTTTGGAATCCATGTCCATGTGGTTTGTAGGTTCGTCAAGTAGTAAAAGATTGTAAGGTTGCAAAAGAAGCCTGAGTATTGCAAGTCTTGCCCTTTCTCCGCCGGATATTTGTTTTACATTGTTGTATATGATGTCTCCTTTGAAGTTGAACTGGCCCAAAAGCGCTTTTGCGTCCGGCTCTTCCATTCCTTCTTGGTCCCTTAAAAGCTCTTGAAGCAGGGTGTTTTCTTCTTTTAAAGATAGATGGCCCTGGTCGAAATATCCTGCCTTTACGCCTGAGCTGATGTGCAAGGTTCCTTTGTCTTCTTTTAGTTCTTTTGTTAAAAGTTTTAAAAACGTTGTCTTTCCGCAGCCGTTGGGACCTATGAGCCCTATCTTTTGTCCTGCAAGGATCTCAAAGTTTAAGTTTTCAAAAATAGTTTTGCTTTCGTAATTCTTTTGGATTTGGTTTCCTTCAGCAACGTTTTTTCCTGATTTGAAGACCGATTTGAAATGGAACTTGAGCAAATATGATTTTATCACAGGGTTTTCTATATGTTGCATCTTTGAAAATTTCTTCATCTTTGAAGCAATTTGTAGGTCGTACCTGTTCCTTCTCGTAAGCGTCTGTATTATCTTTTTTTGTCTGTTGATCTCTTTTTTTGATTTTTCGTATGCCTTTATTTTTATTGTCTGTCTTAGAGCTTTTTGTTCTTCGTATTCCTCGTATGTTGAGTCGTACGTATCTATCGTGTGGTCCTGTATTTCGAAAACTCTGTCTACGAGGTCGTCTAAGAGGTATCTATCATGTGAGACTATTACAACTGCTTTTGGAAAGTCTATGATCTGACGCTCTAGCCATTCTATCGTTTCTATATCCAAATGATTCGTCGGTTCGTCCAAGAATAAAAGATCAACGTCTTTTGGTTGTGCAAATATGCTTGCTATCGCTATTTTTTGCCATTCGCCGCCTGATAGGTCCTGAGGTCTTGTTGATGGTTCCAGATTTTCCATTCCAAGTTCTTTGAGGATTTTTAACGATGATTCCCATCTTGAGACGTTTGATTGCTTTGTTACTGATATTTTTAAGTTGTTTAGTTGCTCGAGGATCTCTTCGTAACGGTTCGTGTTGTATACGTTTGGGTCTTCGAGCTCTTTTTCCAGTTGTTTTATTTTTGTTTGGGGTGACGAGTCTGTTGTTCTTGCGAAGAAGTCCTTTACTGTTTTGTCCTGGTTTGTTTTTGTCGTTTGGTCCAGGTATCTTATGTTTATGTTTTCTTTTCTGTATAGGTCCCCCGTGGTTGGTTTGTCTTGGTCAAGCATTATTTTGAACAAAGTGGTTTTTCCACATCCGTTCGGACCTAAAAGCCCGATGCAGTCACTGTCGAAAATGTCGAAATTTACGTTCTGAAAAAGAAGTTTGTCTTTGATTGATTTTGAAATATCTGATGCTTTTATTAGGATGTCCATTGAAAAGGGGATAAATGAGGTCCTGTTTTAGGTTTTTGTATTATCTTTTAAAATAGCCTCTACCTTTTCCCTGTTCTCCCACAGTGCACAGCTGCCGCCGGTCCTGTGGAGTTGCGCGTGGCTTTCTCTGATTTTCTTTAAAAATTCTGAGTTTAACGCTTCTTTTAATGATACTTTATTTAGATTCATATCTGAATATGGTGCGAACGGGCACGGCTCTACATTTCCCTCTGCGCTTATATGTATGAAACCTCTACCGGCTGCCAAGCATCCGCCTATCGCTTCCTCGTCACCAGGGACCGCTATGAAGAGTGCTGGCCATTTCTCTCTGAACGTCTTCATCCTTTGCATGATCTCACTTCTTTGGGCGTTTTTTACCATCAGGTTTTCCGTACCTGGCTTTATCGGGTTGTATTCTGCGAACAGGAAGAATTTACAGCCTAGGTTGATCAGGGTCTGGATGAACTCTTCGCTCATGATTGTGTTGAAGTTTTTGCTTGTTAACGTTAGTGATGTTCCGAAGAACAGACCGTGTTGTTTTAGATTTTTCATTGTTTTTTCAAGTCTTGAGTATACTCCTTTTCCTCTTACTTCGTCGGTTTCCTCTTCGCAGCCTTCAAGGCTTATCAACGGTACTACGTTCTTTTGACGTTTTATTGTTTTTAGGGTTTCTTCGGTTAAGAGTAGACCGTTTGTGAATATTGCGAAGATCATGTCCTGGTATTCTTTTGTTATTTGGAAGAAGTATTTTCTTGTGAACGGCTCTCCGCCCGCTATTACGAAAAAACTTACGCCAAGGTCGTGCGATTGTTTTATTATTGATCTTAGTTGTTTGTCCGAGAGTTCTTTTTTTGCTGCTGGTCTGATTGATTTTTCGTAGCATCCTTTACAGTTCAGGTTGCATTTGTGGGTTATAGAAAAGATTATGATCGGTGGTACGTGAGTGCCCTCTTTTTCTAGTTTTTCTCTTAGTTTTGATGCTTTCTGTTGGTTTCTTACTGTTTTTAGGAAAAATAATGCTTGTGACGGGTGAGTTAATGATACTTTAACTGCGTCTTTGAAGAAGATTTTTAAAGCGTCGTTTAGGATGAATCTGAAGTCGTTTGACATGGTTTATCGTTCTCCGTGGATGGTGGTTGGTAGCTTAAAGGTTTGGTGAGGTGGATTGGAGTAGGTTTCATTCCTTATTGGTTAACGTTTGCTATCTGACATTTTATAAACTTGGAATTGTTTCATAATTGCAGTTGAGGATGGAAAAATAAATGTACGAAGAAGCAGAATATAAAGGCAACAAAATTTTAGTATTGAAGCGAACCGAAGATGACAAATACCCGTTTATTTTTGGTGTTTCAAAGGCAAAACTAATAATCGAGCATATGGAAGATATCAAAAGGTTCGTAGAAAAAAACGATATAACAGCAACAAAACCAAAATAAAATAAATTTAAGAAAAGAGTTTTGAAATTGTAGTTTGAGGTAGTAAAAAAATAAACTGTGCTCTGTAAAATCTGCGGCACCCAAGAAACCGATAACCCTGATGGGATATGTGAGGATTGGAAGTTTAATATTATAAGTAATAATGATATGCCGCCTAATATCTAATCAAGGAATCATGATTCTACTTGCAGTTTTCTCCATATGGCCTACTAAAACGCTCCAATCATAGCTCACTGATTAAACCAGAAAAAACTGCCGCTAATACTTCTGTAACCACTCCAACAACGGCAACAACGCACCCTTCAACTCCTTTCCTTTCGTTGTTAACGAATATTCAACACGTGGTGGCGTCTCAGGGTAAACATCACGTTTAATCAAACCCTCTTTCTCAAGCGTCTTAAGCGTATCAGAAAGCGTCTTAGGACTTATCACTCCTATATGATTTTTAATTTCATTATAACGAAGAGCTTTAGCTCTGCTCAAATGATCAACTATACAGATCGCCCATTTTTTACTTACAACATCAATTATTCCCTGCACGGGACACAGACATTCTCCCTTAGAACAACCACATTTTTCGTCAGGCATACCTAATCACCAAGAAGATACCTTCTATCTTTGAATTAACTTTCTGCTTTTAATACTTTCCAATTAATACCTACTATCAGATACATACCTAATAAACGAAATGTATCAGGAGAAAAATAAAATGTGCGAATGTGGCTGTGAACCACAAAACGGTTGTTATTACACACCAAAACAAAGATGTTTCCTCACAAAAGACGAGAAAATAGAAAACCTAAAAACATACAAAAAAGAACTGGAAAAAGAGATAAAAGGCGTCGAAGAAAGGATAAAAGAACTATCTTCGTAAACGTCACTCTTTTTTCATTTTTCTTTCGTGTAAAATCAAACTTTGATCAGAAATCATATAGCTCTGTGTTTATCCGGCCCGCCCTTCATCACAGGCCTCCTCATCTTCCATAGGCCTGGCGTGTTCTGCATGTGCAGGTTGCAGACAAACCTCCAAGGGGAGTTTTTTCATTTGCCTACCGCAACACATCGGAATCTTTTTGCTTGACGTTTTGATGGTTTTTCCACATATTTCACACGTATACGTTTCTTCTTTTTTCATATTTTACCAGCTATTTTCTAAATTATATCATTTATCTTTTTCAAAATAATTTTCTTGTCAAAATTATCCAGATCTTTATCCAATTTTGGATAGACCTCTTTTTCCTCGAACGTTCTGTGTCCAATTAAAAATTCTTTGAACCCGTATAAATCAGTAGGCTTCGTTCGCCTATAGATGTCTCGTCTCATGTTGTTGAGTTTGTTAATTAAAACGTTGTGCTGCTTTGTAAGCTTAGGCAACATTGTGTATCCTTCAACGACATTTTTTGGATTGTATGATGTAAATATTGCTTTTTCTTCAACAAATATATGTTTTTCAAGTTCCCATGAAAATTTGTTAAATGCATTTAGTATAGTTTTATGCTCTTTTTGGGTACTTGCTTCAAATTCATCAAGTAGCTTCTCTATTTTGCAATGGTCCTTTACCATCAAAGGTAGTATTTCGATAGTTTTATCCATCTTTAATTTCCTTTACATTCTAAATACGCCCGGCTTCCAATCTGGAATTGGTGCGTTCAGCGATGCTGATATGCCAAGTCCCAATAACAGGCGAGTATCTACTGGGTCTATCACCCCATCATCCCATATTCTTGCCGTGCTGTAGTAAGGATTTCCTTCAGATTCGTATTTCTTTAGAATGGGCTCTGTTATCTCCTTTTGCTCTTTTTCAGTAAGCTCTTTTCCTTTTCTCCAAAGCTGGTCACGCTTTACAGTTAATAAAACACCTGCAGCCTGTTCACCGCCCATTACAGATATCCTGGCGTTAGGCCACATCCAGAGTTGCCTTGGGCCATATGCCCGTCCGCACATACCGTAGTTACCAGCACCAAAAGATCCGCCGATAATCACAGTGAACTTTGGTACCTGTGCGCATGTAACGGCAGTAACCATTTTCGCTCCATCTTTTGCGATGCCTCCAGCCTCATATTTCCTACCAACCATAAATCCAGTAATATTTTGTAGAAACACAAGCGGTATTTTCCTCTGACAGCATATTTCAATGAAATGCGATCCTTTCAAAGCCGACTCAGAAAACAGCACACCGTTGTTTGCCAAAATTCCTACGGGATATCCCAGTATGCGGCCAAATCCGCAGACTAGCGTTTCGCCATAGAGTGTTTTGAATTCATGGAACTTTGAACCATCAACAATTCTTGCGATGATTTCTCTAACATCAAAAGGCTTACGAGGATCCTTTGTTATTATTCCATATATCTCTTTGATGTCGTATGCAGGTTCTTCAGGTTTGCTAATATCAAGATGGGTTTTTTCCGGTCTGTTCAAGTTTTCTACGATGTTTCTTGTTATTCTTATAGCTTCAGGGTCGTCATGGGCATAATGATCAGATACTCCACTTTGTCTGCAATGAACATCTGCGCCTCCCAGGTCCTCGGCACTTACCTCTTCTCCAGTTGCTGCCTTTACAAGAGGCGGCCCACCAAGAAAGATGGTGCCTGTACCTTTTACAATTACAGTTTCATCTGACATTGCTGGCACATATGCTCCACCTGCCGTACACGAACCCATCACAACCGCAATTTGCGGTATTTCCATTGACGATGCCTTTGCCTGGTTGTAAAAAATCCTGCCGAAATGTTCTCGGTCTGGAAATACTTCGTCCTGCATAGGTAAAAACGCACCACCGGAGTCTACCAGATAAATGCAAGGAAGATTATTTTCCATGGCAATTTCTTGAGCTCTCAGGTGTTTTTTTACAGTCATTGGGTAATATGTGCCGCCAGTAACCGTTGCATCGTTTGCAACAATTAATGCCTCTCGGCCATGAATAATACCAATGCCGGTGACAATACCTGCGCAAGGCGCGTTATTTTCATACATGCCATAGGCTGCAAGTGTGTTGAATTCCATGAAGGGAGTCTCTGGGTCAAGAAGCATGTCGATTCTTTCTCTTACAAGCATCTTGTTACGAGACTTGTGAAGCTTAATTTTTTCTTCACCGCCGCCTTTTGAAGCAACCGTGATTTTACGTTTTAAATCCTCTACAAGTTTTCCGTAGTGATTATAATTTTCCTTGAATTCCTTGCTAGAAGTATCAATCTGGCTTTCAATAACATCCATAAATTTTTACCTCCTCATTTTTTTGTAAGTTCTACAGTTATTTGACCTATTTCAATCTGATCTTTCTCTTTAAAATTAATCTTACTTACTTTACCGTCGTATGGGGCCCTTATCAGATATTCCATTTTCATGGCTTCTATAACCATCAGAATATCTCCCTTTTTGACGTTATCTCCCTTTTTCACTTTTACATTCACTATCCTTCCAGATATCGGTGAGCTGAGATCGCCTTCTTCCTTTTTCTTTGTCTTTTTTGCTCCGGTTAACTCCACTTTTTTAACCTTGAATACATCGCCGGCTACAAAAACAAGTTTTTCTGTTTCACCTTCAGTAATAACACACTTTATCATTCGGTCGCCAAGTTTTATCTTTAATTGCCCAGGCTTTAGCTCTTCTGCCTCAACAGTATATTCCGTATTGTCATACATGATAAAGTACTGGTTATGTCTTCTTTCGACGGTTACATTGTAAACGTGGTTTTCATGTTCGTAATTGATGAACATTACACACCAGCCCCCATTCTCCACCGCCCAACGTGTTTCCAAGGCGAATGCGGATCTGCTTCTTTGTATCTCACGATTTCTTCTCGCTTCGTGTGAATGGCATCATATACTGCAAGAGCAATTACCGCATCGATAGGTAATTTTCTCTTTGCAACCATCCACTCTTTGAAATGATTGTCAATAAAATGTGTTGTGATGTTTCCCTTTCTAAACTCACTGTGCTCGAGTACCTTTTTTAAAAATGCTATGTTTGTTGTGACACCTAAAACCAAATAGTGGGATAATGCCCATATCATCTTGTCGATGCTCTCGTGTCTATTTTCGCTACTTACGATGAGTTTAGCAAGCATTGGATCGTAGTAAGGAGTAACCTTCATATCGGTTTCAATGCCTGTGTCATTTCTAATGTTTGGTCCAATTGGTACTTCCACTCTTTTTAAATCTCCTATGCTTGGCAGGAAACCATTTTGTGGATCTTCTGCATAGATGCGGCATTCAAGGGCATGGCCTCGTTGGAATAAATCTTTCTGTTTGAGTGTTAGTTCCTGGCCAGATGCAATTCTTAGTTGCCACTTTGCTAAATCAATGCCGGTTGTCATCTCGGTTATGGGGTGTTCTACCTGAAGTCGAGTATTCATCTCCATAAAATAAAAATTTAATTTTCCATCCAACATAAACTCGACGGTGCCTGCATTTGAGTAACCGGCAGCTTCAGCTGCAGCGACAGCAGCCTTGCCCATTTTTTCTCTAAGTTTGGGAGTCATTACCGGCGAAGGCGTTTCTTCAATGATTTTTTGGTGCCTTCTCTGTATGGAGCATTCCCTTTCAAACAAATGAATGGTGTTCCCATGCTCATCTGCAAGAATTTGAAATTCTATATGTCGTGGTTTATCGAGATACTTTTCAAGAAATACAGTGTCATCTCCAAATGCAGATTTAGACTCACGTTTGGCGCCCTCAATTGCTTCCGCCAAAGAATCCTCAGAGTGCACTATTCTCATTCCCTTCCCACCGCCGCCAGCTGCTGCTTTAACCAGTAGTGGAAAACCGATCTTCTTTCCTTCTTTGATCAATGAAGTCGTGTCCTGTTGTATGCCATGATATCCTGGAATTATTGGCACCTCTGCTTTTTCCATGATTTTTTTTGCTTCTATCTTGTCCCCCATTAGCGTTATTACCTTTGGTTTTGGACCTATGAATACTATGCCAGTATCAATACAAGCCTGCGAAAAATCAGGGTTTTCGGCAAGGAAACCATAACCCGGGTGTATTGCTTCAGCGCCAGTGGATTGTGCAGCCTCTATGATTTTTTGTATGTTTAGATAACTTTCCGAAGGCGTTGGATCTCCTAGGCTTACCGCTTCATCTGCCATGTTTACATGCGGTGCACCGGCATCGACATCTGAATAGACCGCCACGGTTTTTATCCCCATCTCCTGGCATGCCTTCATTATTCTGACGGCTATTTCTCCACGATTGGCGACAAGTACTTTCTTGAACACTTTTTAACGCTCCCATTTTGGCCTTCTTTTTTCCAAGAAAGCGTTCATGCCTTCCTGGCCTTCATCAGAAACTCTTAGTTCAGATATTTTTTCAACGGTGAATTCCTTGTATTTTTCTATGTCTAACTTCTTGTAGTTGTTAACCAGGTTTTTTATTTCTTTTATTGCTTTTGGACTTGAGGATTTAAGCTGGTCTACGTATCTTTCAACCGTTGAATTGAAATCATCTTTTTCCGTTATAAAATCGATAAGGCCTATCTCCTTTGCGTACTCGCTGTTGAATCGCTCTCCAGTTATGAAAAGTCGCCTCATGTTTGCTAGCCCTATGCGTTTAACAACATATGTGGAAATGACCGAAGGCATTATTCCAAGTTTTACTTCGCTAAAGGCAAATTTTGAACCAATTGATGCGATATTGACGTCACATACTGCAATAAGGCCTAACCCGCCTCCGAAGGCATGACCATTGATTTTTCCTATGACTGGTTTTGGGCAGCTATAAATTGTTTCGTACATATCTAGCAAAAGTTTGCTGTCTCGGATGTTTTCTTCTTTGGAGTACATTACCATGCTTTTCATCCAGTTGAGATCTGCACCGGCGCAAAACGACTCGCCTTTTCCTGTAAGGATTATAACCTTTGTTTTTTCATCGTTTGCCAGTTCCTTAAAACAAGTAGTAAGTTCTTTGATGAGTCGCTCATTCATGGCATTATGAACTTCGGGCCTGTTCAATGCAACAGTTGCAATATCGTTATCTTTAAGAACTTCGATTAGCTCATATTTCATAATACTCCCCGCATCAATAAAGAACTAATATATTATAATTATACCGATGCCGATGTTGGGCGATATAAATAAATTTTTCTAAAGTTTTCACAGCATTTGTCGAAAAAAGTTTATTTTCCCTTGAAAACCGGTTTTCTTTTCTCAACAAAAGCAGCTACTCCGTCTTTAAAATCTTCTGTACCTGCTGAGAGAGATGCTGTTTTGCTTTCTAGCTCAAGATGATCAAGCATATCATTGTCCATGCTTTTGTTAATCAACATCTTTGCCTTGCCAACTGCTATAGGTGGAAGTTCTTTAAATCTTGACAGCAATTCCTCAACTGCATTATCTAATCCATCTTGCTCTACAACCCTATTTACTATGCCTAATTCTTTTGCTTCCTCTGCAGAAAATACCTTTGCGGTCATGATGTACTCACATGCTCTTTGGTACCCAACAAGTCTAGTGAAAAGTTGTGTTCCGCAGCCCGGTGCAAGACCTACACCAATGAATGCAGTACCAAACTTGGCATCTCTTGAGGCAATAATTATATCACAAGCCAATGCAAGCGAAAGACCTGCACCAAAAGCAGCTCCGTTAACCTCAGCAATAACGGGCTTTTCCATAGTTCTCATTTCTATAACGCACTTGTGTATTGCTTTAGTAAGCTCCCTTAGAAACTTGGGTTTGTCCTTTGCGGCATGCATTTCTTTTACATCCCCGCCACCGCAGAATCCCTTGCCTGTGCCTCTTATTACAACCGCAATGATTTCGTCTTTCTTACTTATCTCATGTAAAACCTTGTAAAGCTCTTCACCCAGTTTCATGTCAAATGAGTTTAGGCGTTCAGGTCTGTTGAGCGTTACATAAGCAACTTTTTCTTTTGTTTCGAAAGTTAAAGTTTCATAACCCATAGTTACTCAGCCAAAAGGAACATTAATTTGGATATAAATCTTGGGGGCTTTTCATCAAAAATAGTACCGAGTGCAAATTCAAAGTGAAAAAAGGTGAGATTTCTTATCGGACTCTATCTATTTCTGACAAACAAGATTCGATATTTATCATATATTGAGTGCAATATTGGTGTATGGTCGTGTACGAATGTGGGGCATTTTCGATTAAAGCTTGAATATTAAACTCGTTCTGTGCTGATTCTTGACTATATTCATTAACTAGTTCATTGATAATTTCGTCTATTCCCTCAATGTTTTCGATGTCAATCGGTTCCATATATGGGTATCGATCTTTATTATTTGCACCAACTATATAGTAAGGTGTATCTCCGATACCATCGCCATTATCGTCATTTCCTGTGTAATCATCCCAGTAGTTTCCTTTTCCACTAAATAAGCCTTCAGGTTTGTACCAGAGGTTGAGGTAACAATCAATGGCATTATACTGAGCATTTCTTTCGAAGTTATTGTAGTAGATTTTATTCATATAATCGTTTGATGGCGGATAGGTGAGGGGAAGATATATCCCTACGTCTCCATTATCTGAAATAGTATTTGCTATGATTGTATTTACAGATGATTGAGCCATAATGAGGATTCCTGTGCATCCATTATATGATATATTATTTTTGTAGATTAGATTCCTATCAGCACGATCTAATAAAAGAATCCCATCTTCATTATTTAGTAGGCTATTATCTGTAACAATATTATTTGAAGAAAATGTTCCGAGTGCAATTCCTTCAGTGCAATTTGTTACAGTGTTACCCGAAATAACATTATTTCTGTTGGTGAAAGGAAACATAGAGCCAAGCGCAAAAGCACTTTTGAGATTTGCAAAAAAATTTCCTGAAACATTGTTATTTGATGACGTTCCAATATTAACTCCCTCGCCTATATCTGCTAAGGGATTACCAATGAATCTATTTTGTGTAATTGAATTGCCATAGGAAAGAACTGAGATGACCCCATTTGAGAAGTCATTAAGCAAATCAAAAGTATTTGATGAGATTACACTATTTAATAAAAATTCTGCTTCGAAACAGACTGTCCCTTTGTTGCCTATGCCTTTAAAGATATTTCCTGAAATCGTACACTTCGAAGAACTAGCAATCGCGATACATTCATCATAATATTGATCAGGAAAGAGTGTGAAACCACTAAGAGTGAATCCATGTACGTTTCGGATAACTATAAAACCAGTGAAAAAGGTAGTGTTTTTGTCTTCACCGATTAATTGTATTGACTTTCGTTTAATTTCAAAAAATTCATTATGATAAATTCCGTTGAAAACGTATACTGTATCACCATTTTTGGATGCATTCACACCATCTTCGATATATCGGTAAGGATGTTCAAGCGTTCCATCCCAAGGACCCATGGTATTATCATCATCGACATAGATGGTGGTTGAACTAGCAACTGGTTCTAAATCAGTAGATTCAGTTTTAAGTTCTTCCATCTTTTCTGCGATGCCTAAATCATTTTTTATAACAGAAACAGGTAATTTGGGTGAGAAATTAGATTCTACCTTTGATGTACTCCCCTTTGTAACTGTAATGACACTTATTCCAATTAATAAGAGTATTATCATAAAAGTCAGACTTTTCGTAATAATTCTATTTGTCATATTTGATTTCCTCCAATATTAAATAGAAAATAATGTGACCTTAAATATTTAAATATTGTCAATAAAATTAGCATTTACACCTTCTCCTATTTTGAACTCAAATTCAAGAAAAATATAAATAAACAGTTAACCATGCCAACGACCATAGTTTACAATTGGAGGAATAAAATTTATGGAAATAAACATGTATCTTGATAAGTATAAAGCAGTAAGATACAACTTTTTCAGATGGAGATATGAGTTAAACGTTGTTTATAAACTATCTTTGGCTCTCGCATTTGCTTGTTTAACTGGGCTACTTGCACAATTAAGATTTTACTTGCCAGGCACTCCAGTTCCCGTGACCGGGCAAGTCTTTGGAGTTTTATTTGCTGGAGTAATTTTGGGAACCTGGGGCGGTGTCAGTCAGTGCATGTATCTAGGTATCGGAGCAGCAGGCATACCATGGTTCGCTGGTCTCAATAGCGGCTTTGGCTATATTGCGGGTCCGACAGGCGGTTACTTGATAGGATTTGTTATTGCATCATTTTTCATAGGATACATGGTCGACAGATACATAAGATCGAGAAGTTTTTTACCGATGTTTGCAATAATGCTTTTTTCGACCTTTGCACTAATCTATGTACCTGGCCTTATACAGCTGTATTTATGGATGGGCGCATCGGTCGGATTCTGGGAGTTACTTACCATGGCAGTTCTTCCGTTTATTGCAGCTGACGTAATCAAAGCGGCAATAGCTGCTGGGATCGCTAGTGGGATTACTCCAAAAAACGCTTACGGAAAAGAACTTGACATATGAGAGATAAACTACTAGGTTTACTAAAAAACGATTTTATCTCAGGCGAGAGTTTAGCCAAAAGCCTTGGAATATCTCGCACTGCAGTATGGAAACAAGTCAAATCTTTGGAGAAATTAGGTTACGAAATCGAATCTGTCAAAAACAAAGGTTATCGACTGATTTCTAGACCTGACACTACAATTCCAGAAGAAATAAGCGTTGACCTATCAACAAAAATTATTGGAAAAGAGATTCACTATTTTGAGAAAATTCCTTCAACAAACCAATTTGCAAAAGAACTTACAAACAAAAGCGTAAAAGACGGAACAATTGTTGTTTCAGATGTGCAAACGCAGGGTCGCGGAAGAAAGGATAGAACCTGGTTTTCACCAAAAGGTGGTCTGTGGTTTTCGGTCGTAATTTATCCTAACATTCAACCGCGCAAGAGCATGATGTTGACTATGGCAGCGTCTTTGGCTGTTGTCGATGGAATCAAAACAATCACGGGTATTGTTCCCCGCATCAAATGGCCGAATGATGTTTTGATAAAAGGAAAAAAGGTTTGCGGAATACTAACTGAGATTGATGCAGAGCCAGATAGAATAAATTTTGCAATTATCGGTATCGGTCTTAATGTTAACAATATTCTAAAATCGGATTTAGAAAAACATGCCACCACGCTTAAAATCGAAAGTGGTAGCAATGTATATAGGGTTAAACTGCTCAGATCCATTCTAAAAAGTTTTGATAAAAGTTACGAAAACATAAAAGAAGGCAGATATGACGACATACGCAAATCTTGGCAATCCTATTCACAGCTTATCGGCAAAAGCGTACGTATTTGTGAAGGTGAAATAACTCTCGAAGGAACCATCAATGATGTTGACGAAGACGGCGCCCTTATTTTGAAGAACGATGAAAGAACTTACAGAATTCTAAGTGGCGATCTGGAGGTATTGTCATAACTGAAAAATACGTAAGATTTGACAAAATCATAAACGACGTAGAATTCAGAATGATGCGAAAGGGCAATCATTGTTGGATAAAGGTTGTTCCAATAACTCGTGCATCAGTTCCATCAAGCCTTCATTTTATTCTAAATGGTGAAGAACACTGCTTTGAACTTTACGATAAATCTGGAAGAGAGGCTCACGAGGTTTATTTCGAAGGTCATTCTTGTATGCCAAGTTTCTATCTTAAAACTGGTGAAAATTCTTTTAGAGTTGATTGTATTAAAAATGGTATCAAGTCAATTCAGATTACAGAAACCCACGATTTAGAAACCTACGTAAAAGACAATTGCAGCTGGAAATCTTCAGATGCATCCTGCTGGGCTGTCGCCGTCTACTACACGAAAAGGCGTGATAAATCGCCCTTTAATGAAATGTAGAATTTTAATTGGTTGTCGATGACTGATAACCAAATATCTGACTGTTTTTCTTTGTTATCATTAGATGTTGCTGCTGGCTAAAGTATTGCTGCATGTTACTTTGTATGTTGCTGAACCATGAAACTATGACCCATTTTTCTGTAAGGGTGCTTTCTGCTTCATGTGTATCTTCAGCTTTGACAGTCACCCGTAGTATCATGAGCGGGTAGGGTATCTGCCATGTGTGATTTATCACTACAGGTGTGTTTTGCTCAGCAAGCTCTGTTGTATCTTCGGTGTTATCTCCCCACGTAACTGTATATTTTACATCATCACCGTTCGGATCGGGCGATTGTACTGTGAGAGAATATTCTTGTCCCACTACAGCCCATTGGTCTCCGTTCACAAAAGGTGCTTCTGGCGGGTCGTTCTCAGGTGCCAACGTGGTGAAACTCCATATGGGCCCAGCTTCCGAGTTTCCATGATCGTCCCAGGCAACAATCTGCCAGTAATAATCTGTATCCATGCCTAACTCTCCAGAATTCCATGATGCCTCGTTATGGTTGACCAAGATTTGTGGCGGTGGTGTTATATTTCCGAAATATACGTCGTAGGTTAACGGGTCTTCGTCAGGATCACTGCATGTCCAGCTAAGAGTGATATTTGTGTCTACATCTATCGCCTCATCTTCTGGATAAGGATTGCTTGGTATACTTGGCGGGTAATTGAGTTCATGAACTTCAATAGCTTTCTGCATCATGTCTATTTTACCGTCATCATCAGTTACAGTCAAATCCACATAATAGGAACCATGCAAATAATAACGATGGATCGGGTTTTGTACATCAGAATAATAGCCGTCTCCAAAATTCCACCACCATGAAACAATTTCACCATCTGGATCATTTGAGCCATCAGTGAAATAAACGTCATCACCGTTAGTTGGATTCTCTGGGTCAAATGTGAAGTCTGCAACAGGCGACTGCTTACCTACAAAGATGCTTTTTTCTATGAATGCAGTTTCATTTTCATCATCTTTAACGGTAAGATTTACCATATATGTACCATTTGTAGTATATTGGTGCGTAGCATGTTCCCCATATGCAGTGCCGCCATCGCCGAAATGCCAGCTCCAGTTTGCAATCGTTCCGTTGGGATCATATGACGTGCTGTTGAAATACACGACGACATCAATTGCCGGGTTTGCTGGCTCATATGTAAAATTTGCAATCGGAGCAGATTTTTCTAAAGTGTTTGGATTTTTTATCCCGGATAAATCATTTTTTCTTATAGTGAGGCTGCCAGTAATTATTGGTGTTACAGCTGCACCAATAAATAGTATGGCTATGACGAAAACTAGCGTTTTACCTAAATTGTATCTCTTCATATTCTACCTCCCCAGTAACAAAGAAAGAGGTCATAAGATATAAAGTTAACGCTGTTAATATGAAGTTTATTAATATTTCCTTATCAATTTTAATAAAAACTTTTTAAGTATTGGTGGGCTGTCCTTGGTTATAATTCTGACTTTGTTCTACGACTTCATAATTTTGGTTGTTCTGTTCGTCATCGGTGAGCTTTATTCTCACCGTTATCGTAAATGGATTGGACCAGCTGCTCTCTTCGTCGTTTACATTTTTTGCTTTTACTTTTATGCTGTATGTTCCTATTTGATTCCATGTATGTGTACCAGTAACGCCTACTCCAGACGGAAGATAAACTGACCAGTCGCTTGTTGTCCCATCGCCCCAGTCCCATTTATATGAGATGAGTTGGTTGGGATCGTTGTTTAAAGAGGAAAATGTGTAATTGTTTCCTTCTACAATACGTCCTATAACTACCCCCCCATACGGCCCAACCGGTTTTTGTGGTTTGGAAGGGCCTGCTTCAAGTGGTTGCATCCCATTGTTGTTATACATGTTTTCTGTTGACTCTAATTCCTGTGACTCTAACTCTTGATTTTCGCTATTTAGATCATCAAGAGGCCAAAGCTGATAGTAGTTATTACCATTTAATATCCCGATATCGAAGTTTAAAAGATTGCCTGTTTTATACCAATTGAAAGGTATGGTCGTTTGATCTTGATTATTAAGAGTGAAGGAATCCCACTGAAGCAAGAAGGAATCGGCATCAAAGGGTTGAATGTTTGGTGTACAGCTTAGTCCCTTCTGAAGTATACTGCTTTTGAAGGTGAATGATAAATCATCGAACTCTATTTCGGAGCTGTCAATAAATACAAAACCGTCACCATCGCCGTTCAAATCAACACCAAAATGTACAAATCCTGGCCCGATGTGTCCTTGCATTGTTCCTTGGCGCTCTATATCGTACTTGATTCCGTTGTCAAGCTCGAATGAAAATAGGTCAAGTGTGATACCATTTTGGCTTTCGAGATAAGTATGGTAATCCGAGGTATCCGTATCTTGCCATCTTTCTATTTTTAAGTCACCATTCCCATCTATGTAAAGATATTCCAATGCATCCATGTATACATTTGATGATCTCACACCGCTGATTTCTATAACGCCATCAATATGATTAAAATCGTAGACACTTTGCCTATTAACACTTCCATCACCAGGGATAAACAGTGAAAACGAGGAGTCTCCAGATTTATTTATAGAATCAATCTCATGGTAAATTGCGTCTTCTTCATAAAGAATATTTCTAATTTCAAGATGACCATCGCCATCTATTGAAATTAAGCTTGAGGATGAACTTTCAGAAATATCCAATTTAATATTCAGCAATAAGTTTTTAGAAACATCAATAAAATCTACTGCCCCGGTTCTGTAGGTAGTGGTTTGGTTGTAGGTTCTGGAGAGCAAATCAGTAAGCCTCATGGAACCACCATTGAGATAGACGGATATGTTTTCTATGTTGGAAGAATCAAATCTCAGCCAAGAATCAAGAACACTTAAAGGATCTGACGAGAGATTCAGATATGAAAATGAAAACTCTGTATCATATCCATAATAACTATAAAAGTAGCTATTAAGAACGTAAAAATTCTTTATTTCGAGATTTCCTTCCCCGCTGGCGCCAAGATTTAATAGGTTATTGCCCTCTTCATTTTCAAATAAGAAATTGCCCGATATTTTAATCGAATCAACATGAATTTTTCTGGTTGTAACTCCTTTATATTTTGTCTCTTCATCTAAATCTGTAATGTTTGCGAGTCCATTCTCAATAAAAATCGAAGAGAGGTAACTATCATTTGAATGAGAGTTTATAATAAAGCTAGTAACTCTCAAGGGCAAAGAAGTAATGCTTAAATGTGAAAATAATAACTCATCTTCATAAAATTCGTCATAAGTATACTTAGTGTATATGTATAAATTATCAATCTCGAGATTGCCATAGCCAACAATACTGCTAGTATATGAACCGTTATATTCTGTCATCGTTTGACTTTTAATATCCACTGAAAAATCGCCCAATAGAGTTATCGAACCGATACTTACAATTTTAAACGTGGAATTAGCATCATACTTTCTATAGTAAACATCTGTTATCTCAACGGAACCGCCAAGAAAGTCAATGGAAAGATTTTGCACGTCTGAGGAGTCAAACCCCCAATTGTAATGAAGAACACTTAAAGGATCTGACGAGAGATTCAGATATGAAAACGAAAAAATCATATCATAATCGTAATAATTATAGCTCGTAAAACTGCTTAGATTTTTAATTACAATGGAGCCATCTCCGGTGCCGTTGAATAAAGAGGGAGTACCGCTTCCTCTAAGAATATTGGCTGAAAAATTACCAAATATTTGAACTAAATCAATCCGTAGAGTTCCGTTATATGAATTTTTGTAGAACAGATCTGCAATCGTTAAAAATCCGTTGCCGTAAAATGAAATGCTGGGTGTTTTTCCAAGCAATATTTCTGCCGAAGATGAAAGGTAATAACTTAAATTTGAAAAAGAAGCTTCTATATCGAATATGTAGTCAATCTTTCCCACATCGCCAGTTTCATATTCAAAATCCTTTATGAAAAAAGCAAAACCTTCGATATTTACATTTCCTTTCCCAGAGTAATGCAGAATGCCCGTAAGCCGATCGAGAGAAAAGTTTGAACTCCCATA
>Ga0172362_10001941_pt1 | contig 17869 bp, 14 predicted proteins | sample LakKivs1_kivu2a2_FD_114534 | JGI IMG/M metagenome (GOLD analysis project Ga0172362, IMG submission 114534) | Sediment microbial communities from Lake Kivu, Rwanda - Sediment s1_kivu2a2 | ecosystem: Environmental > Aquatic > Freshwater > Lake > Sediment | place: Rwanda: Western Province, Lake...
GGTATTATGGTACAATGGTATGATGGTTCGATGGTATCATAGCATATAAAACTACAAGACCCTAAGACTCAAAGAATTAAAAATGTAAGTTACACCAAAAAGGAATACAAGTCAAGTTTTTTTGACGAATGAAGGATATTAAAAGATAATTCCTTTCACTTACAGTCTGATTTATCCAATGGAAGACAGATTTCGTTGAACCCCTACGGGGTAAAAGAAATTTATAAGGCTGGATCAATTATGGGTTTATATGCCCTACGGGCAAGGGGGGTGAGGTGTTGGCTTAACGCCAGAAGGCGTTCGGGAAGCCAACGACTTAAAGACAACCTGCAACTATACTTCTTTTTCCTATCTTTAAATCCACAAATCAAATCAAACCTATGACCACAGACTCCAGATATTCCCGTCGCGGTGTTTCCTCTCAGAAGGAAGATGTCCACTCGGCAATAAAGAATATTGATAAGGGCCTATTTCCCAAAGCATTCTGTAAAGTTGTGCCGGATATTCTCGGAGACCATCCGGATTATTGTAATATCATGCATGCCGACGGTGCAGGAACAAAATCCTCCCTGGCATATATTTACTGGAAAGAGACAGGTGATATGACGGTATGGAAAGGCATTGCACAGGATGCGATTGTCATGAACCTCGACGATCTCCTGTGCGCAGGTGTTTATGACAATATACTTCTCTCATCAACTATAGGGCGGAATAAAAAACTTATCCCGGGGGAAGTGATCTCGGCAATAATAAACGGAACTGAAGAGATTCTGGAAGAGCTCCGCAGCCATGGCATCGGTATCTGTTCAACCGGCGGCGAAACAGCCGATCTGGGCGACCTTGTCCGGACTATTGTTGTAGATTCAACTGTCTTCGCAAGGGCAAAAAGGTCAGATATAGTTTCAAACAATATCAAACCGGGTGATGTAATTGTGGGGCTCGCTTCATACGGACAAACTTCCTGGGAAAAGGAATATAACGGTGGCATGGGAAGTAACGGGCTCACATCGGCCAGGCATGATGTATTCGGAAAATACCTGGCTGAGAAATATCCCGAAAGCTTCGATCCGTCTCTGCCGGAAGATCTTTGTTATTCAGGCAGCCTGAAACTAACTGATCCGGTTCCGGGTCTCAAAGTGAACGCAGGGAAGCTTGTCCTGTCTCCGACACGCACCTATGCTCCTGTAGTGAAGAAAGTTCTTGAGTTATTAAAACCGCGGATTCACGGCATGATACACTGCTCCGGCGGTGGACAGACAAAGGTGCTTCATTTTATTGATAATCTTCATGTTGTGAAAGACAACATGTTCCCGCTGCCTCCGCTTTTCAGATTAATACATGAACAATCCGGCACCACCTGGAAAGAGATGTACCAGGTCTTCAATATGGGTCACAGGTTTGAGATCTATACAGATGAAAAAAGTGCAGGTGAAATAATTAACATCGCTGCTTCTTTCAGTATGGAAGCAAGAATAATCGGGCATTGCGAAGCTTCCGAAAAGAAGAGGCTTACGGTTGTTTCTGAATTTGGAAGATTTGAGTATTAATTAAAATTCATGTACTCACCTTCTCCGTTATTTTAGTTCAGCACATTAAGCCCCCTCTTGCTTTAGCACTACCCTTTATATACAAATATTACATAGTGCTGATATTGAGGAGATTTCTCGCTCCGCTCGGAATGACAGGAGTATAAGAAAAGATTAGGGGAAGAAGCGGCGAGGCACACTAAAATTGCTATCAGGTAGTTGTTTAAGGTGTACGCCTCGCCGCTTCTTCCCCTCTATCACATTAGTTATTCTGTCATTCCGATCGAAACCGACGAAGGAGGCGTAGTGAGGAATCTCCAGCTTTATCAGGTGTTCAATAAAAAAGATGTGTATAAAGGATAGTGCTTTAGCAGAGAGGGGGTTTGGAGGTGAGTTCATGAGATTATATTTAATATTTTTCTTATCTTTGCCCCCTGAAATTTTAAAACATGGCCGGCAATCTTATACTTGAGAAGCTTGAGGGGGTGAAGCAGCGATTCATTGAGGTCGGTGAGCTTCTTACACAGCAGGAAGTGCTTGCTGACATGGAAAAGTATATAAAACTTAATAAGGAGTATAAAAATCTTCAGCCAATCATTGAGGCCTATGAAAACTATAAGCTGACCTTGTCCAATATCGAAAGCACCCGGGAACTTCTTTCGACTGAAAAAGACGACGAGATGAGGGAGATGGCCAAAGCCGAACTGGAAGAGCTTAGCTCGAAAGTGCCGGAAATGGAAGAGGAAATTAAATTACTTCTCATCCCGGCCGATCCGGAAGATGAAAAAGATGCAGTCATTGAGATCAGGGCCGGCACAGGCGGAGATGAAGCCAGTATTTTTGCCGGTGATCTTTTCAGGATGTATACAAAGTTCTTTGAGCAGAAGGGATGGAAGGCTGAGATCAACAGGTATTCGGAAGGTACAGCAGGCGGTTACAAGGAGATTGTAGCATCCGTTTCCGGTGAAGGGGTGTATGGAATACTCAAGTATGAATCGGGTGTGCACAGGGTTCAGAGAGTGCCCCAGACAGAAACCCAGGGACGCATACATACATCAGCGGCATCGGTGGTCGTGCTGCCGGAAGCCGATGAGTTCGACATTGTCATTAAGAATGAAGATATCCGCAAGGATACATATTGCTCATCAGGGCCGGGAGGACAGTCGGTCAACACCACGTACTCAGCGATCCGGCTGACGCATATCCCGACAGGGATTGTAGTTACATGCCAGGATGAAAAGTCACAGCTCAAGAATTATGACAAAGCCCTGAAAGAGCTGAGGACAAGACTGTACAGCCTCGAATATCAAAAATATCTCGATGATGTTTCGCACAGGAGGAAAACTATGGTCTCTACCGGAGACAGATCGGCCAAGATACGTACATACAATTACCCGCAAGGCAGAATGACGGACCACAGGATAGGTCTTACGATGTATAATCTTCCTTCCATACTCGACGGAAATATACAGGAGGTGATCGATAAACTTCAGATGGCTGAAAATGCTGAAAGACTTAAAGAAAGCAATATCTAAAAAATCAAGTCATGGACCAGATGCAGTTGTTTGAGAATATTAAACAGAAAAAATCATTTCTTTGCGTGGGCCTCGATTCGGAAAAAGAAAAGATCCCCGCATTCCTGCTCAAAGAAAAAGATCCTGTATTTGAGTTCAATAAGAGAATAATTGATGCAACATATAAATATGCTGTAGCTTATAAGCTGAATGTTGCTTTTTACGAATCATCAGGCTCCTCCGGCTGGCTTACACTTGATGCCACGGTTACGTATATAAAGAAAAAACACCCCGACATTTTTGTCATAGCAGATGCAAAGCGTGGAGATATCGGCAATACTTCAAAGATGTATGCAAAGGCTTTCCTCGAAAACATGCCTTTCGATGCAGTGACCGTTGCACCATATATGGGTGAAGATTCAGTTACTCCTTTTCTTTCCTATGAAGGAAAATGGGCGGTTTTACTGGCGCTGACATCAAACAAGGGAGCCGACGATTTCCAGTATCATAATGAAGATGGTATAAAACTCTTTGAGAGAGTGCTTTCAGTCTCGAGGAAATGGGGCTCAGTAAACAATCTCATGTATGTTGTGGGAGCTAACAGGACTGAGATGCTAAAAGATATCCGCAGGATAGTGCCCGACCATTTCCTTCTTGTCCCCGGCGTGGGAGCACAGGGAGGAAGCCTTGAGGAAGTCGCGAAATACGGGCTGAACAGCAAATGCGGTCTGATCGTGAATTCATCGAGGGGAATAATCTTTGCAGACAATACCGATAAATTCGATAAGGCTGCCGGGGAAAAGGCGAGAGAAATGCAGACGGAAATGGAAGGATATTTAAGAGAGCGGAATATAATCTGAGTTGTCCAGAGAACTGCGCGTCTTTTTCAGCTACCCCCCTAAAGGGGGGCTAATTTCCGATGGCACTCTTGTCTTAATTTATTATATATCTGAGATTTAAGCCCCCTTCAGGGGGCAGGTCATCAGCCGTCCGGCGGATGACCGGGGGTTTCCTGCTTGTATAATTTAACAATTTTTTGTATCTTTATAGTTTCGCTGCTTAAAATAACATGCTTTCATGAAAGAAGAATTCCTGCATTACCTGTGGAAATACAACCTTTATGATCCTGAGAGACTGCTTGATAATGAAGGTAAGAAGATTGTAGTTTTGAACCCTGGCGAATATAACCGCGATTCAGGTCCGGATTTTTTCAATGCAAGGCTGCGCATAGACGGGACTGAATGGGCCGGAAATGTGGAGATCCACACCCGGGCTTCACAATTTGATATGCACGGTCATAACACAAATCCTGCCTACGATAATGTGATATTGCATGTAGTTGGGGAGAACGACAAGAAAGTCCTTAATTCCAGGGGAGAAGAACTCCTTACATCAGAAATGCCTGTGGATGAGAAGCTTTATGACCGGTACGTCAGCCTGGTTAACAATCCCTTCGTTATCGCATGCCAGGATGAGGTAAAACTGGTCGACATGTCGTATATACGTCACTGGCTGAGTGCATTACTTATCGAAAGATTGCAGGATAAAACGGAACAGATCCTCAAAATATTCTCGGACACGGGCAATGACTGGGAGGAGACATTTTACAGGGTGCTGACAAGGTATTTCGGCTTCAGGGTGAATACAGAACCTTTTGAGAGGCTGGCTAAAGCCTTACCTTTCAGGATCATCCGTAAACATTCCGACAATATTTTCCAGGTAGAGGCATTGCTCTTCGGGACTGCCGGGCTTCTTGATGAAGGACTTTTCAGGAGTGCCATCAGCGATGATTATTATCTAAACCTGGTGAAGGAGTACAAAATACTGTCGGCCAAGTATTCGAATCAGCAACTGCATGGATGGATATGGAAGTTTGCGCGGCTGCGGCCTCCAAATTTTCCAACTGTGCGCATTTCGCAGCTTGCCGCAATGCTGAGCAAAACAGGTGGAGTATTCTCCCGTTCATTTGAAGCCGGAGATACTGACAGTCTCAAAAATATTTTTGAAGTCAGGGCTTCTGAATACTGGGATAATCATTACGTGTTCGGCAAAATGACGCGACGGAAGCCCAAACGCACCGGGTCACAGGCAACGGATATTCTTCTTATAAATGCCGTGATCCCGGTTATTTTTGTTTACGGGAAAAGCCGCGGCCTTAATAATGTCTGCGAAAAAGCGCTTTCTTTCCTTGATGAAATAGATCCTGAACAGAATTCAATTATTGATGAATGGAATTCTGCAGGAATAAGTTCTGAATCTGCATTTTGGACTCAGGCTCTGATACAGCTGAGGAATAATTACTGCAAGAAAAGAAGGTGTCTTGAATGCCGGATAGGATGCAGGATTATCAGTATGGGCAGGAAGTTGAAGCAACATGATGAGCTGATACTGGAGCCATAGTCCTCTTTTGACGAAAGTTCGAATTTGTTTGATGAACGGACGAATTTTTACACGATCGACGCAACGCCCGGCATTACTTTTGCGTCTTTACATCAGAGGAGCACTTATGAAGATCATCAGTTGTTTCCGCGAAGAATAAATCAGAATAATTTTAAAAAAATAATCAATTGTTTGATAATTTACATAAAAAAGCCTTATTTTTGCGTTCCAAAATTGGAGACTCGATTTATTTGTGGATTAATAATATTTTGATCAGAGACATGTATTTAACAGCAGACAAGAAACAGGAGTTATTCAAGTCATTCGGAACGTCAGAGATTGATACAGGTACAGCTGAAGGCCAGATCGCGCTCTTCTCTTACAGGATCAATCATCTTACTGAACATCTTAAAAAGAACAAGAAAGATTTCAGTACGCAGCAGGCTCTAATAAAGCTTGTAGGAAAAAGGAGAAGACTTCTTGATTACCTCAGAGTAAAAGATATCGGGAGATATCGTGAAATCATAAAAGCGCTGAAATTACGCAAGTAACGAAAAAGGCAATGCAAAATTGCCTTTTTTCGTATTATCATTATTTCATGTAATTTCGGAAATCAAAAATTATAATTATTAAAATGTTTACAATTAAAGAAAAGGCTATTGATCTCGGCGACGGGAGGAAAATAGTGCTTGAAACAGGGAGACTCGCCAGGCAGGCTGACGGGGCCGTCCTTCTCAAGATGGGAAAAACAATGCTGCTTGCAACCGTTGTGGCAGCAAAAGAGGCCAAGGAGAATACCGACTTCATGCCTCTTTCGGTGGAGTACAAGGAAAAATATGCATCATCAGGCCGTATACCGGGCGGATTTCTTAAAAGGGAAGCACGTCCGTCGGATTATGAGATACTGATCTCAAGACTGGTTGACAGGGCATTACGGCCTTTGTTCCCTGCAGATTTTCACGCGGAGACGTTTGTGACAATAAACCTGATCTCTGCTGATACTGATATAATACCTGATGCACTCGCAGGGCTGGCTGCTTCAGCAGCTCTTACAATTTCGGATATTCCTTTCAGCGGACCGATTTCAGAAGTAAGGGTGGCAAGGATCAATAAGCATTTTATAATTAATCCGACAGCCACACAGCTTAAAGAGGCCGATATGGACCTGATGGTCGGCGCCACCATTGACAATATACTGATGGTAGAAGGAGAAATGAAAGAGGTCTCTGAAACCGATATGCTTGAAGCTCTGAAGGTTGCACATGATGCGATAAAGGTGCATTGCAAAGCCCAGATAGAATTCGCGGAAGAGGTTGGTTCAACGGTAAAACGCGAATACTGTCATGAGGAGAATGATGAGGATCTCAGGAAGAAAGTATGGGATGAGACTTATGAAAAATGCTATCAGGCAGCAAAGACTTCAATTGCAGATAAGCAGAAACGCCTGGAAGCTTTTGAAAAAGTGATAACCGATTTCCTCGCTCAATACACTGAGGAGAACGAAATTGATGAGCTGATGGTGAGAAGGTACTATCACGATGTTCTCAAGGAGGCAGCAAGAAGGCTTGTCCTTGATGAGAACACCAGGCTTGACGGGAGAAAACCGACAGAGATCCGGCCGATACTCTGTGAGATAGATCCGCTGCCTGCAACACACGGATCAGCTTTGTTTACAAGAGGTGAAACTCAGTCACTTACAACAGTAACCCTGGGGACCAAGCTTGATGAGAAAATAATTGACGATGTTCTGAACCAGGGAACTGAGAAATTCACACTTCATTACAATTTTCCTCCGTTTTCCACAGGCGAAGCAAAAGCGGCGCGCGGAGTAAGCAGGAGGGAGATAGGTCATGGAAATCTCGCGCACAGGGCTCTTAAGAATATGATGCCCGCTGAGGAGGAAAATCCCTATGCAATAAGGGTGGTTTCTGATATTCTTGAGTCGAACGGCTCTTCGTCAATGGCTACAGTCTGCGCCGGAACACTTGCGCTTATGGATGCCGGGATAAAACTGCATAAACCAGTATCGGGGATAGCCATGGGACTCATAACAGACAAGGATACAAAGAAATATGCTATTCTTTCCGATATCCTTGGCGATGAGGATCATCTGGGCGACATGGATTTCAAGGTTGCCGGCACGAGAGACGGGATTACCGCCACACAGATGGATATAAAGGTTGAAGGATTGTCGTTTGAGATACTTGCCAGCGCCCTGGAGCAGGCTAAATCCGGGAGGCTTCATATTCTCGGCATAATGACTGACACGATTGCTGAGCCTCGTCCAGAGCTTAAGCCGCATGCCCCGAGGATAGAAATGCTTTCAATACCAAAAGACATGATCGGTGCATTGATAGGACCTGGAGGAAAAGTGATCCAGGAAATACAGCGTGTAACAGGCGCCACGATTGTTGTCGAGGAGAAAGATGGCAGGGGAGATGTGAATGTTTTTGGTGAGAACAAGGAAGTTATTACGGCTGCAGTCGACTGGATAAAGAAGATAGTTGCCGTTCCTGAGGTGGGCCAGGTTTATAAAGGAAAGGTCAAGACAATCGTCCAATTCGGGGCGTTTATAGAGATACTGCCTAACAAGGACGGACTTCTGCACATTTCCGAAATAGACTGGAAGAAAGTCAAAACGGTCGAGGAAGTTCTGAAGGAAGGCGATGAGGTTGAGGTCAAACTGATTGATATCGATCCGAAATCAGGAAAGCTGAAACTGTCGAGAAAGGTTCTGTTGCCGCGTCCTCCAAAAGAAGAACACGGGCACAGGAAACTTGATGACAGGAAGCATGAACCGGGGTTATAATTAATTCACAAATAATCAAATCCATGACAGTAGAGACGTTGCATGCAACGTCTCTACATTATTAATATCATGTTTTTCATTAAATTTGATAAATAAATATGTATGGTATAAAGGGATGGATATCAGGTATAATTATGTGGTGATTGAGGGCAACATTGGTGCGGGTAAAACCACACTTGCCACCAGGATTGCCGAAGAGTTCAATGCCCGTCTCATTCTTGAGCATTTCGCGGATAATCCGTTTCTTCCGAAATTTTATGATGATCCTGAGAAATATTCATTTCCTCTCGAGCTTTCTTTCCTGGCCAGCCGTTACAGGCAGCTTATGGAAGAGCTGGTGCCGCAGGATCTGTTCAGGGCTTTCACTGTTGCTGATTATTATTTCATGAAATCGCTGGTTTTTGCTTCTGCAACCCTGAAAGGGGATGAGTTCAATCTCTACAGGCAGATATTTTATATAATTTACAGCTCACTTCCCAAACCGGATATCTTTGTATATCTTCATCTTACTCCGGAAAAACTGCTTGAGAATATAGCAAAGAGGGGCAGGGAGTATGAAAAATCGATCACCAGGGAATATCTTGGCAGGATACAGGAGAGCTACTTCACATTCTTTAAGCAAAATCCGGAAAACAGGTATCTTGTAATAGATATTAATGATATTGACTTTGTTGCTGATGAAAATCACTACAGGAAGATAAAAAATATTATTTTCGGTGAGGATTACCCTTCAGGGCTGAATACCCGTATTTTGCAATAATTTTTTCAATTTTAGCTTGTCTCTGACTATTTTTTTTTAGATTTGCATATAAGTTCGTATATTGTTAGGAATAATTTAATTATCAGGTCATAAACAAAAAATACTAATTACTATGAAAAAATTCAGAAGCTTTTCCATCCTTATCCTTGCCGCAGCATTGATTTCCGGCTGCAGCGGCTTGAATAAAATGAAGCAAAATGCAAGTTTGGTCAAGTATGATGTACAGCCGAAAATACTTGAAGCGCATGGGGGTATGGTAGATGTTCAGATCACCGGCACATTCCCGGCAAGCTACTTTGACAAGAAAACCGTCCTCACATTGACACCTGTGCTTACCTATGCGGGCGGTGAGTCCAAATTTGAACAAGTTGATGCTGTTGTCCAGGGTGAGAGCGTCCAGGCCAATAATCCGGTGGTCACATATAATGGAGGCAGCTTCAAGTACGCTTCAAAAGTGCCATACAAGGACGCAATGAAGGTTTCCGAGTTAATGCTCAGGATTAAAGCTCAGAGAGGTGCCAAGAGCCTTGATTTTGATCCTGTCAAGCTTGCTGACGGTGTTATAGCCACTTCAACTCTGGTTGAAAAACATGGGAGAACGATCGGCATGAAGGATAACTGGGTGAGAATCATTCCGGAATCCAAAACTGCAGATATAAATTATATTATCAACAGAAGCGAGATCCGGCCGACAGAGCTTAAAGCTGAAGATATAACGCTTCTGAAGAATTATATCCAGGAAGTAAGCGCTGATCCCAATAACCGTCAATTCAAAACTGTAAGCATAAGCTCCTATGCTTCACCTGACGGGAAACTGGATTTCAATGAGAAACTATCAGGTAACAGGGGTACTTCAGCTGATAAGTTCATTAAGAAAGAGTTCGAAAAAGTTGAAGTTGCCAAAGCTGCAGGTTTCTTTGATTCAAAGACAACCTCTGAAGACTGGGATGGCTTCAGAACCGAGGTTCAGAATTCAAATATCCAGGACAAAGATCTGATTCTGAGGGTTCTTTCAATGTACAACGATCCTGAAGTGCGCGAAAAAGAGATCAGGAACATGACAGCTGCATTCGAAGTCCTGAAGACAGACATCCTGCCTAAGCTGAGAAGATCAAATATGATTGTTAATATTGATAAGATCGGCCGCAGCGACGAACAGATCCTTTCCCAGGCAAGGTCAGATTTTAAAGCTCTGAGCCTCGAGGAAATGCTCTATTCAGCGACTCTTACAAAGGATGTCAATGAACAGCTTAAATTCTACCAGGCTACCGCGGAAGCATATCCGAAATGCATTCGGGCTGCAAACAACGTAGGTGTTACACTTCTTGTACTTGGAAGAACTGATGATGCAATTGCTGCATTTGAAAAAGCAAAAGCAATCCAGAATAACGATCAGGTAAAGAATAACCTTGGAATGTGCTCGCTTGTAAAAGGCGACCTGGCAAAAGCTGAGGAGTATTTCACATCTATGACCGCAGCCACTACTGAATCCAAGTGGGGTCTTGGAGTTCTGAACATAGTAAAAGGACAATACGATCAGGCAGTTAATAATTTTGGTAACGAACCTTGTTTCAATGCGGCTCTTGCACAGCTTCTGAAGGGCGATGCCAATAAGGCAAAAGTTACATTAGATGCTGTTAAAGAGTCCCACGCCGGAAAAGTGCCTTACCTCAAGGCTGTTGTTGGTGCCCGTCTTGATAACAGGGATTATATGCTGAATGGTCTTCGAGAAGCCATTGGTGCAAGTGCAGACTGGAAAGCTTATGCTAAAACCGACCTTGAATTCTTCAAATACTGGAACGACGATACATTCAAATCAATAGTTCAATAAGAATCTCGGGAAAATTAAAAGTAGAGGCGTTGCATGCAACGCCTCTACTTTTTTTTACGGTTTAATTCCCACAACACTATCCCTGCACTTACCGCAATATTGAACGAATGCTTTGTGCCGAACTGGGGAATTTCAATTACATGATCACACTTATTTATAACTTCCTGGCTGACACCGTTTATCTCATGTCCGAAAACAAGAGCGTATTTTTTCCCTTCCTGCAGACTGAAATCAGCCAGGCTGACTGATGCTTCAGCCTGTTCTATGCCTACAATAACATAACCAAGAGATTTGAGCTCGGCAACTGCTTCGGTTGTATTCTTAAAATATTTCCAGGCTACTGACTCGGTGGCCCCAAGAGCGGTTTTCCGGATCTCCCGGTGAGGAGGCTTTCCTGTTATCCCGCACAGGTATATGCTTTCAATAAGAAATGCATCGGCAGTCCTGAAAACTGATCCGACATTACTGAAGCTTCTTATGTTATCAAGAACAATGATAAAAGGTGATTTTTCGGACATCCTGAACTCATCGATACTCTTCCTGTTCAGTTCACTGTTTTGAAGCTTGCGCATTCTTTTTTATTTCAAAATAAATAAAAATCCGTTTATTGTTTTTATTTTGTGTTCAATTAGTACCGGTTATGAATATTCATGAATTCCAGGGTAAATCCCTGTTGCGTGCATATAACGTCGAGATCCAGGAAGGTTTTGTTGCTGAAACTCCTGACCAGGCTGTTATGGTTGCAGGGCAGCTGAAGGAGAAATTCGGATCGGAGTATTTTGTAGTTAAAGCACAGATCCATGCCGGAGGCAGAGGCAAAGGAGGGGGAGTTAAACTGGCAAAATCGGCTGAAGAGGCAGGAGCCCTGACAGCTAGAATTATTGGAATGCAATTAGTTACACCTCAGACAGGTCCTGAAGGTAAGAAAGTAAACAGGGTACTTATAGCACAGGATGTATATTACAGGGGGAAATCGGAAATAAAAGAGTTCTATATAAGCATTCTGCTCAACAGGAACAAGGGATTGTATACTGTCATGTATTCTCCGGAAGGAGGAATGTCCATTGAAGAAGTTGCGGAAAAAAGCCCGCATCTGATATTCACCGAAGATATTGATCCGGGTTCCGGGCTGCAACCTTTTCAATGCAGGACAATAGCTTTCAACCTGGGATTAACCGGAACAGCATTTAAGAATATGCAGAAATTCCTTTCGGGCATATATGAAGCATTTACGGGATGCGATGCACAGCTTCTTGAAATAAATCCTGTTCTGAAAACGAGTGATGACCATATCCTTGCAGTAGACTGTAAGGTAGTTCTCGACGATAATGCCCTGTTCCGGCATCCTGACCTGGCTGAAATGAGAGACCTTAGCGAGGAGGATCCTGTTGAAGTTGAGGCCGGACGACACAACCTTAATTTCATAAAGCTTGAAGGTAATGTTGGCTGTATGGTAAACGGGGCCGGTCTTGCAATGGCGACAATGGATATCATCAAGCTTTCGGGAGGATCGCCGGCCAATTTCCTTGATGTTGGCGGAGGTGCCAGTGCAAAAACTGTGGAAGCAGGCTTCAGGATAATTCTTAAGGATCCGGCAGTAGAAGCCATCCTGATCAATATCTTTGGTGGAATAGTCAGATGCGACAGGGTGGCAACAGGTGTGGTTGAAGCATATAAATCAATAGGGGAAATAAAAGTTCCTGTAATTGTCAGGTTACAGGGAACAAATGCGGAAGAAGCAAAAAAGATCATTGATGAGTCGGGTTTATCGGTATTTTCTGCCATCTCATTCCGTGAAGCTGCTGGAAAGGTAAGGGAGGTGCTTTGTGTCAAAAAGAATTAAGGTAAAACCGCTTGGAGCCGTAGTCCTTTCCGTAACTGGAATTATCCTTGTTTTCATAGTAATTTCAACTTCCAGCCCTAAGGATAAGAATGAGGGATTCCGTTATTTCATGAATAAGACAATAGGATCCGGCTGTATTTCCTACCCGCAATCAATTTACAGCAGAAGGCTGAGGGATATGCTCCCGGATTACATTTCACAGTCCGGAAATTCAGGGATCACAAAATGCAGCAGTAAAAGGGAACTTCTAAAGCTGGCTGCGCAAGATGAGGTCTTCAGGATCAGAAAAGGCAGGGGATATGTCATTGAAGATTTATCATACAGTTATCCTTACCTGACAAAAGACGCAAAAGATCTGTTAAGGGAGACAGGGAAGCGTTTCAGGAAGAAAATTTCGGGTACCAGGCTTGGAGGATCTGATTTTAAAGTTACTTCTATGACGAGGACTGCAGATATAACTGAAAAACTCAGGAGATCTAATTTAAATGCATCAGAAAACACGCCTCATTATTATGGTAATACCTTCGATATCAGCTATGTGAGATTTTCAGCACGCAAGTGGTTTGTTACAGATTGCGACAAATATTTTCTCAAGGAAGCTCTTGCTGAAGTCATCTGGCAGCTGAGGCAGGAGAAAAAATGCTGGGCGACATACGAGATCAACCAGGGGTGTTTTCATGTTGTTGCGAGGTAGCGGATCATTTTATTTTATGTGATCCGTCACAAAAAGGTTTATCGGCGGACCTGCCGCACCGGCAAAGCCATACTTCACCTGGTGCATTTTCGGCATCTCTTTTCATGTCTTTAAGAATAAAGTTGCCTGAAATTCTCAGCGGGCCGGATTCAATGACTTCCACAACAGTTACATTTTTCTTATCTTTTTTCTCTTCCATATTCTTATCAGTTATCCGATAAAACCAGTTTTCCTGTGTTTTCCATCGCAGAACGGCTGATGATCGCTTTTCCCGCAGCGGCATACAGAGATTATACTATCAGTGATTTCTTTCCTGTTCCCGCCATGTTCCAGGATAAAATTTCCTTTAATAACGATCGGGCCGTCGGCCATGATTTTAACAGAAACAGGATTTTCAAGCGGTTCCTCAGGTTCCTTTTCCAGCAGTTCAGGTCTTCTGAACTTTATATGGTTCAGCTGATCGCTTCCAACCTGCCGGTTCCTCACCTCATCATTCCACTTCCATGTCAGAGCCTCGGTGGGACACAAATTGACAGTATCGATTATTTTTTGTGTTGGAGCTCCCTTCATATCCACCCATGGTCGTCTGCTGGGATCAAACACTTCAATGAGTTCCCTGTAGCAATATGATGCATGGACACACGCGGAGGGCTTCCAGTAAACAGTAATCTCCTCGTTGCTGTATTTCCTGTTCCCTGATAATGAATCTTCCCTATCCATATATGCGTTTCTTAACTGATTATCTGTTTGCAATTTAACATTTTTTGTGAATAAAACCGGGATGGCAGACATTATGAATAAGTATATTTGCCGGAATCCTGTTTGTTTATAAAGGGCTTTTAATCTTAAACCTGAACAATGAACCGAGGCTGGAAAAGGATAATAAACCTTATAATTGTTTCATTCGTATTCATACCATATGCAACAGGTTCAGGGATCGCGGTGCGTGATTTAATCATAAAATCTTCCGGATTTACAATTTCAACCGGTTTTCTTCATGTATTAATTACAGTTCTGACAGCCCTGGTGGTCATAGGTCTGGTTGCGATAATTCTTACATCAAGGTTACGCAGGGCAAACAGGGAACTGGTTTTGCGTAACCGGCAGATTGAAGTGATGAACAGTGATTTACAAAAGACAAATAAAGAGCTGGCAATGCAGAGGGATGCTCTTGCAAGGGAGCATACAGAGTCGGACAAGTTCTTCAAAATGCTGATTCAGTCAGCTGATGATGGTATATCATTTTACAATAAAAAGTGGGAGCTGGAATATGCCAATTCGGCGTTTTATTCAATGGTAGGGATGGACCGCAGTTCATATGAGTCAAGTAATCTTGACGATATAATTCATCCTGAAGACCGGGCTTATATTAATCTAAGAAGAAAAGCCCTTGAAGAACAGGGTTTCTTTGAAAGCGAACTCAGGCTAAGGCACAAGGATAATCATTATATAAACCTACTTACAAGATCAGTAACCGTAAAGGACGACAAGGGTGATTTTCTTGGAGCCCTGACAATTTCCAGGGATGTGACCAAACTCCGCCAGGTCTATGAGAATCTGATCAAGGCAAATGAGGAAGCTGAGGCAAGCAACCGGCTCAAATCAAGCTTTTTGGCAAATATCTCACATGAAATACGGACCCCGCTGAACAGCGTCGTAGGCTTTTCAAACCTTCTCCTTTCAAATGATCTGACAAAGGAAATGAAGGAGGAATATATTGAACATATAAACCATAACAGCGAAAAACTGCTCCAGATAATAGGCGATATAATCGATCTCTCGCGCCTTGAAAGTTCGCAAATTGAAATAAATTACGAGGAGGCTTCGGTGAATTCAATTGTAAGTGAAATAGTTGAAGAAGCCAGGCAGGTTATCAGGCGAAATGAAAAACCTATCATTCTGAATGTGAAGAACCAGTTTGAGGAGAGTGCTGATCTGATTTTCACAGACAGGGTATGGCTTAAGCGTGTCCTTAATCATCTCATGGATAACGCTATCAAGTTTACACTTGACGGATCAATTGAGTTCTCCTATTACAGGGAAGATAATGATCTTTATTTCAAGGTGAAGGATACCGGAATCGGCATTAATAAAGAAAACCTTGGACGTATATTCGAAGAATTCAGGCAGGAGATAGACGGCCACCACAGGCCTTTTGAGGGTCTTGGAATAGGACTTACGCTCGCGAAGGAAGTTGTGGAAAGAATGGGAGGGAAAATATATGTTCAGTCTGAAAAGGGAATCGGTTCGGAATTCAGTTTTTCAATTCCTTACAGACCGGCCGGAAGCACCAGGTCAAAAATGCAGGATCTTCTTAAAGAGAAAATGTCTGGCAGTGTGAACTGGAGTGATAATAAATGCCTTCTTGTCGATGATAATAAAGATGTTCTGATATACCTGAACAGGATCCTGATGGATACCGGAATTAAAACAACTACAGCCCGTTCAGGACCTGAGGCTCTTGAAATTATCAGGAACACTCCCGATATTGATGTTGTGGTTCTGGATATGCAGATGCCCGAAATGAACGGAATTGAAGTAACAAAAGAAATCAGGAAGATCCGCAAGGAGCTGCCTATAATTGCCCAGACCGCTTTTATTTTTGAAGACGATAAAGATATTATTCTTGAAGCAGGTTGTGATGCCTGTCTCATTAAACCCATCAGGAAAGAGCATCTCATGACGGTGATGATGGGTTTTATAAAGTAAATTCTTCTTACATTGCATTTATTATCTCATGCATGGATTCATCTTATGCAGATATAATCCTGCCATTGGCAGTCAGAGGCAAATTCACCTACACTATTCCTGATGATCTGAAGGAATTTGTCCGTCCCGGTGTAAAGGTCCTTGTTCAGTTCGGAAGCAGGAATTATTATACGGGTATAGTAAGTAAAGTTCATGATAATACACCGGGAGTCAGTAATATAAGACCTATAATTAAAATAAGTGATCCTTCCCTGGCAGTGAATGAAAAACAGCTCATACACTGGGAATGGATGGCGGATTATTATATATGCACTGAAGGAGAGATCATGAAGGCTGCATTGCCGTCTGCCTTGCTGCCGGAAGGAAGCGTATCATCTCCTGTTGTCGAAAAATTCAGACCCAGGGAAGAGACATTCATAAGGCTGGCTTCTGCTTTCAGTGACAATGATCTCAATGAAATAATTAATAAGCTAAGAAAAGCACCAAAGCAGGCTGCACTCCTGATGTCGTACCTTAGCCTTTCGGATTATTCTGCAGGAGCAGAGATCAGGTCTGTTCAGAAATCAATCCTGATGAAGGACTCGGGATCGGGCCCCGGGATTGTTGAAGCCATGATAAGCAAAGGGATCCTTGTCTCTGCGCGACTTGAAGTGGGAAGGCTGGATGATTCAGCACAAAAAACAGTGCCCCTGAATATTCTTAGTGAAAGGCAGTCGGTTGTGCTGGAGTCGATAAGGTCATGTTTCACTGAGAAAGATATAGTATTGCTGCACGGTGTAACATCGAGCGGCAAGACTGAAATATATTTTCATCTGATTGATGAACAGCTGAAGCTGGGGAAGCAGGTTCTTTATATGCTTCCTGAAATTGCACTTACAGCACAGATTATAACGCGCCTGAAGAAGCATTTCGGTAAAAGGGTGGGGATATATCATTCCAGGTTCAACGACCAGGAACGGGTGGAGATATGGAAAAAAACAGCTGATAAGAATCCTGATTCAAATTACGGTATCATTCTTGGCGTCAGGTCATCATTATTCCTTCCATTCAGCAACCTTGGGCTGATTATTGTTGATGAAGAACACGATAGCTCTTACAAGCAGCAGGATCCGTCACCGCGTTATAATGCACGGGATTCGGCTATAATGCTTGCCGCCATCCATAAGGCAAAAACACTTCTTGGTTCAGCTTCACCTTCTGTGGAGAGCTATCACAACGCGATGAACAGGAAATACGGACTTGCAGAACTCAGGGAAAGATACGGCCCGGTAAACCTGCCTGTAATCATTCTTGCCAATACTCGTGAAGCATACAGAAAAAAACTAATGGTCTCCCATTTTACTCCTGAGCTGTTACAGGCGATGGATGATGCACTCCGGAAGAATGAACAGGTGATCCTTTTTCAGAACAGGAGAGGTTTTTCTCCGTATATTGAGTGTTCTGAGTGCGGATGGATCCCTGTATGCGTTAATTGTGCGGTCAATCTTACATATCATAAAGGTATCAATAAGCTCAATTGTCATTATTGCGGGTACCTGTCAGGAATTCCGTCAAAGTGCGGTAATTGCGGGTCGACAGGCCTTGTAACCAGAGGCTTTGGAACTGAAAAAATAGAAGATGAGATAAAGATAGTTTTCCCTTCTGCCCGGGTAGGTCGAATGGACTATGATACCACCAGAGGAAAGAACTCATTTGACAGGATAATACGGGCTTTTGAAGATCACCGTACTGACATTCTTATCGGCACGCAGATGATCTCAAAAGGTCTTGATTTTGAGAATCTTACAGTTGTCGGTATCCTCAA
>Ga0172362_10001943_pt1 | contig 17866 bp, 10 predicted proteins | sample LakKivs1_kivu2a2_FD_114534 | JGI IMG/M metagenome (GOLD analysis project Ga0172362, IMG submission 114534) | Sediment microbial communities from Lake Kivu, Rwanda - Sediment s1_kivu2a2 | ecosystem: Environmental > Aquatic > Freshwater > Lake > Sediment | place: Rwanda: Western Province, Lake...
TTGCACAGCTCGACGGCGATGCGGCCGGCGCGCAGGAAGAGGGCCTTGCGATCCGCGTGGGTGGCCACCAGCGTGCCGTTGCCAGGCAGGGAGAAACCCAAGGCCTCGGTCAGGCAGTTCATGGAGTTGGCGGTGAACATGCCCGAACACGAACCGCAGGTCGGGCAGGCCGAACGCTCGTATTCCAATACCTCCGCGTCGGACACGTTGGCGTCGCCCGCCTTGACCATGGCATCGATGAGATCGACGTGGACCTCTTTGCCGCCCTGACCTTGCGGCTTGACCTTGCCGGCTTCCATGGGGCCGCCCGACACGAAGACCGAGGGGATGTTGAGGCGCAAGGCTGCCATCAGCATGCCCGGCGTGATCTTGTCGCAGTTGGAGATGCACACCATGGCGTCGGCACAGTGGGCATTCACCATGTACTCGACACTGTCGGCGATGAGCTCGCGCGAGGGCAGGGAATAGAGCATGCCGTCGTGGCCCATGGCGATGCCGTCGTCGATCGCGATGGTGTGGAACTCCTTGGCCACGCCGCCCGCGGCTTCGATTTCGCGCGCCACCATCTGCCCCAGGTCTTTCAGGTGGACGTGACCGGGCACGAATTGGGTGAAGCTGTTGACCACGGCGATGATGGGCTTGCCGAAGTCGCCTTCCTTCATTCCCGTGGCGCGCCAGAGAGCGCGTGCGCCAGCCATGTTGCGGCCAAAGGTGGATGTGCGTGAGCGGTATGTAGGCATAGAGGTTTCCTACCATGGCGGGCGGGGCCGTCAACCCGTCCATCCGCAGCAATCTACGGCCGGTCCATGGGCTCGCTGCCGATTGGGCGGCAGACTGCGTTCGTGCCTCGAGCCGCATTCGGCGTTACAATTCGCCCCGCGGTGAACGAGAACGACCTTTCCCTAACCAAGACTGAACCGCACCCCGCGGCGACGGGGAAGGGTGCGTCCGCATCGGCAAAGTTCGATCCCCTCATCGGCAGCACGCTCGCCGAGCGCTACGAAGTCGTCCGTCGCATCGGTGAAGGTGGGATGGGCGCGGTGTACGAGGCCCGCCACAGCATCATCGGCAAGCGCGTGGCCATCAAGGTGTTGTTGGAGAAGTTCCTCGAAAACCAGGAGTTCATCGCGCGCCTTCTGCAGGAGGCCCGCCTGGCCAGCTCGATCGGCCACCAGAACATCGTCGACGTCACCGACTTCGGAACCACGCGCGACGGCCGCGCCTTCGTGGTGATGGAGTTTCTCGAGGGCGAGCCTCTTTCCGAGCTCATCATGCGCGATGCCCCGCTGCCGGTGGAGCGTAGCCTTCACATCATCAAGCAGGTGGCCAGCGCGCTCGGTGCGGCACACAGCAAGGGTATCGTCCATCGCGACGTGAAGCCCGAGAACGTGTACCTAGTCCGTCGCGGAGAGCAGGACTTCGTCAAGGTGGTCGACTTCGGCGTGTCTAAGGCGGTGCGCTCGCCTGAGGAAGGGAGCAGCGAGTGGCAACGCCTCACACGCACCGGGGCGGTGCTGGGCACGCCCCTTTTCATGTCGCCCGAGCAAGCGGCCGGCTCGGAGGATATCGACGAGCGCGCCGACATCTGGGCCACGGCCCTCATACTCTACGAGTGTCTGACCGGCGAGCTCCCCTTTCGCGGTAACAACTACTTGGGCGTGATCGCCCAGATCCAGAACAAGGACGTGTCGCCGCCTTCGGCCCTGCGACCCGAGCTGGGCATTCCTGCGGCCGTCGACCGTTTGGTGATGCACGGTCTGCAGAGGGATCGCCCCCGGCGCTGTCAGAAGATGGCCCACTTCGAAGACAACGTGGATCGCTTGCTGGCGGGGGCGACGGATGTGGTCCTCGGTTTCGACGGGGCGGCCGAGCCCGACCTTGCGCCCCCTCGGCGGGGCCGCTGGTCCTGGTATCTGGCCGTGGCCGCGGTCTTGGCCGCGGGCGTCACCGCCGCGGCGCTGCTTCTGGAGGGCGGGCGGGAGTCGCCCGCCCTGCCGATGTCCGGCTCGTCCGTGGTGCGTCGGCCGGCACATCCGTCGCCCCTTGCGCTTCCCGAGCCTGGCAGGCCTCTGCCGCAGGTTCGCCCGCCGGCGCCGGCACCTTCGCCCGCCGCGGGCTCTGCCCTCGACCGTATCCGCCATGCAGGGCGGCCTCGTCCGGCGCGGCCCGCGGCTCCCGTTGTGCTGCCCGCGCCCGCGGTCAAGAAGAGCAAGGCGGACGACAAGGTCGCCCCTTCGCCCTACGCCCCACCCCAGGTACCCTAGTGCGGTTTCTTCCAGGTCTGCTGCCGCTCCTCTTGCTGCTACCGAGCCCGGGTCTTCGGGCCGAGGACGAACCTGCCCTGGAACGCGCCCAGAAGCACTACGCTTCGGGCGTGAGCCTGTTCGAGTCGGGCAACAAGGAGCAGGCCTTGATCGAGTTCGAGCTCGCCAACGACGCTGCGCCCAAGAAGGAAAACATCTTCATGATCGCCCAGTGTGAATACCACATGGGCCAGCTCGTGCGCGCGCGCGAACACTACCGGGCGTACTTGGCCGAGGAGGGGCACGGCGAGTTGGCGGATCTGGCGCGGCTGCGCATCGAGGCCATCAATCGCCGGCCCGGCATCTTCGTGATCAACACCGTGCCCGACGATGTGAACGTGCGGATCGAGGGCGAGGGCCACGTCGTCACAGGGCGGGCCCCGAATGAGTTCCGCATTCCGCGCGGGCACTACCGCGTGACCGTGGCCAAGGCCAATTTCGCCGGAGAAACGCGCGATCTGTCCATCGAGGTTGCGGAAACCAAACCCCTCTTCTTCAAGCTGGAGCCCATCCCCGCCCACCTCACCATTCGCACCCATCCGAGGGGGGCCGTGTTGTTCGTGCGCGGCAACCGCACCCAGAATCCCTACGTGCAAGATGTGGCGCCGGGCAGCTACGAGATCTACGCCGAGGCGCCTTACTTCGATTCGAGGCGCGAGACCGTCACCCTCGGCCCCGGGGAAAGCCGTGAGGTGAACTTCGTTCTCAACTATGTCCAGCGCTCGGGACGGCCGGAGCTGATTGGCTTCTGGACCGGCATCGGCGCCGTCGGCGGCGGCTTGGCGGTGCTTACCCAGGCCGATCCCAACAAACTCGCCAGACCTCTCTCCATTCCCATCTTCGCCGCGGGCATGCTGGCCGGCGGTCTCGGCCTGGGCGTCCTGTCTTCCACGACACCGCTGGTGCCGGACTACATCCAGGACAACCTGGCCTTGTTCCGCATCGGCGCGATGTGGATCGGCGATCTTGAAGGTGCGGCCTTGGCCATGGGTCTCTCCGATAGCTGGAACGCGACCTTCTGGTCAGGCCTCGGGGGATTGGGCGCAGGCGCCTTGGCGGGGTGGTGGCTTGACGACAAAGCACCCTACTACGGTCGCGTGGCCCTCATCCAAAGCTCCGCGTTCTTCGGCGCCATCGCGGGAGCCTTCGCGGTGCCTGCGCTGGGCTGGTATGCGCGGACGGCGGACCAGGGCAAGCAGCGCCTGGCCTGGGGCACGCTGGTGGGCCTGAACGTCGGCCTGGGTGCAGGCTTGGCCATGGCCTATCTCCCCGACCAACGTGTGTACGGTCCTTCCTGGCAGCGAGTCATGATGGTGGACTTGGCCGGACTCGCGGGCGCCGTTATCGCCACGGCGGTCGAACTGTGTACGCGACCCGGTGTCAACTACTGCGCGACTCCCGAAAGCAACTCCACCGGCTCACTCGAACGCACCAGCCGATTCGGTCTCGTGGGAGCCGGCCTGGGCCTGGCCGCGGGTTGGCTGCTGACCATGAAATACGATAGCCCGAGCCAGCGCCAGCAGGACCCGGGTCTGCTTTCATTTCTGCCTCTGCCGGGCGCGATGCCGGTAGAGTCCCCCGATGGCACGGCCGCGCTCTTGCCCGGTCTGACTGCTCACGGGCGCTTCTGACGGGCAGCGCCGGCTACTTCTTGGCTTCGTCGTTCATGAGCACGCGCACCGGCTTGATCTTCCAGATGTCGCGGCAGTACTCGCGGATCGCGCGGTCGGACGAGAACTTGCCCACGCGGGCGGTGTTCAAGATCGACATGCGCGTCCACTGCTTGGTCTTGCGGTAGGCGGCCGACACCTTGCTCTGACAGTCGACGTAGGCCGCGAAATCCGCCAGCAGCATGAATTCGTCGCGCTCGAGGAGGCTTCTCACCAGGCCTTCGAACTGGGTGCGATCCCCGCGCGAGAAGAAGCCCGAGCTGATGAGCTCGATGGCCTCGTGCAGCTCGTGGTTCTTCTCGTACATGTCGCGCGGACGGTAGCCCTCGGCCTGCATGCGCAAAACCTCTGCGGCGGTGAGGCCGAAAAGGAAGAAGTTCTCGGCCCCCACCTCTTCGCGGATTTCGATGTTGGCGCCGTCGAGGGTGCCGATGGTGAGGGCGCCGTTCAAGGCGAATTTCATGTTGCCGGTGCCCGAAGCTTCCTTGCCCGCGGTCGAGATCTGCTCGGAAAGATCCGCGGCGGGATAGATGCGCTGGCCGTTCTTCACGTTGAGATCGGGCAGGAAGATGACGCGCAGGCGGCCCTTCATGTCGCGGTCGTTGTTGATGACCTCGCCCACGCTGTGGATGAGCTTGATGATGAGCTTGGCGGTGTGGTAGCCGGGCGCGGCCTTGCCGCCGAAGATGATGGTGCGCGGGGCTTCCTCGCGCTTGGGCTCGAGCTTGAGCCGGCGGTAGAGGGCGATGGCGTGCAGCACGTTCAGGTGCTGGCGCTTGTACTCGTGGATGCGCTTGACCTGCACGTCGAACATCGACTCGGGGTCGAATTGCAGCCAGTACTTGGTCCATGCCGACTCGGCCAGGGCACGTTTGTTGGCCAGCTTGACCGCACGCCACTTGTCGATGAAGCCGGCGTCGTTGGTGAATTTCTCCAGGTCGCGCAGGTGTTCGAGATCCGACACCCATTTCTCGCCGATGGCTTCGCTGATGAGCGCGGTGAGCCCCGGGTTGGCCAGCATCAAGAACCGGCGCGGGGTGATGCCGTTGGTCTTGTTGCTGAACTTCTCCGGCCAGATCTCGGCGAAATCACGCAGCACGGTTTTGCGCAAGAGATCCGAGTGGAGCTTGGCCACGCCGTTGACCGCGTGGCAGCCCACCGTCGCCAAGTGGGCCATGCGCACGCGGGGCTCGCCCCGCTCGTCGATGAGCGACATGCGGGCGATGCGCGCCTGGTCGCTCGGGAAGCGCAGCCGGATTTCGTTGAGGAAGCGGCGGTTGATCTCGAAGATGATTTCCACGTGGCGGGGCAGAAGCTTCTGCATCAGGCGCAGGGGCCAGGTTTCGAGCGCCTCGGGCATGAGGGTGTGGTTGGTGTAGGCGAGGGAGCGCGTGGTGATCTCCCATGCCGTCTCCCAGGGCATCTCGCGTTCGTCGACCAGGATGCGCATCAGCTCGGCCACGGTGAGCGACGGGTGGGTGTCGTTGAGCTGGATGGCGTACTTCTCGTGGAAGCGATCCATGGTCTTCTCGTGCTGCAGGTAGATGCGAATCATGTCCTGGAGCGAGCAGGAGACGAAGAAGTACTGCTGCTGCAGGCGCAAAAGCTTGCCCGCCTCGGATTCGTCGTTGGGGTAGAGGACCTTGGTGATGTTCTCCGAGAGGGCCTTCTCCTCGACCGCGCGGCGGTAGTCGCCCACGTTGAATGCCTGGAGGTCGAGCGAGGTGTAGGCCTGCGCCTGCCAGAGGCGCAGCATGTTGGCGGTGTTGGTGCGGTGGCCGAGGATGGGGGTGTCGTTGGGGAAGCCCTTCAAGATCTGGTCCGGAATCCAGCGCACGCGGTAGTGCCCCTTGCCGTCGGTGTAGGGCTCGGTGCGGCCGCCGAAGCCGACCTTGAAGGCGATCTCGGGATGCGGGATCTCCCATGGATAGCCGAGGTGCAGCCAGTGGTCGAGAACCTCCACCTGCCAGCCGTCCTTGATGGCTTGGTCGAAGATGCCGAACTCGTAGCGGATGCCGTAGCCCGTGGCCGGGATCTCCAGCGTGGCCAGTGAATCGAGGTAGCAGGCCGCGAGGCGGCCGAGGCCGCCGTTGCCGAGTCCCGGCTCTTCCTCTTGTTCAAGCAGCGCATCAAGCGAGATGCCGAGCTCCGCCATGGCCTTGCGGGTGGGCTCCCAGATGCCGAGGCTCACCAGGTTGTTGCCGAGCTGCGGTCCGATGAGGAATTCCGCCGAGAGGTAGGCCACGGTGCGGACGGCCTGCGCGAAGTAGGCGTGCGAGGTGTGAATCCAACGGTGCAGGAGCCGATCCCGCACGGTGTACGACAAGGCCAGATAGTGGTCGTTGGCCGTGGCCGCCTCGGGGAACTTCGCCTGGTGGGTGAAGAGGTTCTTCAAGAAGTCCTGCTTGATGGACTCGGCGTCGAGACCGAAATGCACGTCCTTGCTGGGGGCGATGCCGGGCTTGGTGGGTGTCTTTTTCATGGGTAAATACCCATTGTACCGGCAATCGCGCCCCCCGCCTGCGGGTTTTCGTGCCCGGCCCAGCCCCTGCAGGCGGGGGTCAATTCTGCAGGTTTCTTGCGCCATCGTCGCCCTGTGCAGCAACGCTGTGGCTTGCCTGTCCTTTGCTCTGCGATGTTCGTCGCTGCGGCCGCGGCCTGCATCCTTCCCGGCTGCCTTGGAACTGCCGGGCCGCGTCCACCCTTTCGCCGCTGCAGCTTCGGCAGGCGTGGGTGAAAACACGGCCCGTGAAATCGGAGTAGCTACCCGCATCGTCGCTGGGGCGAAGGAGGTCGGGCGTCACCTCGCCGCTGGGTGAAACCATCGACCCGACGTGCCCTCCGAGGAAGGTGCCAAAGCGCAATTCTCGCCCGCAACCCTTGCTGTCGGCGCCGATGGGCACCTGCACGCGTTTGTAGGGAATCACGAAGAAACCACGACGAGATTGCGCCCGGGTGGCGCGCTTGCAGGTGGCTGGCCTGGATTTCCACGTACGACAATCCTCCTGAGCCGGGGGAGGTTCCGAGGCCGGTGGCGGTGGCGGTGGCGGTGACGGTGGCGGTGACGGTGGCGGTGACGGTGACGGGGCCAGTGACGGTGGCGGTTTGTGGTGTGCGGCCCCGGGCCCGAGGAGCCCGGGGTCGAATTCTGCTCGATGCGGCGATGCGAAAGAGGGTGCTTGAAATGACTACCGGCCTCATCGCCGCCCGGGATTGTAGTCGAAAAGGTTGCTCTGCGGCACAGATGGGCCCGCAGATTCCTCCTTCGTGGGATCTTCGTCTTGTACGCGGAGGTCGTCAACGCCACCTTCACCCGAAAAGCCTACGGGTTGTGCCGGGATCCGGGCACCGGCACGCCCAGGGGACAGCCCCTGCGCCTGGTGCTGCCCTCGCCCGGGATTCGGGCGGATCTGTGGTCGCATCCGCATCGGGCACGCGGACGGATGTCTTGGCGGCGGCGGCTACTTGCAGTTCTGGAAGCGCACGGAGCCGATGCGCACGTCGCCCGCTGGCTGGAACTTGCCGCCCCCTTGGTAGTCCTCGGACACCATGAAGGTGCGCAGCTGGCAGTACTTCTCGCCGGGCAGCTCGAAGAGGATGTAGCCTGAACGGTCGCGGTACTTGGGCAGATCCACCGCGTTCTTGGTGATGATCCAATCCGCGGAGCCGATGAAGGCCTTGAGGATCTTGGCCTTCGGGTGCCAGGACTTGATCTTCTTCTCGGCGAGCGGCACGCCATAGTGCTTGCCTCCGCTCTCGGGCAGCTTCCATTGCGGCGCCAGGCGCTCGACGGTCTCCCGCAGCTTGTCGCGCATTTCGCTCAGGCGGGCCACGAAGGCGGGGTCCAGCTCCTTGATACCTGCGGCCTCCAGGATCTTGGCGTAGCGCGATCGGAAATCGTCGAGAGCCTTGTCGGAGAAGACGAGATCCTTCTTCCACTCCACCGGGCCCTCGAAGTTGGTGAAGCCGTCGTGCCGCTCCACCTCCTCGGGCTTGGCGATGTTCTTGCGAGCCATCTCCACTTCCACCTCATGCGCCAAGTAGTTCGACACCGCCTGCCGCAAGAGATCGGGTGCCTTGGTGGCGGCCAGACACCACGAGCCCGGGTTTTCGGCCATGGCGATCTGCGAGCAACCCTTGTCCGGAAGCTTGGCGATGTCCGGATTGCTGGCACACGCGGCGGCCGCGGCCTGTGCCGCGGCCTTGACCTTGGCGATGTCCTCGGCCTTCTGGCACCAGAAGGTCTGGGCATTGGGGTTCTTGAGCACCGCGAGCAGATGGTCCACGCCGGCGTGAGCCGGAGCGGCCTTCATCGCCTTGAACTTCCGGCACAGCTCCAGATTCGCCTGCTTGTTGGCCGCCGCGCCTTGCACCAGGCCCGCGGCCTGCTGGGCGAAGGCGGAGTAGCTCTCCAGGCGCTGGCCGAGCCGTTTGGCTTGCACCATCGGGTCAGCCCGGTCGAACGGGCCGAGCTTGTCCCAGTAACCGCGCGCGCGAAAGGTTGCTTTCGCAACTGCGCAGCCAGCTTTGCACCTTCTGGGGGGGAGCCGAGGGCTTGATATTGGCTCCGTCCCACAGATCCCCTGGATCGCAGCTCTGCAAGGCGCTCTCCATGTTGCGCACGTTCCCCGCCGCTCGTGAGTCGAGCCCGTAGGCCGCACCTGGAGCGAGCAACACCAGTCCGGCAATCGAGACAACTCCCAGGAACTTCCCCATGTGATCTCCTCTCTGGCGCAGGCCACCCGTGGCTTCGCCGATTCGGTTGTAGGTGGACCTGACGGTCCGGGCTCCTCATCGGCCGTTGGCGGCCCGGACTTGAGACGGACGGGCCGTCGAGGAGTGTTTTGTTGCGTCATGGCGCTAGCCAGGACTTGGTCGTTCGATCCGACCTCGATGACGGTCTTGGGCAACTTGGGACCCGCTCTTCGCCCCACGGTCTGGCTCTGCCGGGGTGGGTGCGAGCAACCTGCTCACGGTTCGGCTCCCTTCCACGGCTTGTCCGGCAGCTTCGCGATGGGATTGTCCTTGACCGTCACTTTCCCGATATGAACCCGACCCGGCCGCTCGGGCAAGGGGCATGGAAGCTTGCGGTCTCATCTTGCGACCTTGGCTTGATCCCCGCCTGGCGTGCGGATAGAGTAGGAACCCAGCCCAGGGAAAAGCCCGATGCACAGACTTCTCATCGAGGACGATGAAGGGAAGACCGTAGCGGTTCCCCTCGTGCGTGAGGAGATCACCGTCGGCCGCCAGGAAGGCAATACCATCCGCCTGACGGAGCAGAATGTTTCGCGCAAGCACGCGCGCCTGACACTGCAAGGCGGTGTGCTGCGCGTCGAGGACCTCGGCAGCTACAACGGCACCAGCCTCAACGGCAGCGCGCTCTCCGGGATCACGGCCCTCAAGGACGGCGATGTCATTTTGATCGGTGACTACCGTCTTGGCATCCAGGACGACGGGCTGGGTGAGAAGCCGGGGCCTTCGTCCGATGCGGTGGACGCTGCCGCCGCGGTGCCACCGGTTGAGCAGTCGCTCGAAGCCCAGCCCACCATCCCCGTCACCACCCTGGCCACGCAGACCGCCTTCGCGGAACCGCCCGCACGCCTGGTGGTTCTCGGGCGCTTCATGCCCGGGACGGAATTCGTTCTCGACCGTCCCTCGCTGGTCGTGGGGCGCACCTCGGAAAACGACATCGTCCTCAACCACAAGTCGATCTCCCGGCACCACGCCAGGATCGTGCGCGAGGACAACCGCTACATCATCATCGACCTGGAGAGCGCCAACGGCGTGCGCGTGGGAGACGTCGAACAAGATCGGGTGGCACTGCAGTCGGGCGACATCATCGAACTGGGTGAGGTCCGGCTGCGCTTCGTCACCGGAGACGGTGCGGTCTTCGACGAACCGGAGCCGTGGTATCGGGGCAAGCGCGGCATCGTGCTTGCGGTCGGGGGATGCCTGGCGGGCATTGCGCTTGTGCTCGTGTTCTTCCTTTCCGCCGAGAAGCGTAAGGCCACGGTTGAACCCAAGCCCGTCGCGTTGCCCGTGGTCGAGCCAACCCCGGCGCCCCCACCTCCTCCTGCGCCCGCGCCTCCGGTTGCTGCTGCGCCTGCGCCCGTGGCCGCGGAGCCGCAGGTGCCGCTGGCAGAGCTTCTGGCTTCGGCCCGCAAGAGCGCCCTGGCCGAGGAGTGGGACGAGGCCCTGGCCACGGTTGGCAAGGCCATCGCACAAGAGCCCGGCTCGATCGATGCGGTGGAACTACGCAGGTCGATCGAAGGTGAGCAGAAGAACGGATCGCGGCTCGCGGCCCTGCAGGGGGATCTGGAAAGCAAGAACTTCGATGCCGTATTGGAGGGCGTGGCCGACATCCCGGAGGACAGCATGTTCCGGCCGCGCGCTCTCGAGCTGCGCGACAAGGCGCGCGGCCAGTATGTCGTGGCTCACCTGGACTTGGCCAAGGAGAAGCTCCTGGCCGGCGACTGTCCCGAAGCCCGCCGCGAGGCGGACCTGGTGCTTGGCCAGGACACGAAGAACAAGAAAGCGATCGCCATCGTCAAGCGCTGCGAGGCCATGGAGAAGCAGGCCGAGCCTGCCGTGGCCAAGCCCGCGGTCCCCGTCGCGCCGCCCAAGCCTGCCAGGGCCGCGCCCGCGGTCGCTGCCGCCAAACCGCGCCGGGCGGCTGCACGTGCGGTGGCTCCCGCGGCGGCGCCCAAGCCCACGGAAGCGGCCAAGCCCGAGTCCGCGGCTGCCGCGGACCCGGACAAGCTGATCAAGGACGCGCAGCAGGCCTGGTTCCGTGGTCAGTACGCAGCGGCCGTGGATTCCGCTCGCAAGGCTCTCAAGCTCAAGCCCGGCCTTGTCAACGCCCACCAAATCATCGCGGTCTGCTCTTGTGCGCTCCACGATCAGAGCGCGGCCGCGGCCGCGTACGAGAAACTCGACGAGCGCAACAAGCAGTTCGTCAAGACGGCCTGCCAGAAGAACGGGATCAGGTTCTGAAGCCCCGAAGAGCATCTGTGTTCACCACAGAGAACGCAGAGGACACAGAGACGGATGAGGGAGGAGGGGTTGGAACCTAAATCCTGTCCCCCGTCTTTTTCCGGGCTCTGTGGGCTCCGTGCCCTCTGTGGTGAAGAGGGCTCCGTGCCCTCTGTGGTGAACCGGCTATCGCCGTCGACGGCGGAGAAGCACCGCGAGGGTGATCAGGGCCAGACCGAAGAAGGCGGCCGGCGAGGTCGTGCGCGATGGCGCGAGGGTGCAGAAACCCGCGCCGAGGAGCTCGGTCTTGATCGTGCCCGGCGCGGTGTCTGGGCTCGGCAAAGCCACATCGGACTTCTGCGCGTCTCGGGTGTCCCGGCCGCTGCTGGCATCAGGCTTGACGGTTTGAACCGTCCACGTGAAGCTGGCGCCGGTTGGGTCCTTGTTGCCGTCTGCATCCACCGCGCGCACGGTGAGGGTGTGGGATCCGTCGGTCAAACTGGGGGTGGTGTAGGGGGAATCGCACGTCTCCCAGTCCCCGTTGTCAAGCTTGCACTCGAAGGTCACGCCCGGGATGAGTACGCTGCCGTCGCTGCCAGGAACCCGCGCGGTCGCGTCGAAGGTGAAGGTACCGGTGGGATTGACCGAGGGGTCCGTGGGGTGCTGGTCGATGCTGGTCGTGATCGAGACGGGTGGACCGTCCTCGGGGGCGGCATCGAGAACGGCGGCATCGAGCGTGGAGGCGCCTGCCTGCACCGTCCACTCGTACTTGGCCGGGGTCGGGTCAGGACCGGCAACCGGATCCGTGGCGCGCACCCAGAAGGTGTAGCCTCCGTCCTGGAGCGGGCCAATGGGGTCGCCAGAGCTGCACGCGGCCCAACCGCCCTCTTGCGTCCCCTCGTCGAGCCTGCACTCGAAGGCGGCGTCCGGAACGACCCGGCCGTCGGGCCCGATGGCGGCGAACGTGAACCTGGCCGTATCGCTGCCCGAGGTCTTGTCGGGATGGGTGACGATGAGCGTGTCGGGCGGAATCGGTGGCGCGTCCGACGAACCCCCGTCGAGCGCGACGAATCGCACCGTCCAGTTCTCGAAGGCCGGCGTTTGATCGGTCACACCGTTCGCCGTCGCCCGAACGTATATCTGGTACGCACCATCGCCAAGGGGGCCGACGGTGTACGGTGCTTCGCAGTCGACCCACGGGCCCATGAGGACATACTGCCCGGTTGAGGTGTTCAGCGCGAAGAGCTCGCACTCGAACGTGGCATCCGGGATTACCGATCCGCCGGGACTCGTCAGGGCCTCGAAGGTGAAGGTGGTGTAGAGGTCCGGCCAGGGGTCGCTGTCGGGTCGGGAAGTGATGACGGTGAGAGGCCACCAAGGCAACGCCGTGTCGACGGGGGCGGCGTCGCGCTTTTCCGCTTGGATGGTCCAAGTCCAGGTGGCCGGGCTCGGGTCGGTGACGCCGCCGTTGGTCGCCCTCACCTCCAGGATGTAGTCCGCGTCCTCGAGCGGGCCGGTGGCGTAGCCCAAGCCATTCGTATTGCATGCGAACCAGCTCCCCACTTGGGAGTTCTTGGTCAGCCTGCACTGGAAGGTTGAAGTATCGGTCACGTCGGTCGTGCCGTCGATACCGGGGCTGGACAGGGTTGCCTGCACAATGAATGTCGAGCTTGGATTGGTGGAGATCGGTCGTGTCGGGCCTGAGACGATGACGGTGTCAGGCGCAACAGGAGCGGCGTCGGGCGGGGCGGCATCGAACCGGGGGAAGGCCACCGTCCAGGTGTAGGTGGCCGGGTCCGGGTCGGTGTTGCCGCTCAGGTCGGTGGCGCGCACCCTGAGGGTGTGGGAGCCCTCGGTGAGGTTGGTGAGGGTGTAGCTTTCTTCGCAGGTGGCCCAGGATCCGTCGTCGAGTCTGCACTCGAAGGTCACGCTGCTCGTGATGTCGACGCTGGCATCGATGCCGCCCAGGGTGGCCTGGAAGGTGAAGTCCGCGGTGGCGCTGGCCGACGGGTTCGCCGGGCTGGTGACGATGATCGTGTCAGGGTCAGCGGTGGTTCCGCAGTAGTTGAAGCTCGTGGCATCACCGTTGGTCACGCCCGTGTTGCCGGCCGTGGCTCCGTTGGACGGGAACTCGGCCAGCCCGGCTCGGTTGGTGGTTCCCCCGAGGCCGCGCCCGGCCGAGAGGGTGGGGTTTCCGGTACCCGAGATGGCGATGTACCCGCCGCCGCCGCCGCCGCCGGGTCCTTCGGCCTCGTTTGGGCCGCTGCTCATGGTCTGATTGCCGCCCACGCCGCCGTTTGCCGAGATGGTGATGGCGGTGAGGCTGCCCGCGTGCACCACGATGGTGCCGCCGCCGCCGCCGCCGCCCGCTGCATCCCCGCTGTTTCCGGCTGCCGGCGAGGAGTTGGATCCGGCTTGACCGTTGGCGAGGATGCTGCCCGTGCCGGTCACCGACCCGGCGATGACGAAGACCAGGCCACCGCCGGCGCCGCCAGGCCCCGCCGCGCCGTTGTTGCCGTCGCCGGCACCGCCGCCACCGCCGATGAACAGGCGCGCGGCAGGGCTGTTCGTAAGCGTGTGTCCGCCCAGACCGCCGACCTGGCGGCGGTTGTTGCCGCCCCAGCCGGCAAGGCCGGGCGCTCCTGCTGCGGTGGTGGCGTCCAGGTTGTTGGCCGAGAAGGTGTATCCGCCGCGACCGCCCCCCGGGGACGGGCTTTGGGCGTAGTTGGGATCGAGCGGCCAGGCGAGGGCGCCCCCCACCACGTTGACGGGGTCGTTGGTGATCATCACGCCCTGGCCGGTCCAGGTCGCCGTGCCGCTCGGAGCATTCGCGCCGCCGCCACCGCCGGCGTTGTGGGAGTTGCCACCTCCACCGCCGTTGGCAGGCGCACCACGGCCGTAGCGTCCATTGGTGTAGCTCGCCTGATAGCCGGCGATGCCCTCACCTTTCTCGCCACCGTCGGCGGGGGCGGCCGAGCGGTACAGGGTAGTCGCTGTCCCTTCGGCGCGCGAGAGGTTGTCGCCGACGATCGAGCCGCCGCGGAAGCCCGCGCCGGTTGCGTCGATGCTGCCGCTGAGCTGCAGGGTGGTTTGCGCGTGCACGGCCACCACGCCGCCCGTGGTCCCGTTCCAGGCATTGGCGGTGATGGAGGCTCCGCTGTTGACGGTGAGGGTCGTGTACTGGGGAACCCGGACGACCTGCGTCCTGCCGGCAACCGTGTAGGCGTTCTTGAGCCCGCACGCCAGGGTGATGACGTTTCCCGCCACGCCCTCGACGCCGACGAACTCGTAGTTGCCGGCGCTGCCCAGGGCGGTTACCGTACCGTAGGCCGTCGACTCCGTGACGTCGATGGTCGCGCCCTGCATCTGCACGATGAGCAAGAGATCGCCGCGCGACAACGCCGCGGTAAAGCCCGTGCCCAGGTTGGCGATGTTGTCCACCGTGATGGTGGTGTTGCCCACGGCCCGATCAGCTCCGGCGAGCGCCGCGTAGGCATTCACCACCGTATTGGCTGCGGTGATGGTCCTCGGCCCGTCGCGTCCCTCGATTGCCAGCCGGATGCGGGTCGCGCGCTGGGTTTCGCTCTGGAAGAACGACGGACAGCCTGCGCCGGCCACCAGCACAAACACCATGGGGCCAAGCCAAGCCGCGCGCCCGAGCTGCCGTTTCAGTGTCATCTTGATGCGATGGGTGCGTTTCATCATTCCACCTCGCTCTTCTTGGTGCTCGATTTCTCCACGATCTTGAACTGCACGCGGCGGTTCTTCTGCCGGCCTTCGGCCGTCGTGTTTTCCGCGATGGGCTCGTCGAAGCCGTAGCCTTGCGAGGTCAGGCGTCCTGGATCGACGCTGCCTCGGGTGGTGAGCCACTTCACGACCGCGGCGGAGCGGCGGTCGCTAAGCTTCTTGTTGTATGCCTTGCCGCCACGGTTGTCGGTGTGGCCCTGGACCTCGATCTTCTGGATCTCCGGGTGCTCGGCCATGACCGTCGCGACCTGGGTGAGCAGGTCATCGCTCTCGGGCATGATGACCGCGCTGCCGGTCTTGAACTGCACCTGCTCGAGGATGACGATCTCCTGCTCCGTCACGCGCACGGACCTCGGGCAGCCGTTCTTCTGCGGATCGGAGTCCGGCTTGCCCTTCTCGTTGGGACAGGCGTCGACGTCGTCGCGGATGCCGTCCCCGTCGGTGTCGGGGGGACAGCCGTTCTGGGTCGGGTCGTCGCTCTTGACGCCCTTGATGTCGGGGCAGGCGTCTTCCTTGTCGGGGATGCCGTCCCCGTCGCGGTCGGGCGGAGGCGGCGGACAGCCGTTCTTCTCCGGATCGGGGCTCTTCACGCCGGGCTCGTCGGGGCAGGCATCGTCCTTGTCGAGGATGCCGTCCTTGTCTCGGTCGCGCGGCGGGGTCGGCTTCTTCTTCGGCGGCGGGGGTGGCGGTGGCGGCGCTGGCACCGGCGCGTAGGCCACGCTCAGTACAGCCCGGAGGGTGGGCGTTCCCATTCCACGCGTGATCCCCGGGCCCGCGGCCGCGCCCAGGACCAACGGGCCCAGGCGAACTCGAACCCCGAGGATGGCTTCCAGGTTGGTGGTGGCCTTCGTGAAGCGGTCTTTACCCAGCATCACCGTGCTGCCGTAGATCTCGGGTCCGACTTGGACCATCTTGTTGGCCAAGAGCGCGCCGATGGCGCCGCCGAAGACGAGCTGCGATCCGACGGCGACCGGCGAGGTCGAGGTGGAGGTGCTCACGGAGTTCTCCTCGCGCAAATCGACTCCCGCGTTCACCGCATAGGCGAGATTGTCGTTCTCGCCGGACAAGACCAGGGCCGGGATCCCGTGCAGCTTGCCCTCGCCGGCGTACTTGTTCTTCTCTCCGTTGCTGCTGCTGGTGGGAACGAACAGGTAGCCCGCGAAGCCGAAGTTCAGGATGGAGCGCGGTTCACCGAGCAGGCGCACCCTGAAGCCCACGCGCAAGTCGCCCGGAGCGACCCCCGAGGGCGACTTGTTCAGCACCCCGCCTACGGTCGGGTTTTCGCCGTTGGTCCACAGCGCCAGCGGCATGCTGGCCGAAACCAGCAGGCGATCCCACAGGGAGATGCCCGCGGCAACGTGCAGCGTGAGCTGGTTTGACACGACGTTCCCGATGGCCTTGTCGTCCGCGCTGTTGTAGAGCACGAGCGGCTTGTAGGCGTAGTCGCCCGCCAGCATCAGGCGGGGCAAGAGGTGTCCGCCAGGATCGGCCCCTTGCACGCCGAAGAACCTGTCCCCGGCCGGTGAAGGTTGGAACTGGTTCAGGGTGTATGCCCCTTGCGCGTGGGCCGTCATGTCGGTGGCAAGCACCGCTGCGAAGATGAGAATTGCGGAGAAACACCTCGTCAGAACCTTTGTCATGGTCACCTAGCCAAATGAACGGGGTTGGGAGGCTGCATCAAAAACGGGATGCCGAGTATATGCGAAAAGCCCGGCTTTTGGAAACCAGGTTTGCTGGAACCTGGAGGGCGAAAACGGCCGACCCCGCGCACAAGTATGGTACAGACTTCGCGTGAGCCAAGAAGCAACCGGGGATGCCATTCTGCGCGGCCTCATCGAGGGCGGCCAGGCCCGCGTTGTGGTCGCGACCGCGACCCAGGCCTTGCGCGCAATGGCCGGCCGGCACGGCATCGTGGGGGTGCCGACCGTGGCCTTGGGACGCTGCGCCCTGTGCGGTCTGCTGCTCGCCACCCTGACCAAGGATGAAGAGCAGGTGACCCTGCAGGTGATCGGCGACGGGCCGCTTGGCGGGGTGACCGTGGATGCGCGCTCCTCTGGCCGAGTGCGAGGCTTCGTCAAGCGGCCCGCTGCGGTGACCTGGAATCCCGCCCTGGCCGCCGCTACGCGCCTGGCGATCGGAGACGCCATCGGCAAGAACGGGGTGGTGGCGGTGACGCGCGACCTCGGCATGGCTCAGAACTACTGCGGCCAGGTCACCATGCAGAGCAGCGAGATCGACGACGAGGTCGAGCGCTATCTCAACACCAGCGAGCAGATCGACAGCATGCTCCGCTGCGAGACGCTGGTCGACCGCGAGGGCAGGGTCACGGCGGCCGCCGGCCTCCTTGTGCAGACCTTGCCGCAAGCCCATGGGGCTGCGGTGGTCGAGTTCTTGCGCGACACGCTGCGTGGCCCGGTGTTCAGCAACGTGGTTGCCCGCGCCCTGGGGCAGGGGCGGGTTGAACCCGAGTTCATCGCGCGTGCTGCGCTTGGCCAGTTGGCCGGGGACCTCCAGGTCCTCGAGAAGCGGCCGGTAAGTTTCTTTTGCCCCTGTTCGCGGGAGCGAGCGGAAGCCACCCTCGGCATGCTGAGACATGAAGATCTGCAGGAAATGACCCTCGAAACCGGCGAGGCCGAGGTGACCTGCAACTTCTGTTCTCTGGAGTACCGTTTCAGTGCCGCCGAGCTGGAGCGGATCCGGGCGCGGCACGTGAAGAACTGAGTTTGAGACGGGGCCGGCGAAGTGCCAGGAGCCGTGCGCGTGGTGGCGGTGGTAGAGTTCGCTCGTGAATGCGAACGCCTTGTTGGCCTCGCTTGTGGTCGGCTCGCTCGGGCTGGGGCTCCTGGTCTACGGCAAGCGGCAGCGGCGTTGGCCGCACCTGGCAGCCGGGATCGCGCTCATGGTGTATCCCTACTTCGTTCCCAGCGCCGCGTTGATCCTCGTGATTGCAGCCGCCCTGGCAGGGCTGCTCTACCTCGCCACCCGCCAGGGGTTCTAGAACGCCCCGCTAGCCCGCATTGTTCACGACGATTGGTTTTCCGACGAAGAACATTGGACAATCCGTGGTCACCTGCGTGAAGGATGGCGGGCTAGCTTCATCGTGATGGAAACCCTGGGAGGGTTTCCAAACCTTCCCGCGCTCTGGCTCCGCCGGGCAAAGCCCGGCTGCGCCAA
>Ga0172362_10001948_pt1 | contig 17830 bp, 15 predicted proteins | sample LakKivs1_kivu2a2_FD_114534 | JGI IMG/M metagenome (GOLD analysis project Ga0172362, IMG submission 114534) | Sediment microbial communities from Lake Kivu, Rwanda - Sediment s1_kivu2a2 | ecosystem: Environmental > Aquatic > Freshwater > Lake > Sediment | place: Rwanda: Western Province, Lake...
CCAGAACAGTATTGCAACTACAAGTACAAGCGTTCCTATCAGCATGTACGGAAGTGCTATCGATGCAAATTTATTCTCTTCGGTGCCGGTACCGGAAAATATCAGCAATCCTCCAACCAGCGGTCCCGCAATCCAGCCCAGCCCGTTGAAGGACTGGGAAAAGTTTATCCGCCTTTCCCCGGAATCGGGAGGGCCAAGTACGGTTGTATAAGGATTTGCTGCCGTTTCAAGACAGGTAAGTCCGCATGCAATAATAAACAGACAGAAAAGAAAACTGCCGAAAGTCTGGATCAGTGTCGCAGGGAACATCAGAAATGCCCCGGCTGCAAAAAGAAGAAGCCCGAAAATTATGCCTTTCTTATACCCGAATTTTTGCATCAGCAGACCTGCAGGAAGAGCCATCAGGAAATATCCCCCGTAAAAAACAAACTGGAGAAAAGCCGATTTTGCCTTTGACATGCTCAGCAATTCCTGGAAATGCTTGTTCAGCACATCAATGCATCCGTGAGCAAAACCCCATAAGAAAAATAAACTTGTGACCAGGATAAATGGGATCAGAAATCCCTGGTAGACAAACCTTTGCCTGCCATTATCAGGCGATACGGCATTATTCATACACAATCTGTTTTAACATTACAAGATTGTGATGATTTGCGACTTTTCCAAAAGTTTACATGAAAATTAAAACTCTACGGCTAACAGCGATCCGCTAGCGCGGATTTGTAATCCGTGCTTTTGCTCGGTTGTATCCGTGACTCCTGATTAAAAAAATTTTCCCGCAGATACCGCTGATTTACGCAGATTCCGAAAACGATCTGCGGCTATCTGCGTAATCTGCGGGAAATAATGACTGTTAGATAATTTGCTTTATTTGACCAGCAGGTTTACTTTGAGCTTGAACTCGTCATAAATAAGCCTGTCACCAAGATTGTCAAAGAAAGCGCCTGACCCGTACCTGACATTGTATTTTGTCCTGTCAACGGTGATATTGGCAAAGAACCAGGTTCCGTCTTCCTTCTTCTGAACAGCCGCCCTGAATTCAATGGGATTCGTAATTCCCTTGATGGTAAGGTTCCCCCTAACTGCAGCCATACCTTTGTCAAAAGCATCACTTCCGGTAATGACAAGCTTTGAAACAGGGAATTTATCAACTCCGAAGAAATCATCGGATTTAAGATGTCCTTCCAGCTTAGCACTGGCATCATCATCCCTGATGCTTTTCATATCTATTATAAATTCACCTGAAATGATTCTGTTATCCTTCCACGTCAGCCAGCCATCCTGGAGCTTTATAGTACCCGTATGCTTTCCTGTAACTTTCTCACCCAGCCATAAAAGGGTTGTTTTTTCTTTATCAGCGGTGAGTTTATCCTGTGCATTTATTGTCGATGAAACCATAACTATTAATGTAAAAAGTGAAACAAAGTTTTTCATGTCAATTCAGTTTTTGTATTTTGCATATTAAACGTAATTGTCATCCATTTTGTTCAAATAACCGGTAAAAATATGGAGAGGCGTTGCATGCAACGCCTCTCCATATTTTCAATTTACGATTTATAATTTATGGATATTCAGCCCCCCGCTGATCTCGAATATCATACCTGTTGAAAAATCCCAGTCGCCGCGTGCTATTGATGCAACAGCCCTGGCTATATCCTCGGGCATTCCCCATCTCTTTTGAGGAACAAGGCCTTCGCCGATCATCTTGTCATACTTGTCCCTGACCTTGTTGGTCATATCTGTCTGGATAATCCCCGGTCTGACTTCAAATACCTTTACATCTTCATTTGAAAGCCTGTCCGCAAATATTGTTGATGCCAGGCTCAACCCGGCTTTTGAAATGCAGTATTCCGCCCTGTTTATTGATGAAAGGGCAGCTGAAACGGACGTGATAAATATTATAACAGGCCTGTAATCAGAGATTTGCTGTTTCAGCCATAGCATTTCCTTTGCTATCTTCTGTGCAAAAAAGAAAGGACCCTTAAGGTTTATATTCATAACCCTGTCATAGCTCTCCTCTGTCATTTCGAGAAGATCGGTCCGCTGAAGAGGACCGACTCCGGCATTATTAACCAGGATATCAATCCGGCCGTACCTGTCAAGGATATTCTGCACAACCTCTGTCTGGCAAGCTGTACATGAAATATCAAGTCCTATGGGGAAAAACTCCACCTTCTTTTTTTCAGCTTCCTTGCTAAGGATTTCCATTCCTTCGCTGTCGACCGAACGGGCGATGGCCGCAATATCATACCCTTCAGATGCAAGTGAAATTGCGATAGCCCTGCCTATACCCCTGCTGGCGCCTGTAATTACTGCAACAGGTTTATGATTCATCCCGGAAATCTAGTTAATCAGGTTCAACAGAATTATGGCGTCAAAGGTAATAATTTGAATGAAATTGCCAATATTTCATTTCATAATTCGGGAATCTGAATCCAGCATCTTTTTCCCCAGCTTTCATAGCCTGCCTCGGCAAGCTGCACGCCTTTTGCCCCTTCCCGAAGATCCCAGGGAAAGTGATCGCCTTTTACAACATGCCTGAGGAATAATTCCCACTGAGCCTTGAAAGCATTATCATAATTTTCCTGGTCAGGCACTTTCGACCAGCCGTCGAAGAAATTGATGCTCTGAGGAATATCCGGGTTCCAGACAGGTTTCGGCGTATTCCCGTAATGCTGGATATAACACTCACGGAGGCCTGCCACGGCAGAACCTTTTGTTCCGTCAACCTGCAGGGTAAGAAGGTCATCACGTCTCACCCTGACTGTCCAGGAAGAATTAAAATGAGCTATAATGCCGTTCTCAAGTTCAAACGTTGCATAAGCCGAATCGTCAGCAGTGCATTTATACTGTTTGCCGTTCTCGTCAATCCTTTTATCGATATGTGTAGCCCCAAGACACGACACTGCCTTAACTTTCCCGAATACATTATCCAGCACGTACCTCCAGTGGCAGAGCATGTCCAGGATAATGCCGCCGTCATCTTCCTTCCTGTAATTCCAGGAGGGACGCTGGGCAGGGATTGTATCCCCTTCGAAAACCCAGTATCCGAATTCTCCTCTGACAGAAAGGATCCTTCCGAAAAAATCCTGTTCAATGAGGCGCTTCAATTTTATGATACCCGGAAGCCACAGCTTGTCCTGGACAACCCCGTTCTTAAGTCCGGCTTTCCTGCATAGTTCATACAGCTCAAGTGCACTCTTTGTATTGACAGCAACAGGTTTTTCACAATAGATGTGCTTGCCTGCCTTAACAGCTTTCCTGACTGCATCAGCTCTCCGGCCGGTTGTCTGAGCATCAAAATAGATAATATTTTCAGGATCCTGGAGTACTTTATCCAGATCTGTGCTCATTTTTGAAATTCCTGCAAGGCTGCAAAGTTTTTTAAGCTTATTCTCATCGCGTCCGACAAGAACGGGATCAGGCATAATAGTTTCACCGGAACCGCATTTTACTCCTCCCTGCTTCATTATTTCCACGATCGACCGCATCAGGTGCTGGTTTGTCCCCATCCTGCCTGTCACTCCGTTCATTATTATTCCGACTGTATGCTGTTTCATCTGTAAAATTTTAAACGTAGGTTTTGTATGATGTGATAATATTCTTAAGAAAAACGGACTGGTCCTGCTTCCAATAGTTTGTTGAAAATATCTCAACTTCTATGAAGCCATTGAATCCTGCTGCTTCAACCCATGATCTGATTTTTCTTACAGGTATGCACCCTTCGCCCATAAGCCCTCGATCGTTAAGCAGATCCGTTGTAGGTGATTTCCAGTCGCAGACATGAAACGCCAGTAACTTTTTGTTCCTGCCGCAGCGTTCTATCTCTTTTTCCAGGTCAGGGTCCCACCAGACATGGTACACATCCACTGCCACGCCAACCCAGTGGGAGTTCAAAGCTTCAGCCAGATCATTGGCACTTGCAAGCGTATTGATTGCAGAACGTGTATCGGCATACATGGGATGCAACGGCTCTATGGCCAGCCTGATCCCGGCAGATTTTGCATCCGGTTCTATTGCGGCAATGCCGTCATGGATCTGTTTCCTTGAATCCTCTAGTGTCTGTGAAGGATCAGCGCCGCAGACAAGGACTATTAATTTGGTTCCCAGCTCAAAAGCTTCCTTGATTGCCCTCCTGTTATCATCGATTGCTGCCAGCCTGCCCCGAAGTTCCTTTGATGCAAAAAAGCCTCCCCTGCACAGCGAAACCACAGACAGGCCGTGCTGACGCAGCATTTCTCCTGTCTGTTTTATATTCCTGCCTGCAAGAGCATCACGCCATACGGTAATACCCTTAACACCGCCTGCTGAATAGTTCTTTGCAGCCTCTTCAATACTCCAGGGTTTTGTTGTGATGGTGTGAATACAAAGTCTTGAAAGGTCGTTTAATCGGGCTGAGCTCATTTTATACAGCTGAAATATGTATAATAGTTTTCTTTTCTGATTATCCTCTGAAGCAGCAGACACGCTTCACGGAGATGATAATCTCCCCACATGCCTGATTCGCCGTATGGAATTTTGCTGCCTTCAGGAATATGATCCCATCCATTGGGCCTGTGATATATGGAATGAAGCAGCAGACCCTGGTGGTCTTCACCAGTGCTCAGGTAAGGTTCTTCCAGTAAAGTATCCAGAACCCTCAGGCCTGCCTGCATGTATCGTTCCCCTGCATTTTTTTTACCTTTCCCGTTAAAATATTTTCCCAGTCGCAATAACCCCTGAGATGCAATTGCTGCGGCCGAGCTGTCAACCGGTTCAAAATCATTGAAAGGATTAGCTGGCCTGGATAAATAATCCCCAAGCTTAGCAAGTCCCGGAGCGTCTGTGTCCCAGTATGGTATGCCGTCTGAAGGAGTATTTTCAATATAAAAATCACATGTTGCTTCAGCAGCCTTAAGCATCAGTGCTGAAAGGAATTCTTTTCCTCCTGATGAAATAAGTTCCTTTTCGTCAGCTGTTTCAACCCATTCAAGCTGTTCGGTAAAGCCGCACATGGCCCATGCCAGTCCCCTTGTCCATGTGGTGAAACCGGAATAACCCTGCTGTGAGTTCGGGCAGCGGTAATTACCGTCATTAATATTGAAAATACTTTCATGGGCAGTACGGCCCCTGACATCATATCTGTCGCGGCCTTCGCCATAGTAAACTGAATAAGCCGCTGTCGCTTTCATGTGTTCCATTGCCCTTTCAAGCAGGCTGATTCTGACATCTCCCTCGCTCTTCAGGAAATGGCCAAGTTTATGACTCAGTATAAGTATGCGGCATGAACGTATGGTGTCCACAAACAATGAATGGGGTCCGTTGAAGGAATAAATGAATCCGCCGTTTTTTATACTTGTCCACCTTGATGCTTGTACAGCTCCGGAAATTTTAAGCGCCAGCTCATAGTAATTCTTCTCCCATTCGTTATGTGGTATTTTACCCTCATTCATGAGACGCAGCAGATTTCCGTATGTGCTGACATTATTGAAACCATGATCATGAACTCCAGAATGGCTAATGTGGGGAGCCATTTTTTTCAGGATCTTTTCTTTGGCATCTGACAGGATTCTTTCATCTCCGTCAGCATCATACTGTAGCACTGCAGAACCATACTGAAATCCCTGAGTCCATTCAGTCCATCCGCGGGTGGAATATTTTCCGTTTACCGTGAACACCGGAGAACCGCAGGTTTCATCATAATATTTATCGATCAGATTGATTTTTTGCCCTGAGAGATCCCAGAATCTTTTCAGTTTCTCAGAAAAATCGTTTGGATTCAGGCTATGTTTTAAATCGATCATATCTCAAACCAGGTTTTTGAATCATAAAAATAATTAAAAAGGGACATGCGCCGGCATATCCCTAATAATTAAAGTCATTGTTAAGTTTGAATTCTAAAAGAATCCGCCGCCGCCACCACCACCGCCACCGCCGCTTCCGAAACGGGGATTAACCACATTATTGTAAATTGATCCAAAAGTATAAGTTATGCTGATCCCTCCCTGAATACTGTAACTTGTAGCCTGTTCCTTAAGCCTGAGAAGTCTTTCAGCTTCTGAAAGGTCCCCTTTTCTCAGGTTCAACTGGTCATTGATATATCCGACACCACCGTTAATTGATAGTGAAAGTCCCTTTATAATACGTAATCTTATGAATCCGTCAAGTTCAACTTTATTCTTTGACCAGTCGTGAAAATAATTCGACCCTGAGAGTGAAACATTTATAGAGCCCCATTTCTCCTGCACCTGATACGCTAACCTCAATTCATGCTTGAAAAGATTCTCCTTCAGTTTATTATAAATGGTAGAATCTATATAATTACTGTACTGGTTTCCGATAGAATAGTTTATTCTTAGCTGACGGTGCGTTGCCTCTGAATACGGATAAAGGTCATATTCGATGGCCGGCATGATCTGCATATCAAGATCATAATTCGGATTCGTGGCAGATCTCAGATCCAGGAACATGCCTGCCGACCAGTGCTCCCCCAGGCTTTTCACAAGCAGGTTCCTTATTGATTCATCGTCCCGTATATAAAGAGTTGTTGTGCCATCATCATTTTTATATTTCTGTCTGTTTGTATTAAGGTCCACTTCAACTTCAAGTTTCATCTCAGGAGTAATTCTTCTTATCTCCAGAGAATTGGAAAAGAAAAGCCTGCTGAATGATTCTTCCGAGTTGAAGCGGGGACTTGTCTGGATTTCAAAAACCCAGTAATTCCACCTGTCAACAACTTCTTCAGTTTCAAGCTTCCCGCTATGACTGATTCTTATCTCATCCGAAAGAGGGGTTTTTGCCACATACCTCATGAGGCCCATTTTCAGAATGTTGGTTCTCTTCTCACGGATTATTGAAGAAGTCTGATCAGGTGAAGTCGTATAAACCAAAGTATCATTTATCCCTTTGAATCTCTCCTGACCGATGAAGGTGTATGTGTACTGATTACCCCCGTTACCGGAACTCTGCTGCGTTACAAGAATGAACACCTCGGCTTCCTTTACATCCCTGACATAATTCACGTAAGGGATCTCCTCGCGGGTGTAGTTCATGTCGCAACTTCGGCAATCAAGAAATATCCTGACCGCACTTTTCCTTAGCGCGTCACCGTTAGTTTCCTGACCGGAAACATTAATGACAGACATGAAAAAAAGGGGGATGAAAAACAACAAAATTACTGCCGGTTTTTTTATTGATGAATGTACCATTGAATATTTTATTTATTAAAATTCCTAACAATATTAAACGGCTGCAAAGATGATAATATAATCTTGATATAAAACAAGGTTGACCATTCGCCTGCCGGTGATTTAATGTTTTTTAACATATCTTGAATTCGCGTCAACTCAGGTATTGAAATCCTGAGATTAGCAGATCAGATGAAGCTGACAGATCTCCTGCTTATCCATGACCTCCGGAGGAGGGAGTCAAAATAATATCTTAATAATCCTATAAATATAAGTGTGCGGACAAACAGTTTTGGAATGAAAAAGAAACATAGACCTGTTATCCCCGTTATTATGCCAGTTAAAATATTATCTGCAATGATTAAAGCATGAAATAAAGCCCTTTCAATGCCTTCTATATGTTTATGTATATAAAGATGTCTCGATATCTGTACTTCGGTTTTAGTAACGGATATTGTTACGATGTCAATTCTTGAGCTTCCGCCGTGGTTGTGTTCTATAGTGATATTATTGAATAAGGCGATCTCTCCTCCCAGATCCCTGGCGCGTCTGCAGATATCAACATCCTCGGAATACATCCAGTACTCTTCATCAAATCCGTGCAGCTTATTAAAAATTTCTCTTCGCATCATCATCACTGATCCTGATATCCAATCGGGAAATGACACATTTTCTTTTAAAGCATTTTTCTTTTGAAGACTACTTCGCTTTCCGAATAACCCGGGGAACGATCCTGATGCCCTGCACTCTCTGCCATCCTCCCGAACCTGCCTGCAGGATATTATGTAATAATCCGGATTTGAATTCAATACCTCCAGTAGTTTCCCGGTTTGCTGTTCTGCAGCTACAGTATCGGGATTAAGAAAAAGAAGGTTATTACCTGATGCATGAGAAGCTCCCAGGTTGCAGCCATTTGAATATCCGCCGTTTATTCTGTTTCGTATAAACCTGAATTTTTGATATTTTTTCTCAAACCCGTCAATTCTGCCATCAGCGGAATTGTTGTCAACAACTATCACCTCCATGCTGAAATCCCTTCCTGTAAAGGAATCCAGGGCATCAAGGCATTTTGAAAGTCTCTCCCATCCCCTGTAACATACTATTATTATGGATAAATCCATTTATTATCTATTTCTTTTCTAGGTCAAAGTAATTAAAGATATAATTAAATATTCTCATTGTCGTGCAATCATGCAATCGTGCAATCGTGCAATCGTGCAATCGTGCAATCATTTAATTTAAATCATCTCTCCTCATCTTCCTTTCTCCCATTCTCCTCTTCAATTTCCTCTTCCTCCAACCATTCATAGACAGGCTTCTGCGGGCCTTCCTTCCTGTACCATATCGCCAGCGCGACCCCCACGAAAACGCCAAGCATGTGCGATTCCCAGGATACATTCTTATAAATCCCCGGGAAAATCCCCCAGACCATTTCGCCGTATAAAAATACAACAAGCAGCGAAAGAGCAACAAGCCTGAAGTATCTGCGGATGATCCCGCTGAAAAAGAGAAATGATGCTACCCCGTAAACCAGTCCGCTGGCGCCGATATGCCAGGCCTGCCTGCCTCCAAGCCATACAAGAAACCCGGTCAGAAGCCACGTAAATGCAAATACCCTCACCGCCACTTCCGAATAGAAATAAAATAAACCGACCGAAAGCAGGAAAAGTGGTAATGTATTGTCAAAAAGATGTTCAATATCCTGATGAATAAAAGGGGAAAGAATTATTCCGGGCAATCCTTCAGTACGAAGCGGATAAATGCCCAGGAAAGAAAAGTCAGTTTCGAATATAATCTCGATGGTTTTTACCAGCCACATCAGGAAGACAACAATAAAAGGAATTATTATGCTCAGAAAGAGTTTCTTCCTGTAAAATGCTGCTTCAGATATATATCCGGAATCTCTTTCCGCCATCAGAAGATATGTATTGTTTTAATTCTTCTTTGTTACACAGAATTCCACTGAGTTCCACTGAGAACCACAGAGATCTACCTCCGTGGAACTCTGTGGTTCTCTGGATTTCCTCTGTGAAAGTTTTTCATTCTTCCTTAGTCTCTTCCCGGGAAAACTACTCCTGCTGCCTTTCTTATTCTGTCAAGTGTCCTCATCAGATCGAGGCTGAATGAAAGAGGGACAACACTGCTTTCTTTTCTTCCTTCATCCAGGCATTTCATAATCTCTTCAGCTTCGGAATGATAGCCCATAGCCGGGGGACTGTAAACAAATTCCTGACTATCCTGTCCGTGGACATTCAGGATTACCCGCTGGTTCATGTCCCGCCCTCTTGTAACAATCAGGTTCCCCTTTTCGCAGAGGATATCACATCCTATCCCGATATTGGTCCTGAAGGAACTGTATATGGTTGCCATACGGCCGTCATTGTAACTGAAAATTGCACAGACAGACTCTTCGGATCCTGTCGGGGAAAATGATGCTGTGGCTTTTATTTCATCCGGGATGCCGGCAAATGTGAGGGCGTCTATGACCGGATATATTCCGATATCCAGCAGTGATCCTCCGCCCAGCGCAAGGCTGAACTTGCGGTCGCCAGGATCAAATGGCGGAATAAAGGAGAAATAACCGTGCAGATGGACTATTTTCCCCAGAACTCCTGATGCCAGGATCTCCCCGGCTTTGATATAAAAGGGTTGAAAAGGAGGCCATAATGCTTCCATGAGAAAGAGATTCTGCCTCCCTGCTTCCCTGATCATCACTTCAACTTCGTGTGAGTTGAGGGAAAATGCTTTTTCACATATTACATTTTTGCCGTTTTGCAGGCACAAAAGAGTATGTTCAAGATGATATGAATGAGGCGATGCTATGTAAACAATCTCAACTTCAGGATCCTTTGCAAGCTCATCATAACTGCCGTAATACTTTTTGAATCCGTATTCCCGGGCAAATTGTTTTGCTCTATGTATGTCGCGCGATCCCACAGCGTATAATTCAGCATTTTCAAGGATTTTAATTCCCTTCGTGAATTTGGCCGACATCTTTCCGGGCGCAAGAATTCCCCATTTATAAACCTTAGCCATATCGTTATCATTGAGAGAATAAATATATACAAGATTTCGGTAAGTAACTCATCGCTGAGAATTCTCATTCGTCAGGCTTATTTCTTCACTCATCATAATACTTTTCACCACCTTATTTCCCGGCTGTAGCTTTGCCGGAAAAGATTAAAAAATGAAAAAGCTTTTAATTATTATTTCGGTTGTATTCTTCGCAATAAGCGGAATACGTGCAAATGATGAACTGACCCAGACGATCCGCGGAAGTGTTACTGATGCAGTAACCGGTTCTCCGCTTATCGGAGCATATCTTATAGTAGTGGCATCCAATCCGTTAATCGGAACAGCAACCAATGTAAACGGTCAATTCGAGCTCAGGCAGGTGCCTGTCGGAAGACAATCACTTGAAGTAAGTTACCTGGGCTATGAGACAAAAATGATCAATAATCTTCTGATCGCCAGCGGCAAAGAGCTCACTCTCGATATAAGGCTTGAAGAAAAGCTGACAGGTATGAAAGAAATAATTATAAAAGCCTCCCCCAGAAAAACAACTGCTCAGAATGAAATGGCGATGATAAGTTCAAGAACATTCTCAGTGGAAGAAACTGAAAGGTTTGCAGGAAGCCTGGGAGATCCTGCAAGAATGGTGGCAAACTATGCAGGAGTAATGACACAGAATGATTCCAGGAATGATATTATTATAAGAGGCAACTCCCCGTCCGGTGTTTTATGGAGACTTGAAGGTATTGAGATACCCAATCCCAATCATTTCGGTGCACAGGGTACAACCGGAGGACCCGTAAGTATGGTTAACAATAACCTTCTGAACAACTCGGATTTTCTTACCGGAGCATTCCCTGCAGAATACGGGAACGCGCTTGCCGGCGCCTTTGATATAAATCTGAAATCAGGTAATGCCAGTGAATATGAGTTTACAGGGCAGGTCGGATTCAACGGATTCGAGCTTGGTGCAGAAGGCCCTTTAATGAAACTTGCGAATGGTCAGAATGCCTCATATATTGCCAATTTCCGGTACTCAACAATGGAACTTATGAGCAAAATAGGATTGAATATGGGAACAGGCACTGCTGTACCTGAGTATCATGATCTGACCTTCCTGCTGGATGTTCCGGGTACTAAGGCAGGCAGGTTTAAGTTATTCGGATTGCTGGGCAAAAGCTTTATTGGGCTCGGAAGAGACCTGACCGACACAACTGAAAACATGTATAATGCAATGGGACAGGCTACTGACTTCGGATCAGAACTGGGAGTTGTTGGATTGTCTCATACATATTACTTCAACGATAAGACACGAATCAGATCGACACTCTCGTGGCAGCATTCCGGTTCTAAGACATTACTCGATTCAATAAAAGGAAATGAGTTTATCCCATTCGTCCGACAGGACGAAAGGGAGAATAAACTCTCATTCTCCACCCAGCTGAGAAAGAAATTCTCAGCTACCGATAATGCCAGTGCAGGATTGATAATCGATAATTACAGCATAATTTATGCTGACAGCATCTTTGATAAGGATTATAACCGCTTCATTACCTATACCGATATTGACGGTAAGATGATGCTTTACAGGGTTTATGCGCAATGGCAGCATAAATCCGGAGAGCGGCTCACGTCCTATACTGGTTTGCATCTTCAGTATTCAGGGATGAACCGTGAACTCGCTGCAGAACCGCGCCTGGGCCTCAGCTTCAAAACATCAGAAAAAGGATCGCTGAATGCCGGGTTCGGTCTTCATAGCCAGCTTCAGCCAAAGGGAGTCTACTTTTTCCGGGAATATGATCCCGAATCAACGTCCTATTCCAAGACCAATGGGAACCTGGGCTTTTCGAGAAGCGCTCATTTGGTCACAGGATACCAGCATCAGTTCAACAAAAACTTCAGGATTAAAGCCGAAAGCTATTATCAGCACCTTTATAAAATTCCAGTAAAAGAATCGTTCCCGGAATTCTCACTTATTAATTCAGGAGATCAGTTTGGCACTGCACTTGCAGACAGCCTCGTCAACAACGGCGCCGGGAAGAATTACGGCGTCGAAATAACAATTGAAAAGTTCCTTGACAAAGGATGGTACATTCTTTTCACATCGTCGCTTTTCAATTCAAAATATACCGGCTGGGATGGAAAATGGAGAAATACTGCTTTCAATGGCAATTATGTTTTTAACCTTCTGGCAGGATACGAGCACAAGCTTGGTGAAAGGACAATGCTGACAGCAGACCTTAAAACTGTCTGGGCCGGAGGCAAAAGGTATATCCCGATTGACCTGCAAGCTACACGTGAACAACATATGGATGTAAGGGATTACAGCAGGGCATATAATGAAAAATATAACGATTATTTCAGAACCGACCTTCGCATTGGCATAAAGATAAACCGTAATAAATTCAATCACGAATGGGGTATCGACCTGCAGAATATAACAGGATACAGAAGTATTTTCATGGAAGGATATGATGGCAATAAGGATGAACTTTATTACGTCTATCAGCAGGGATTTATGCCAATGTTTCTATACCGCATACAGTTCTGAAAAATTAATTAGATTTGTATGACTATGAATATGAAAACCAGTTATTTCAGTAAATATCTCTTTCTCCTAATCCCGCTTGTGGGGATAGTAACGGGGGGAATATTCCTGATCAGTTATGGTGTGAAGGATGCAGGTACAACCTTTCAGCTGTTACTTCATGGGATAGTGATGACTGCCGGGATCTGGCTCGGATGCATGACAATAGTTATTTTTCTCTGGAACAGGTTCCCATGGGAACAGTCTCCAGTCAGACATCTGCTCCTGGAAATCGTACTGATTCTGATTTATACCATTTCATTCAGCGGATTGCTGTTCCTGCTGGAAAACAAATTCTGGAACCTGCCCAAGGTCGAGAATATCAGCATCGAAATATTCACAACACTTCTGATTACCTACTTTATAACGGCAATACATGAATCGGTCTTCTTCTACCAGCAGTGGAAACTGAATTTCTCCAAATCGGTAAAGCTTGAAAAAGACAATATTGAAGCCCGCTATGAAGCGCTCAGGGCACAGATAAATCCTCATTTCCTCTTCAACAGCCTCAACAGCCTTACAACGATGGTGGAAGAGAATAAAGCTGCCGTCGGATATATCCGGAACCTGTCCGATCTGCTCCGCTATATGCTTAAGAGCGGGGAAAAGGAACTGGTGCTGCTGCGCGATGAGATATCCATCCTTGAAAAATATATAAGTCTCCAGCAGATGAGATTCCCCGGTACTCTGGATATAAGGGTGGATGTGGATGAAAAATATTATCACTACGCTGTTCCTCCGTTAGCCCTTCAAATGCTGGTGGAAAACTGCCTGAAACATAATATTATTTCCAGGGATAAACATCTGAAAATAGCTGTCGTTGCTGACAAGGAATCAATTACTGTGACAAACAACCTTCAGAGAAAAACCGGGGTCCAGTCATCAGGCCAGGGACTGAAAAACCTGACAGGCCGTTATAAGTTCTTCACAACAAGAAATATTGATATCACTGAAACTGACCAGTTTTATAAAGTTACTTTACCCCTACTGCAGGTGGAATTATGATTTATACGCTTATAGTTGAGGACGAAGAACCTGCTGCAACAAGACTTATCAGGCTTCTTAAGAACCTTGATGAAGACATAGAGATAGCAGCAGTAACAGACACAGTTGAATCTGCCGTAAAATGGCTGAATAACCATAAACAGCCGGATCTGCTTATCCTGGATATACAGCTGGGCGACGGTCTGAGCTTTGATATTTTCAGGAAAGTAAAGGTCGATTCTTATGTGATTTTTACAACAGCGTATGATGAGTATGCCGTGAGGGCATTTGAGACAAACAGCATTGACTATCTGCTTAAACCTGTCGATGAGGGTAAACTTGCCAGAAGCCTTGAGAAATACAGGAAATACAGCGGAAACATCGGATCGGATCTTGACAATCTTATTGAAACCATTGAAAAAAGGAAAGAGAAATATAAAAAGCGGTTTGTTGTGACAGTTGCCAGCCGGATCAGAGTAATTGAAACACCGGAAATTGCATATTTCTATTCAAAAGACAAGAACACATTTCTATGCACCAGGGATAATCATCACTACCCTCTTGAATCATCGCTTGATAATATAGCAGAGATTATTGACCCTGGTCTCTTTTTCAGGATCAGCAGGCAATTTATCGTTTCTTACAGGAATATCCTTAAAATAGATATCCTTTCCAAAAGCCGTATCAGAATTATTACTGATCCTCCCTCTGAAGAAGAGATGCTCGTCAGTACCGCCAGGACCTCAGAATTCAGAAACTGGCTCGATAGATAAAGAATCGATAAGTAATAGTCGCTCCAATCCCAAAACCTGTAAACTTACTCCATGCTGGTGCAGAAAGTTATCTGTATCTGGTCCTATCAGAGCCAGTAATAAATTTGTCTAACCTTCCGTGTTTTACATTAAACATTCTACATCATTATATCGTTCTCATTTACTGTGCCTTATAATATTATTACACAAATACTCTTATTTTTATACTACTATGTATTGCATGGTATTATCTATTTTATATATCTTTGTATTGTTATGTTACTTGTAATGGATAGTAGTATATAATTTAAAGAAGAATGAAAATAACAGTCAGCATTAATCTCGGAGGTTATTCTTTCAACATCGATGAAGATGCCTATTCCGAACTGAAAAGATACCTTAAAAACCTGGAACTTCACTTTGCCGGTGAAGAGAGCTCATCTGAGATACTTTCGGATATTGAGGCCAGGATGGCGGAATTATTCCGCACCAAGATCACCACTTACAAGCAGGTAATTAACCTGAATGATGTTAACCAGGTGATATCTGTTCTCGGCACCCCGGAAGATATATCAGAAAACGGAGGCCCGTCAGCCGGGGAAAAATTTTCAACCCGGGGTTATCACAGGATGTACCGCGATCCGGACCACCGGATCATCGGAGGAGTATGCGCGGGAATGGGAGCATACTGGAACATCGAACCGTGGATTGTAAGGATCATTTTCTTCATCCTGGCCATGATGGGTGGCCTCGGGGTGCTTATTTACCTTATCCTTTATATAGTACTTCCGGAAGCCAGAACTACTGCCCAGAAAATCGAAATGAAAGGAGAACCGGTTAACATCCATAACATAAAGGAATCGGTCAGGAAGGAATTCGAAAATGTCAGGAAAAATATGAAACTGTAAGATGCAGACCAGGAAGGCAGATCACGAAATGTAAAATTTAAAATCAGAATCATGGATCTTGAAAACACAAAAGCACAGATGCGAAAGGGAATCCTGGAGTATTGCATTCTTTCGATCCTCTCAAGGAGCTCCTGTTACGCCAGTGATATCATTAAGGAACTGAAGGAGGCAAAGGTAATAGTGGTTGAAGGCACCCTTTACCCGCTCCTTACACGGCAGAAAAATGCCGGACTGCTCAGCTACCGTTGGGAGGAATCCCAACAGGGACCGCCCCGTAAATATTATGAACTCACTCCGGAAGGACGTGCATACCTTGACGACCTCGACAAATCATGGGATGAGCTGGTAGAATCAGTAAACCTGATCCGTTCGAGATAAAATATTATTAACCGATAAACGTGAAATCACAATGGACAAGACAATAAATATTAATCTCGGCGGAACATTATTTCAGATCGACGAGGAAGCCTACAGAATACTTCGTGACTACCTGAGCAGTATTAACAACAGGTTCAGGAATGTCCCGGGAGGCAATGAAACTATAGAGGATATCGAATCGCGGATCGCGGAGATATTCCTTTCACAGAAAGGTATTGCTGGCGTTATTACAAAAGAAAATGTTGAAGCCATGATATCAATCATCGGCAAGCCGGAAGACTTCGGCCAGGGCGAAAATGAAAGCGGAACTTCATCTTTCACATCTGAAACAAGGAGCAGAAAAATGTATCGGAATCCCCAGGATTCCATTATAGGAGGTGTTTGCGGGGGAATAGGGACTTATCTGAACACAGATCCCGTATGGATCCGCCTGATGTTCATAATATTTGCTCTCTTCTTCGGGTTCGGATTCTTTGTCTACCTCGCCCTGTGGATTGCATTGCCCTCAGCAGATTCGGAGGCTAAGCTGAAAGAACTGTACGGCAGCACATTTTACCGGCCTGGCAGTAAAGAAGATGTACAAGGCCGTGGCAGCCAGACCTCTTCAAAGATTGGAAATGCCTTCAACGAAGTTTTCCGCGCTCTGGGGAAGGTCTGTTTTATTGTTGTACGAATATTTCTGATAGTTTTCGGAACCTGCCTGGTGGTGACTGGATTCCTGGCACTTCTTTCATTCATAATGATCTTCGTTTTTAAATATCCGGGATCATTTGCCACCGATGCAGCCGGATTCAACCTGGCTTATATTCCCGATTTCATTAACTATATTGTTTCTCCTGCAGCTGCTCCCTGGATAAAGGGACTGATCATCGCAGTTGTATCCCTGCCCCTTCTGGCTATCATCTACGGAGGTATAAGACTGATCTTCTGGTTCAGGGCAAGAGACGGCTTTATCTGGCTGGGTGGACTGGTCCTCTGGGTAATGTGCGCTGCAGCCCTCTCAATAATACTCTTTAATGAAGGTATCGGGTATGCTGAAACAGAGAAAGTTATGTCTGAAGAATATTTCAAGAATGTTCCGGACACGCTTTATATTGTTGCAGGTAAAAAGGTTTCAGGTCTGGATACAGATAAGGAAATATCCATCCCCGATGAGGAATATGATATTTTTATTTCCGAAGAGAAACAGGAGGTCTATATCCGGACAAGCCTTGATATAGAAAGCAGTGAAGGCAAGAGTGCCAGTGTGGAGATCAGGAAACGCTCTGCCGGCCGCAGCAGATTTGACGCCAGAGAACATGCTGAAGAACTGTTATACAATTATTTCGTTTCGGGTGACACACTTGTCCTGGATGAGTATTTTACCATCCCAAAAGGAAGGAAATGGTCGTTTGACTATGTTGGAGTAACAGTCAGAGTGCCTGAAAATACAGTTATAAATATGGACAGGACTACAGAAGAGCTTTTCCATTTTCGTGATGATGATGATTTCATCGGAGATTCTCAGAGGAGTTTCTGGCTTATGAAAGAAGACGGCCTCGATTTTATAGGCCATCGGAGCAGAGACAACAGATAGCTTCCTGGTTTTTCATTCCTATATTTTCAGATTGAGGGTGTCCTGCATGACATCCTCTTTCTTTTTGCATCCTGATCAATCACCGGGGATCAATCAATACGTTAATAATTTGTTAAACCCTGGATTAGCAGATTGCAGGTCTGAAGCATTGCCTAATTTCGTTATCGTTTTTGAACTAACCATAAATGCCATGAAAAGAACAATCCTAATTGTATTATCTCTCTTTTGTGCAGTCCCTCTATTCTCCCAGGAATCAGTATCTAAAACGGATACTCTCAGGAAAGACGCCCTGAATGTCTTTATGGAATCTACTGATTATATAAGGAAAGAGATCCCGTATATAAATTATGTAAGGGATATCAAAGACGCCGGAGTTTATATTATTTCTTCAAATCAGAGAACCGGTTCAGGAGGAAAAGAATATACATACTTTATTGTCGGGCAGAATGAAAATGCAGGGATGGCAG
>Ga0172362_10001949_pt1 | contig 17828 bp, 11 predicted proteins | sample LakKivs1_kivu2a2_FD_114534 | JGI IMG/M metagenome (GOLD analysis project Ga0172362, IMG submission 114534) | Sediment microbial communities from Lake Kivu, Rwanda - Sediment s1_kivu2a2 | ecosystem: Environmental > Aquatic > Freshwater > Lake > Sediment | place: Rwanda: Western Province, Lake...
CGTTTACTCGCACTAGGTCTTGCAAGAGCCATACCACCTGTTGCAAGACCTAGTGCGAGTAAACGAGCATAAGACAACCAGTCGCCAACATAACCTGTGATTCCAAAAAATCCAATAGGGCCTTCAGAAATAAACAATTGGATAATCCCAATCAACACCAAAACTATTGCAATATAAAATAATACACTTGAGAGTTCAAAATCAAGGATATAATATCCGATAAGCATTCCCCCGCCTATTTGTAGTGGAATCCAACAAAATTTTTTTGTAAAAGCCTCTTTATAATTTTTCCTTTTAAAAGCCTGGATTAAACCTAAAACTACTCCAACATTTAAATGAGCAAGACCAAGAATTAATGCAATAACTAGAATTGTAATTGGATCTTTTATCGAGTTGGCCGGTAATGAAATTCCTAAGATGTTAATACTATACAACGGTAGTTCAGGATCATTATAAATAAATCTTGGAATGAAATCACCAAAGAAACTATTTGTAAGAAAACCAACAATTGTTGTAACAATTCCCATCCATATGCCCATAAAAGACCAATCATGAATCAATTTACTGTGTTTACCAATTTTGATATAACCATATAATGATAAAAACAATAATACAAGACCATAACCTGCGTCACCAAGCATAAAACCAAAAAATAAGATAAAGAAAATCCCCATAATAATCGTTGGATTTATTTCATTATATCTTGGGTATGCAAACATTTTAACTAAACCTTTAAATCCTTCAGCCCACCTGGGTGTTTTAATGTAAGTTGGTGGCTTATCAGGGTTTTCAGACGGCGTTTCAAAATTACATACAATAAAATCTTTTGATGCCTCTGCTAGAGATTCTTTTAAAAAATTTTCATCTTTTTCTAAAACCCAGCCTTGAATAATATAAGTCGAATTGGTTTTTGCAAAATTTTTTGGTACTTCTTTTTTAACCCTTTCTATTTGAATTTCTTCTCGCAGTGAAAGAAGATCATCTAGACGTTCTTTGACATATGTTTGTAATTTTGAGGTAATCTCTTTTTTTTGTTTTTGTATTTGTTTGATTTCTTTATTTAAAGAATTTATTATTTCTCCAGGAGAACCACGAGTCACATTAAACTTAAATTCTGTGGTTTTTTCCCTAAAAATTCTTTCAACTTTTTCTTTTTTTGTGATGTGAGCTGCAATTATAATCGACCATTCTGGCTTTTTCCCATTACTAATTTGTTTGGAAAAAATGGCTGCATTATATATTTTATCGGTTTCTGTTTTTAATCCTTCAAAATCATCTGTTTTTCCAGCTTTTATAACTAAATAATTAGACTCACCGAGATAAGATAAATCAAACTCAAAATCACGAATAAAATCTAATTGTTCAAGATCCAATCTAATTTGTTCAATTTGTTCATCTAATTCTTGTTTTTTATGTTCCAAATCAAGAATATTTTGTTCAATTTCTCCCAATAAACCTTCAGCATGCGAAAAAATTTTATCTAAAGTGCGGTCTTTAATTGATTTTAATTCAGACAATTCAGGGTTTAAAAATGCTTTTATTCCACTTTTTTTTGGTTTAATTTTTTTAAGAATATCAATAAGTCTTGTGAGTCTTAACTCGTATTCATGGCATGTTACAGCATCTGGATGAATCTTGCCACCTTGTAAATCATTTGTATCTTCTTTACTATATCTTGTGATATCGATGATCTCCATCAAACCTGTTTCATAAAGATTTTCAATGACATTTTCTACATAATTCTGATGCACAACCAATGAAACCTTTTTCATCGGAGATGGAAATAAAATCTCTAAGCCCCCTCATCCATATAATTTATTATTGCGTCTATAGATTTTGCAATATGTTTATTTGAATTTTCTTTAATTTTTACAACTTCTTTTTTACAATCGGATTCGACCTTTTGAATTTCCTTTTTTGCATCCTTCTCTGCTTTTTCAGATAATTTTTTGGCTTTCTTATGAGCATTTTCAATAATTTTCTTTTTTTCTTGCTCAGCGGTTTTCTGCGATTTAGTAATTATTTTTTCTGCCTCTTTTTTTGCATTTTCAATAGACTGCAAAGCCTTTTTTTCTGCTTCTTTAATCTCGTTTATAGACATATTTCCGCTACCCTGTATAATAAATACGTTTATTAGGGTTTTTTATGAAATTTACATGCCCCAGAACTTGTTTTCCTTTCGCTTTATTTCAAAAATTTTAGTCAGGACATCTTTCTCATCAGGATTTAAGATATCCATCTCTTTTAGTTTCTTTGCATCTTTTTCAGGAATATCTGTGTATAAAATATCTCCGCCCTTAATTTGCCTCCCGACCGTTATACCATCGATAGAAATAGCTACCTCTTGACCCTGTAAAGCCTCTTCAACAGCTTTATTTTCAGATTGAATTCCTTTTATTGAACCCAAAACCTTCCCATCGTCTTTCATAAGACGCATGTCGGTTTTTATCCTACCGCCCAGTATTCTAACACCAATAATAGCTGGATGGCTAACTCTGAAAACATACTCTGGTAAAAACTTGATCATACCTGGATGAATATATTCCTGCCTTCTTTCTCTTTCCAACTCTGCTTTTTTCTTTGCAATCCATTCATCGTATTTCTCAAGTATAGTGTAGATGACATCCTCATTGAAAATTGTAACGCCTGAATTTGCAAGTTCTTCTTTTGCCTCTGGCAATACTTTTATGTTGAAAGCAAAAATAACTTTATTCAATGGATCTGAAGATGCATCAGCTGCTATTATGTCCCTCTTTGACACATTCCCAATATCTGCCTTTCTAATCTTTATGCTATTTTCTCGAGACTCTTTTATCAGTGCCTCTAGCGATCCTATGGTATCTGCCATTATTAGTATTCCCTGCTCATCTAATTCAAAGTCTATCTTCGTCTGGTTTCTTATCTCATTTTTGATTTCCTCGAGATCATTTTTAACCACTCTTATTGGAGCACCTGGAATGACATTTTCTAGATTCGGTGAAGATATCTTTATACCGCAAGCCGCATGCACCTCTTTAACACTGTCGAAGCGCTCTCTTGGATCACGTATTTCATCTAACGGTTTTGGTTTGAGAAGGGCCTTTATTGTCGTTACAAGTGGTTCGCCTTTTGTACCTATCACAATTTTGTCATCATTTTTTATCATACCATTGTAGATGATAGCATCAATTGTTGTACCAAGCCCAACCTCTTCTTTAACCTCTAAAACGCTTCCTTTTCCCGGACCGCTTTCTATGTTGAGTCTATCTTCCAAAAATCTTTGGGCAAGTCCAACTAGAACCATCAAAAGCTCTGGAATTCCCTCACCAGTTTTTGATGACACAGGAATGAGGGCTACGGTTTTTGTAAAGTCACCGATGTTAAAATAAAGATCAGAATTCAAAGCATTTTCAGAAAGTGTTCCTATTATGTCATAGAGCTTTTCTTCAAACATTGTTTTGACGTTAGGTCTTTGTTTCTCTATGCGCACTTTAGCTATATCGTTGCTCTTTTGCCACCCAGATATTGCATCTATTTTATTGATTGCAATAACAAAAGGCGTTTTGTATTGTTTCAAGATGTTAATTGATTCGTATGTTTGTGGCTTAAAACCTTCATTTATGTCAACAACCAATACGGCTAAATCTGCAAGAGATCCCCCTCTCGTACGCAATGTTGTAAACGCATGATGGCCAGGAGTATCTATAAACAATAAACCTGGCAAAGTGAATTTTTTACCTTTAAGTAAATCTCCGCAAATATTCTGAATTGCATCAATCGGTACCTCAGTTGCACCTATGTGCTGTGTAATTGCCCCTGCCTCACGCGCCGCAACGGTAGAACCTCTGATGTAATCTAGTAAAGAAGTTTTACCATGATCGACATGACCAAGAACGCTGACAATGGGTTGTCTGATGTATTTTTTGGAGGTGGTCATCGACTTCACCTGGCGTTGTTATTATGGCCCCCTTTTTAAGTTTTATCGGTTATTAAACAATAACCTAATAATGTGCAATTATATTTCATATAATCTAATTTTTAAACTAAAAGGTGGCATGGGATGAAAAACGTAATAGAGATGAACAATCTAACAAAGAAATTTGGCGAACTTATTGCTGTCAATAACATATCAATTTCCATAGGGGAGGGTGAGTTATTCGGACTTTTGGGACCAAATGGCTCTGGAAAAACAACTATGATAAAGATGTTAACCGGGCAAATCAAACCAACTGAAGGGGCAATTAACGTTTTGGGCATAGATGTTTTAAAAAATCCTGTAAGAACAAGAGAACTCGCTGGCATAATTCCAGAACAAGAATCTCCTCCAAGTTTTCTGACTGCTGAAGAATATCTAGAATTCGTAGGGAAAATAAGAAAAATTGACGATATAAAAGACAAATCAGATGCGTGGTTCCATCTTCTTGATTTTGAGGATCAAAGAAAGATACTCTGTAGAAATCTCTCAAGAGGCACTAGACAAAAACTCATGGTCGCACAAGCGTTTCTTCATGAACCAAAGTTAGCGTTTATAGACGAGCCGCTAATAAATCTTGATCCAATCGTACAGAGAACAATTAAGGATTTTATACAAGATTACATAAAAAAAGGAAACACCGTCTTCTTTTGTACCCATATCCTTGAAATCGCCGAGGAGATTTGCACTCAGATAGGTATTATTGACAAGGGCAGACTTCTTCACAAAGGATCCATCCAAGAGTTGAAAGACAAAAGTCAACACCTGGAGGATTTTTTCATAAAATTGGTAAAAGAAGAAGGATAGAGCCATGCCTATAAAAATTCTTAAAACGATGATGAAAGAAGAATGGCGCATACATGCAAACATATTTGGAAATTTCATGTTTGCCTTCTTTCCACTATTAATCAGCATAGGTACCTTTGTTGTCGCTCTTTTTGTACCATATCTAAAGACCTTGATTACAATTAAACAAATGCTGCTTTTGGCCCACTATCTATTCCTGCTGATTGGCGTTGGAATAGGTGCATTCGGTCTTTTTGCAAGAGAATTCATGAACAGAAGATTTGGACAAGCAAGCCTAATTGCTTACTCATCGAGAACGCTCCCAGTTTCAGAACGTGTCATTTTTTCCAATTTTATTATAAAAGATGTAATCTACTATATTTTTTTGTGGATTGCCCCCATAATTTTAGGATTTGTGCTTGCCACACCATTTATTTCAATTAATACGCTATCTGCAATTTTTGCCTGCGGAACGCTGATACTATCTTTTCTTATTGGTCTGTCGCTTGTTTTTTCTCTTTCAACTCTTTACGCACATTCAAGCAAAATACTTGCCGCCTTACTGTTGTTGGCTGCTATTGGCACTTTGATTCTAATGAGGTACTACACAATCAGCATAACGACTCTGCTCCCATCATACTCAATGTTTTATCAACCAACACTCAGAAAAATTATCATAAGCTTACTTTTGATATTGCTTCCATCTGCTCTTTCATTGATATTTTTAAAAGTTGACTATCCCGAAAAGAAAAAGCAATACGAAAACAGTCTTAATACTCTCACAGAAAAGTTAAAATTCAGTAAATATTCATATTATGTGGCAAAAGATTTCCTTGATCTGAGCAGAAGCGATGGGGGCTTGGGTAAAATAATATTTTCGTTTCTCTTTCCCATAGTTCTTACTTGGGTATTTCTTTATATCTTCTTTGAAAAAATACCAACGATAAACATAATCATGATTTTTGCAATATTTTTAGGAATTGTTTCATCACAAATATACAACATGCTTACAGAATTTGACACATTTAACTCGTACACGTTTCTTCCAGTGAGTGTTTCGACTGTATTAGGAAGTAAAATAACAAGCTACATGTTGATAAACATAATTTCTCTAATAATTCTCATAATAACTGCTATCGGAACCAACCAGCTAGTTTACTTTGTACCTGCGCTTTGCTCTTTTATAACCATCTCTTTATATTCATTAGCCATGACTATTTATTTCATGGGACTTCATCCAACTATTTTATTATACAACGCCAAAATATTCTCACAATATATGTTGATGGTCGCTCCTATTTTATTCGGCTTTACAATTATATCGATACTAGATCCTTTTATCCTATTGGCAAGTCCGATATTGCTAATCCCAGCAATATTTATACTTAAAAATAGCCACAAAAAATGGGAGGACTGGCAACCTCTCAGTTTTTAGTAAACAAAAAATTAAGATTATTAAAATGAACAAAAACTCTATATTTTTTTAGTTTTTTCACGTGGAATTAGATACCAAAAAATAAACGCACCAGCTAAAGTAAATATCATTAGAGTTAACATTCCTTGAACTGAACTGAAATCCACATCAACAATTTCTTTAGGAATAAATGACATAACGTAGTTATTATATTGGAAAATAATCAGCGTTAAAACATAACAAAACAAAGATATGACCGAAATATGCAATAAGTATCTATTGAACGCACTATTGAAATGTAATAAAGCTGCCTCATCTGTGCTTTCATTTGGTGTCATTTTATCAACAATATGACTGAAGTATATTGATGTGGTCCCTATCTCAAGGAAACATATGTATAAGACAAAGAATAGTAAAATTAGCTCAATCTGATCTAGAGAAAATGCAACTTGCCCCAGCAATATCTTTGTGAAGAAAAAGAAAAACATTATTCCTAAGCTAGCGGCCAAAAAAGTACTCTTTTGTTTTTTTAACAATCCATAGCAGCAAATAATAGGTACGGTACATATAACAAGAGAGAATCCTATTTTTATAAAAAATATTAGGAGCTGTAAAAAGGCACCAGTTCCAGCACCCAGATAGGTAAATAGCATTGTTAATACAATGAATATAGGTATTCCAATTTTTATTAATCGTCTAATATCTGATTTTAACAATGAGATTGTATAAAAAATCAATCCCAGCCCGATTCCTATAAGAGACACAATAATTGAGAGATACGACAAATAGATGCCTATTCCGAAAAATGGCTGAAAGACACGGATAAGTTCCTGCAGGGCAACTGCATACAGCCATGCCAACAGGAGTATGGCAACTGCGCCCATTGCATATATTTTTCCATGGAGAATATTTAGCGTCTTATCTGGTATCTTTCCACCTCTTTTAGAGATATTGCCAATGGCATAGTAGGATTCCATTCAACAACCCTAGCACCTTTGTTTTGCAGTTTTGTTATGGAATTTTTTCTATCCAGGGATAGTATTCTATAAGCAAGTTTTGAGTTTACATCAGCTTTACATAAAGAGTATTCGATGTCTGCAGGTGACGGCGATAGAACCATAATATTGAATCCTAGCGCAAGAAGTCTCTCTACTGCCCCTGGAATCGACCAATCTCCTTCCAGTGACGAGATTAGGATTATGAGAGATTTTTTGGGCAGCATGTATGTTACTGCTGTATCTATTGCTGCATTAAGTGGGAAGTGGCCGTCCGCCTGTATTTCCACAAGTTCTCCTATCAATTTATAAAGTTGTTTTTTACCTGATTCTGGATACACCCATCTCAGCTGGCCTTCCGATTTTCCATAGACTATCAAACCAACACGATCTCGCCTTTTTAGAAAGTGGGATGCTATCGAGGTCGCGCCTTTTATACCGTATTCAAGCGGATTGTGTTTTATCGTTCCAATTGTTTGTATACTTCGTGCGTCAAGAAGTATTATTACGTCAGTTGTACTTTCCAACTCATATTCATTTACCATCAGACTGTCCCATCGTGCAAATGATTTCCAATTTATCCGCTTAAATGTATCACCACTTGTGTAGGTTCTCAAACCAAAGAACTCTGTTCCAGTTCCTGATTGCTTTGTCTGCATTATGCCTGGGTAAAGATTGGCTTTTGCCTTTACAGCTATGTCGCCAATCTCTTCAATAGAAGGTATGACGGTTAAGTCAAATGCGTTTTCGATTATAGTTTCTTTATAAAACATTCCTAGATAATCTCTAACCCTCAAACGCAATGGGCCCAACAAATAATGCCCTCTAAGTGGACAAGATATCTCATATTTTAGTGAAATCTCTTCGTCTTTTTTCAAATTTAATGCACTATAGTTGCTTCCTTTCTCGATGCCGACTTTATCAGGTAGTGTATCATAAAGCTCCAGAAAACCTATAGTCGCACCCTTGTTTTTTAATTTCAGAGTAACTTCAACATTATCGTTTTCAAACACCTTGACGTTTGAAACACTGCGGATGGCTTCTATTTCAATATCTCGCCCATAAAAAAATAACACGCCTGTGAAAAGTAAAATAATAAGAGGTGTAACAAATATTAAAAAAAACCAGTCCATGGTAAATAAACCGAATATTATAAGACTAATGCAACCTGCAACTATGCTAGCACATTTTGTAGTACGCATGTTATTCTACCGTTGGAACTGGCGTTTTACTGACTATTTCTTTTATAACATTATCAGGTTGTACTCCCCTGACTCTAGCCTCAGCTTTTAGAATCAAACGGTGGGAAAGAGCAGGAAGAATAACATTTTTAACGTCATCAGGTACGACGTAATCCCTTCCGTTGAACGCAGCATGGGCTTTTGAAAGCTTAAACAGTGCAATAGACCCTCTTGGACTTATGCCAACCTCAACGCGCGATTCATTTCTTGTACTTTGTACGAGTTTCACTATATATCTCTGAATATCTTTATCGATGTAAACATTTTGTATTGTATTTTGCATAGCAAGTATCTCTGTGGGACCAACAACAGCATTAACTTTTATGTCAATTATATCTCCCTGTTCCATTCGTTTTAAAATTTCTTGTTCTTCAGATTCACTTGGATAACCAACACTAAGTCTCATAAGAAAACGATCAATTTGAGCCTCTGGCAGTGGATAGGTACCTTCGTATTCTATCGGATTCTGAGTTGCAAGAACCAAGAATGGCTTTTCAAGAGTATAGGTCTCGCCCTCAAGTGTTGTTTGTCGCTCCTGCATCGCCTCAAGTAATGCTGCCTGTGTTTTTGGGGGTGCACGATTGATTTCATCAGCCAACAAAACATTTGTGAAAATGGGTCCCTTTATAAGCTTAAACTCACCAGTTTTTTGACTGTAAACGTATGTGCCAGTTATATCAGCTGGCAACAAATCAGGTGTAAACTGTACTCGCGTAAATTTACATCCCATGGCAGAAGAAAAAGTCTTTGCAGTTAGAGTCTTCGCAAGGCCAGGATAGTCCTCAAAAAGTATGTGTCCATCAGTAAGAATACCCAAAATCACGTATTTTAGCATATTCTTCTTTCCAACAACAACATTGCTAACTTCATCTATCATTTTTTTACATATCGCTGATGTTTCCGAAATAGAAATATTCATTTCCCCAATGCCTCCATCTTATCTAAAATTGAATTTATATCAGTTAGATATTTTTCTTTCGTATTTATCCTATCTTTCTTCCCTCTTTTGGTATCGAAAAGCCAATTGGCTATTTCTTCATCTTTTATTATTCTCCTTATTTTGTTCTTGTCGTTTTCGTTAAGTCTAGAAATCTCCTCATCAGACAATTCGCGTGTGGACCGTATCTTTTCAAAAAATATTGTTTTAACAAGTTTTTTTATTGGCGCATCATCGCTGTAATCTACAGGTGTTTTTTTTATTGTGTCAGCAAGAGTTCCCAATCTATTTGGATAATAGCATCCCTCTATTTTTGATTCGTGCTTCCAGTCTTCTGGTTTTTTTGAATAAGTGAATAATAGAGCACCAGCTACAGCAGCTCCAATTATAGAAAACAACAAAAACAAGCTCCATTGAACGGGACCGCTGAACGCATCTGTTGCCAAAACAACATTGTTACGAAAGATAGCATCACATGTGAGAAATAAATTAATCATTTGGACCTTCTCTCGGCTTTTCACTTCCAATATTCTCAACTGGGGCCGATAATATTTCACTCAGACATTTAATTGCTTTATCTCTGTCGTCGCTACTTATATTGTGTGGGCTGTATCGTGCTTTTTCAAAAATCTGGGTGAGGACATAGAGACTTTCGGGAGACATTTTTAGAAAGCCTTTCGACACCATGGCAAATTCTCTGGGTGTCTGATAAGAATCTTTTTTTATGCCTTTCTGGCTCATCCAATCACACATTTGCTTATAACAATTTATTACTGTTTTTCTATGGTCGTCTTCGGTCTTTAGTTTACTAATAGTTTGAGATGCAATTTCTTGTATGGTCGGCCCTGCTTCGATTTTTCGTTTTTTAAACAACATAATTATGACCACCAATATCACAATGATTACGACGACGGCAATAGCTGGTACGATATATTTATTTTGTGATTCTCCTTCAATAAAATCAGGTGTTACAATCTCAACTTCCGTGGTATCCTGTGACGCCAAATAATATGCCGTACCATCAAATTTAGCAGTGATTGTACTAATGGCTAAAGGAGCAGTTGACGAAACTGTGTAGTTAACGTTGAATGTGCCATTGGCATGAGTTACCAAGTTTTTATTATAGGTGTCCCAGTAAATTTTAACAGAAGAATTTACTAGAGGTTGATCAATATTATCTGCTAAAGTGCCGCCAATAACAATGGTTTCATTCTGTTTTATTTTTTTCTTATTAGGTGATGTTAATGTAAGTTTTGTATCTGCTCTAACAAACACGATTTTTTCTGCATTGGCTTCGGCGTGAATATCATCGCCAGGATAGTGCACTTTAATAGTAATATTTCCCAGGGCAGAGTCTTTTGGTATGGCAAAATCCTCATCGAAACTACCATCAAGGGAAGTTGTTATGTTTAAAATTTGTTTTGAATCGCAGAAAACATATATTGGTGAGTTTGACATTGCGCCCTCTGTTTTGCTAGATAATTTTCCTTGAATGTTTACTTGGTCTTCTCTTTTTGTAACAGTTGGAGCCACTGTTAAATCCAAACTAGTGCTCATGTCCTTTAAAATTATGTTTTGATCATAGCTTGATGAACTGAGATATTTTTCTTCCATAAAAGTCGCACGTATTGCGAATTTTCCAAGCGAAATAGGTACATAACTGAATAGAAAAGTACCTTCCTCATCAGTAACTGTTTTTCCTATGTAAGATCCATCCCAATAGATATTGATTGATTTTCCGCTCAGCGGTTTGTTGCTGGCATCAAGCAAATTGCCAGTTATGTTTAGTTCATCTCCAAGACCTATCGAAGACACAGTAGTTGAACTAAGTGTTGTATTTGAATAAATGTCAATCGCTGGATCTGACCAAGATTCATCGTATGTATCATTTCCAATTGCATGTGCTAGGACTTGATTTGTACCCGCAACTATATTGTCTGGTACCTTACAATTTACAGAGAAGTGTCCACTTCCATCTGTTTTTCCGCTGCCCGCTCTAAAATCATTTCTACTAACTGGAATTTCTTTTGTCTCAAAAACAAATATTTCAACTGACATGCCATTAACGCCTTTTTGATTTTGATCTTTCACATAACCTTCAACATCAAAGTAACCTGTTTTGTAGGCAATGGAAGATAGCTTTGATATCGTCGCAGTCGTGGATAATTGGCTTGGCGGAGGTTTGGGTACATTTCCATTAGGTCCACTAAAATTGGTAAATGGATCATATCCACCAGGATTGCATGTTTCACATTCTCCAAGTCCGCCAAGATCAAGTTGCATCCAACCGTGCGTTGGTATGTATATTTCAACAAATGCATGGCATTCGTTTACAACAAGTCTAGTTGGCAATCCCATTGAGTTTGCAGTTACAAAAAAAGCAAAGGATCTAACATAACAGGCACCATGTTTTGATCGTGCAATTGCCAAATAAGGATCTGGTTCCTCTCGTTCGGATGGTATATCGCCTGCAGTGAAACTGGAAAAGTAACCATATAATATATTAACAATAGTTTTTAGATTTGTTTCACCGGTTAATCCTATTTCATCGATAATGAGATTTGCCTTTGCTATCACTGCTGATGGCGGCGTATGTTTTATGCCGCTTGGAATGTCGGCCAACGTTAAACTTTCAGGTATATCAAACGTGAAATAGGATGAATCTGCACTTGTAGTAAATACCAAAACAGTATTGGACACATAATTATAATATTGTGATTTTACATAGAAATTATCTGCCCCATCTTTGTAGAAATCGAAGGTTAAATAAGGGTCTGATGTCGAGTATGTTATGATGTTTGCATTTGGCGCAACTGATGGTATCGCTATTGGTTCGTTATATACAATATTGTTCAGTGTTATAGTTCCAATAAATACATTAGCAAGCCTCGTATCTGATAGCCCTACTCGGTATAACGTTTGGTCTGCAACATAAGCTTTGTAATCCCCACGTATGGCATCAAACGCTTGATATCTTTTCTTTCCTACAAGTGAAGGATTGAAAACTGCAAAGCAGACTACCTTCGGGCCATAGCCGTATCTAATTGGATCACCCATGCGTTCGGATGGATCTACAGGTCCATACGTTAAGTCTCCTGGATTCTGAGGGCCACTAGGAGTATTGTCACGGCCATCTGGGATTCCGTCCCCATCAGTATCAGGATTGAGTGGATCGGTACCCATGGCTTGTTCACTCGAATCGTATATACCATCTCCGTCTGTATCTGATTTACCCGGATCTGTTCCATCCATAAGTTCTTGACCATCAGAAATACCATCACCGTCCGAATCGTCATCTATCATATTTGCAGCACCGTCGCCGTCAATTTCGCCATCTGGTGCAAATTGTTCATTTGATTCATTTTTTGATCTATCGGACCAATATTGATATTCCTGACCATCGTCTATGCCATCTCCATCTGAATCACTTAACAAGGGATTGGTACCAAGTTTTTTCTCTATGTCGTCACTTAGTCCATCACCATCTCTATCGATACTCTTGAAACTACCCATTAAATTTGAAAGGGCCCACATGGAAATAATAAAAACGATTATGGCAACTACAACTTTCAGCAGCTTTTTATTCAATATATGTTTCCTCCAAAGAAGATAAAACTGGACTGTTTTTAAGACTAATCAATTTGTATAATAAAACTGTTTTGGAGCGGTTTTTGTTTTGACATTTTACCGCGACAGTTTTATATACAATTGTTGATAGATCTTGATAGAGTGTAATTATTAATAAAGGTTTTAAAGATACAAATGAAGAACCTAGACGAGGCTGAAAATTATAGCGAATAAAAAATTGTCTATACAAATATTATTATTCCTTTTGATTGGAATTAGTTTAATAACTATTGCAAGTGAATGCACAAAAGCAGATAATTGGATTAATGTTATTTCTCCATCTATAGGAGAAACTTATTATGAAGGAGGTACTTACTACATTTCCTGGTCATCGTCTGGCGCAGGAAATTACGTTGAAATCAAATTGTATGGAAGCGGTAACTACTATACAATAGTCTCAAACACAAGCAACAGTGGCAGTTACCAATGGACCATTGCTTCAGTTCCATATTCTGGCTCTTATCAGATAATAATTAGCAGTCTATCTACTAGCGCAAATGCCGTAAGTGATGGATTTTATATTTATAAGCGAACAATAACTGTAACTCATCCACCCATGGGGGAGATTTGGTATAGCGGAGATACCCACAGGATAAATTGGGATTCTGAAAATGCTGGGCAATATGTTGAAATATATTGTATATATGGATCCACGACCTATACAATAGATTCGTATACTTATAACGATGGAATCTACGACTGGGTTATTCCCTCTAGCTTGCCATCGGGCTCCTCATATCGTATAAAAATAGTAAGCGTATCATACGGCAACGTTTATGATTATAGTGAATATTTTTCAATATCTGCACGGTCCATAACCATAACTTCACCATTGGAAGGAAACGAGTGGTATAAAGGGGAAACATATACGTTAACTTGGAATTCTGAAAATGTCGGGGATTACATTGCTATCGAATTGTATTACAATGATTATTACTATTCTACAATAAATTCAAATACAGAGAACGATGGGCTCTACTTGTGGATGATTCCCTCTGGATTGTTATCTAACAGAAATTACCAAATAAAAATAACGAGTAATTCATACAATACCATCTACGATTACAGCGAATATTTTTCCATAGATGAACGAAGTATAACCTTAAATTATCCTCGTACAGGGGATACTTTGTACAAGGGAGATACCTACACCATAACATGGAGCTCTGTTAATGCAGGAGAATATGTTAGCATTGAATTATATGAAGATGGATGGTACCTTGCTACAATTATTTCAAATGTCACTAACGATGGAAGTTATTCATGGGAAATACCGAACTACATAGCTTCAAGTTCTTCTTCAAATATAAAAATAAAAAGTATCACATACAACAATCTTTACGGCATTAGTGAATATTTCTCCTTGGAAGGGCGAACAATAACTGTTAACTTGCCATACGATGATGAGACATGGTATAAAGGAGAAGATCACATAATAACATGGGATTCTAGTGGTGCAGGAGATTATGTAAATATTGAACTTTATAAAGATGGACAGTATTATTCTTCAATTGCTTCAGATGTAAGTAACGATGGAGACTATCCTTGGAAAATACCTTCAGATATACCTTCTGGCTCTTATCAGATAAAAATCACTAGCAAATCATATGATAATGTCTCTGCATATAGTAGCGGATATCTGAAAATAGACGATACGCTATTACAAAAATCGTTAGGAACTTTTGTTATAATATTGGTAATTGTAATAGTATTGATAGTAATATTTATAGTGCTAAAAAGAAGAAAGGGAAAGACATCAAAACCTGAGAAAGAAGTGAAAGGAGATACATCTGGCGCATCAATTCCGACAGATATAAGTCATCAAACAAAAGCGGAAAAAATAAGCGATGACGAATACGAACAGATATGGGAAAGAAATAAACATAAATAAGATATAAAAGAAAGTAAAACAAAACTAAATTCTCTCAATTCTTTTCTTTTTATCCTCTATAATTTTTTTATAGAATGATAAAAGTTCCATATCTTGCTGCTCCCAGTTCATAGGTCGTCTTGCCTGCAGATCACCATTTGCTTGGAAATCCCACAGAGATTTTTCCTGCGTCATTCCTATTTCGGTTCCATAATATATTATTGCTGGTTGATCTATCGAAAATTGAATTTCTGCTGCTTCTTTTAGTTTCTCTTTGTTGTTTCCGCAGTCAAAAAAGAATCGGTTCATGTCATGATTGTCAAGAAACGTTGGCAAAAAATAATCATTTGGATACTTCGCATATCGCTGCTTTATTTTTTCATATAAACTTTCTTTTGATATGAATGTCTCTTTTCCGGCGATGTACTCTTTTATCATTTCCTGAAATCTGAAATCCAAAACCCCATCTAGCTCCCCAACATATTCTTTCAGTAGATTGTCTGAAGAAGCTCCAAATATCCATTTTAGAAATTTGTCTCTAACATTTATTGTTCTCAATTCGTTTAGTTTGATGCCTTTCATCCATGCTTCGCCAATGAGGATTGCATTTGGATATTCCTTCTTTATTTCTTTTTTAAATTTCTGCCAGAAGCTGTGCGGCGGCCCTATGACATGATCAAGTCGGTAACCATCAAATCCATAGCTAAGCCACTGTTTAGCCGCATCAATTATATGATTCATCGCTTGCATATTTTCAAGGTTAATTTTTGGTAATTCCCGTATGCTTAGAAAGCAGAGATAACTATCTGGCCATTTTGTGAAGTAAAACCAATCTTTGTAATCACTGTTTTTCTTTTGCTGTGCATCTTTAAAAAAAGGGTGCTCATTTGAACAGTGATTTGGCACAAAGTCTGCTATTATGTGTATATCACTTTTGTGAACTGCCTTTATGAGATTACTTAAATCTTCGTCTGTACCAAAATGTGGATCTACCTGGTAAAAATCTGTTACATGGTAGCCGTGGTAAGCACTCGTTGTGTAAAATGGTGAAATCCAGATCGTGTTAACACCAAGATTTTGCAGATATGGAAGTTTTTCTAATATTCCTTTTAGAGTTCCTCCAACAAATATCGGTTTGTCCCAGTTTTTTATGTTGGTGTATCTAGCAAATCTATCAATTAAAATGTGATAAATAATAGCATTTTTAAACCAGTCAACACCACCCATGCAATTGATATAGATGTGGTCTTTTTATATTGTTTCAAAATTTAACAAGAACTAATTTTTAAAGAGTACACCTAAAAATTTTAGATGAAACTAAGACTAAAATAGATAAAGGTTGCTATCAACCGAAATTATTATAAATTAACAGCCGTTAAGTAATAAAAGGTGGAGGTGAAATTTTGATAAAAATGAGCAGAAGAAAAAAATATTTTGAAGCAGCTATAGCGATTGCCGTTGCACTAGCATTTATATTGCCTAGCTCAGCCGTAATTGCTAACAACACACCACAAAATGGAGCAGTTCTAAATGAAGTAAAAAGTTATAAATTGATAAAACCGACAGTAACTGGTTTAAGAGACGACAACGTCTTGGTTTCGAATTCAGTTGGTGATGATATCATACCAGGTATCACGAAAGATGCAGCAGGGCATACTGTTGTTACATGGACCAATCAAGAAGATTCATTAACATGGAATATGGGAATAGCATATTCCTCAGACCCAACAAACCCACTATCTTGGGTTGGTTATATAGTAACTTTGACTGGCACTACAATGGTTTATTCATCTGACACTGCCTATGTAAATGGACCTGAAGCAACTGACTATAAGGGACTTTTCGGAGTTGATATGTACTATGACACAGAGCAAGTTGGTTTCTATCAGATCGCAGATATCACAACTGATCCCAGCACATGGTTATTTTATTATTGGACAGACCCAGCCTTAGATCCAACTTATGCAACTATAGAAGACTGTGGTTACTCTACAGAACCATATAATGGTAATCGCGGTCCAGCAAATATGTACATCTACCACTGGAACGATTTAGGATATGACATCCAAGATTGCCCAATGTATTACATCACGAATATAGAAGCAGGGGGGGCAACAATGTTCTTTGATGCACAATCGCATCTACGGACCGCTCCAGCAAAAGAACCAGCAATGGCAATGTTACCTGAATGGTTCCATGTTGCATGGGAATACCATAATGCAACTACTGACACAGACGATATTGTCTGGAAGAAAATAGATGCCGATGTTGAGGCGGACATTGAATTCACACCATACCAGGAATACGTAGCTGAAGGAACAAACCCTGAAATTGCTGCCTTCCAGGCTGGTTCAACATATAACGTTGCTATAGTCTATGTAGATGGCAGCGATGTAAAATGCGTTTACAGTGCTGATGATGGTGCAACATGGTCATCACCAGTTACAGTTGCAGCTGGTTCATATCCAACACTCCGTGCAATTGGAACTAAATTATACTGTGCCTACATCTATGAAGGAAATCTTTTCCTAAAAATATCTGATAACGGCGGACAAACATGGGGCGCAGCCGAACAGATAAATGATGAACCTGGAACAGTCGTTGCAGAAGAAAATGCAGTAGATATACACTCTGCAGGGATTGTCTGGGTTGACGACAGAGGAGATGACAAGGAAATATACTATGCTGCTTTACCTGGTGGAGCAAATAACCCACCTACAGAACCAACTATTGATGGTCTAGCAAAGGTAAAAACAAATGTTGAATACGAATACAAACTGACCTCAACAGACCCAGATGGAGACCAAATTGCCTACTATGTGGATTGGGGCGATGGAACAAACAGCGGATGGACAGCATTTTACAACTCAGGCGATGAAGCATCGGTAAAACACACATGGGCTGCAAAGGGAACATACACTGTAAAAGGCAAAGCCAAAGATGTATATGGCGCAGAGAGTGACTGGACAACATTGCAAGTTAAAGTACCAAGAACCATAGCAATCA
>Ga0172362_10001950_pt1 | contig 17826 bp, 15 predicted proteins | sample LakKivs1_kivu2a2_FD_114534 | JGI IMG/M metagenome (GOLD analysis project Ga0172362, IMG submission 114534) | Sediment microbial communities from Lake Kivu, Rwanda - Sediment s1_kivu2a2 | ecosystem: Environmental > Aquatic > Freshwater > Lake > Sediment | place: Rwanda: Western Province, Lake...
ACAACGACTACCAAGCCTAGCCGCCGAGTGAGATACGGCAAGACCGAAGCCCCGAAGGGGCAGAGAGCTTGCCGAGGAACGAAGGCGGGACGGGATTATAAGGGCGCAGCCCTTATTTCATCTTAAATTATACTCCTAAAGTATAATTTAAATGAGATATAATTTCACCTATTTTGCTTTATCGATTAAGGATTATATTTCTATGAAAAATATGTAAGGTATATAGGAAATCTTTAAATTATTTGTTTGAATGTCCCAAAAACAATGACAGAGCCTTCTAATGAAAACACAGATTTTAGATTTATTCTAAATGATGCTTTGAAAATTTTTTTCAAAGATGCTTTAAAAGTTAGTATAATGCATCCATCACAGGCTTTGTTTTTTTTAAAAACTGTCCGATGGCAGAAAAAAGCATCTAAAATAAGAGAAAATTTTGAACAGCAAGGAACACATGTACCACCAATCATGATCTTTAGTATTACACATAAATGCAATCTGAACTGTAAAGGATGTTATGAGAAATCGATAAGACCGCCAGCAAAAAAGGAGCTAACAGATAAACAACTATTAAATGTGATTAAACAGGCACATGAACTAGGTATGTCTTTTGTGGTAGTTGCTGGTGGGGAACCATTTATGAGAAAAAATTTCTTCGAAATGACAAAAGATTACCCGGATATGATTTTTGTAATATTTACAAATGGTTTATTAATAAATGAGGAAACTATTAAGACAATTAAAGATCAAAAAAATATTGTGCCCTTATTAAGCCTTGAGGGATGTGAAGAAGAGACAGATGAAGTACGTGGAAAAGGAGTATACACAAGACTTGAAAACACTATGAAAAAACTAAAAAAACAAAACCTTTTTTTTGGAACATCATTAACATTAACAAGTACAAATTTTGATACGATTACAAGTGAGAAATTTATTCAAAATCTAATAAACATTGGTTGTAAATTATTTTTATTCATTGAATATAATCCAATAAAACCAGGAACAGAAAAATTGATGGTGACTGAGAGTCAAAGAGCAAAAATCATGGATATAATGAAGGTTTTTAGAGAAAAATGGAGAGCATTATTTATCGCAGTTCCCGGTGATGAAGATGATGTTGGAGGGTGTCTAGCTGCTGGACGAGGTTTTATACACATAAGTGCTGAGGGAGATGTTGAGCCCTGCCCATTTGCACCTTATTCTGATATGAATCTGGAAAATGTTTCTTTGAAGGATGCGTTGAACTCTGATTTTCTTAGAAAAATACGTGAAAATCATGCTCAATTGCATGGGACTGATGGTAGTTGTGCGCTATGGGCTAAACGTGAAATGGTTCAAGAGTTTCTTAGAGAAACTAAATAGAAGATTTAGTTAGGATTTGCAAACGGACCTGGTGGGTTAGAAGGATTTTACAGGAGAAACACTGAATTTGAATCGTCTATTTTTTTATCTGCCTTCATCTATCTCCTCGATACAATATCTTATTTATTTAGAAAGTTATTATCTCTCAAATGGAAAAATCTAAATTTATTATAATATTTTGCGTAGTCACATTACTTCTTTCTATTATATCACCTAATGTTTATAGTAAAAATAGTAATGTTTCTCTAGCTTTAAAATCAGAGAATAATTTAACTAGAAATAATTTTATTAAAGATTTTAACATAAATTTTTTTAAAAATAGATTTATCCTCTATAAAACACCATATATATCACCTCCAAAGGATGGTTTCCCGGTTCTATTTTTATTTCATGGTGCTGTTCAGCATGCTTTTTCATGGTTTTTAGGTTTAAATATTTGGAATAAAGCCCAGGTTTCTTTTACTAAATGTGTTCTTGATAATGGTTTTTTTGTTATTAGTTTTGAATCATTAAAACCTATCAAACCTGGTCCTCGTGCATGGGATTGTTTTGAAAAAAATGATACTTTGAATTCTGATATTTTATTTGTTAAAGAGGTTATTAATTGGTTAAAGAATCATTCTTTACCTGTTGATATTAATAATATTTTTTGTGCTGGATTGTCTTCTGGTGCTTTTTTCTGTAGCAGATTGGCTCAGTCCTATGATTATCCTTTTAAAGGGATTATTTTAAATTCTGGTTGTAATGCTGATTCTATTAGCATTACTAACAGCGGCCCTATTTTTAATTGTTCAACTGGTTTTAATATTTCATTTTTCCATCCACCGACCTTGATTATTCATGGTAAAAAAGACAGATTGGTTTCTTGTGATTGCGCAGAAAGTTACTATCAGGATTTAAAAGATAATAATGTTGATGTTACCAGGTTTATTGATGAAGATGGTGGGCATATTTGGTTGAAAAATTATAATGATTTGATTGTTGATTGGTTAAAGCAGCATTCATAGCTTCTTTGTATGCCCATTTATATCCTAAATTAACATTTTCCCCTGAGAAAAAATATTGGACCTGGAGAGTAGAACATTGTTAAATATGGCTGTAAAAAAATAACGAACCTGGCGGTTAATAAAGTCATTTTGACTTAGATTTATTATCAGGAATACGATTGCTATTATGGTGCTACTTTTTCAAATGGGATAATACTATTAGTAAATACTATATTTCCCTTAGCATCAAAATTGCCTTCTATGAATAATGACCAGATAATATGATATTTACTGTCGATGTCTCTGGGTGAGACCAATATTTTGATATCTCGGTAATTTGGGAATTTTTCTTTGTCGACAAGCCGGTGAACCTGCCATTCCACATCCCAACGAGTATTTAGCGACCAATCGCCTACCTGTTTTTCAAATTCTTTTGTAAGATTATTATCATATATATAACCTGTTATTGGAGGTGTTTCAATCTGATTTATGTCTTTTTGTATCAGATTCTTTGTTTTGTCTTCCCATTCTTCGCCATAGGTTAAATAATATGCTTCTTCTAACTCTGGGGAAACGCCTCCCCATCCGCCTAGATGATAGTTTGCCCAGTCGTTAAAATCATATGGTTTACCATTTTGACCATTTGAATAGTCAATTATTCTTTGTGTGTAAACATAGTTCATAACGCTTCTATATTTTCCCCATGTTTCTTTATATTCTTTAGGCTTAAGTATATCAAACGCTGCGGCACCTAACCCAGGTATTAACATATCTACTCCTTCAAAGTAATCCTGAACAAGCCCTCCAAAATGTCCGAGTTCATGTAATATTAATCCGCCTTGTCCTGTTCTTACTCCTCGTGGTGTTGGATATCTACCATAACCAATCCAGGCTTCAATTTGGTTTTTTATGTGAAAGGGATCGAAGGGGACATCCCATATGTAGATGGTATCATAGACGTTTCCTTTTGCAGGATGTTGATAACCACCGCGTACAGGATATCCAAGGAGCAGATATATGAATCCTCCTTTTCGTTCGTCAGGGAAATAATTATTATAATATTGAAGTATCATCCCAGAGTCCTGCGATAATCTCTCAATGTAAGGTACAATTTGTCCACCTCCGTTTTGTGGGCTGTTAGGCCATCCATCATCAAAAAATGCTTTTATGTTATGCTGTGCGAATCTTTCAATAAGTGCTTGTTTGCTCTCTTCATAGAAAATGGTTGGTGGATCAATGATTAAACCAGTTCTTTCCATCATATCAACTTCAACATAGATATTCTCAATGAAGGGATCTGCAAAATATTTTTCTAGTTTAAATTCCCAAATGTTTGTAAGACTGTCCATGTCTGGATCAAGAAAAGCATGATCATCCCATGTGTAAGGATCATAACCCCATTTCCATTCCCAGTATGTTGGTATTCCATCCCCATCAGGATCAAGTTTTAAGTCATATTTAGTTGGATCCGTTCCAAGAATGTTTACTTCTGTCCAATATGGGACGTAATCATTATCAAAGTCAGGTTGATAAATATTAAACCATATTTCGAAGGTATCACCAAGATAATACCCATATCCATCTGCATCTCCGAAATTGTCATCACCCGTCCATCGGCCTGTACGATAACAATAAGTAACAGTAAATGAATCTTTCTCCACATCTCTTGTTTGCAAACCTAATAATCCAGTTTTTTCTCTTTCAACTATCATGAGAGTGATCTTTGACGTTTCTTGTTCTTGATGGGCAGTCCTAATGATTTTGTTTTCCTGAAACATACTATCCCAAGTGTTAAACAATATTTCAGTTACTTGACGATGCTGTTGAACATCCTTACTGACATATTCCATTTCATCGATATTGGTAATAAAATAAAATTCTGGTTTGGTTCTCCAGGAAGTGCCTGGTTTTAATAATTTTTCAAGTAGTCCTCTATGTCTTATACGTAATATTTCAATAATAACTCCTTGGTTTTCATATGGGGCAATTCTGTCATCGACAATCTCTATTTGGTCGAGTAAACCTTTCTGCTCCATTTGCGCATAGGTTTTAGTTAGTAATTGCGTTGTTGTAACTGTCGTTTCTATTTTTTCAATTTTTCCTTTTTTTTCATCGACAACAGTCATGCTGTAAAATAAAGCGCTTACCAATAAAATAATTATAAGACCTATTGCTATAATTTTATACATATTCTTATTAGCCTTTATATTTAAAATTTTTTTATTTTCTTCATTATTTTTTTTCATCTTTTACCAACCCACCTTTTTTTAAGATTTTCACATTATAATCTTATCCATTGCCCTATTTGTATATTAATCAAACTTATAATTTTAAATATATATTATAACAATATATATAACTTTCGTAACATTCTTTTTTTAGTGGGACTTTTTAATTTGAAACTATAATACATAACTATATCTACTTTTTTTCATTTTAGTCCTAAAAATATATTTTTTAGTTTTAAATCAATAATAGACATAGTTTTGTATACTATATGAGCAAATTAAAACGTACCTGAATTAAATATGAAAAAGATTCATATTCGACATTTTTATGCAACTAATCTTCTCAAATCAGGAGCGCGAATCACTATCGTCCAACAACTACTGGGACACGCAAAACTCAGCTCAACGGAAAGATATTTGCACACTTCAGAAGCAGATTTACGTGAAACTATTCATAATATGCCAATTTATGATGTTATCCGCAGTAAGAAAAAATACGCAGACGCACGATTTCGACGTTTGTGTGCAAAATCAACAGGTAAGTTTTAGATGGACCTGGCTGGTTGTGAACAACACAACAGAAGGGATTCCATGTGAACTTTATCATTTATCTCAAAGTTTGGTTTCTGCAAGTTTTATTCACTAAAAAAATTTTCTCTGCTAAATTAAGAAACTGGAGTAAAGGGCGTATCATAAATAAAATATTTCCAAATGCTAACGTATATTTATTATTTATAATGCTTAATATGAAAAAACCATCTTATAAGATAAAAACTTCCTTCATATAAACCATATGTAACAATCTTAAAAAAAATTCCAGCAGGCAATATAAAGAGATAGATGGTAACTCCTATGCCATAAAGAAACCCTGTAGCTACTCTTACACTATTTTTTCCTTTTCTAAGACATGCTTTGACTGTAATCCAATCAATTATCGCTGGTATTACAAAAACCCATGCTATAGCAAATATTAAAAAAAAATTATGGACTCTTATGTATCCTGCCCAGAAAGGAATTGAAAAAAAGAATCCAATAAATAGTCCTAACCATAAACCAAAACATCGTGCACATGGACAAATCTCTTTGCTAAATACTTTTAATCGGATATGGTGTTTAGGATTATGTTCAATAAACTCTAGAATAATGGATTTTGTAGTTTTTTTATCATCACTATTAACATTCATTTTATATCTAAACAATAGAAAGCCTTCTAAATATTTTTCCATAAAAAATTTCAAATTAAATATAAATATTTATTAGGTAGTGTTTTCATTTTATTTACAAATGTGGTTAAGATGAAAATATTATTAACTGAACCACCTATGCCCACGAACACAACACCTAGTCCTCCCTTAGGTCTTGCATATTTAGCGGCATGTTTAGAACAAGAACAACACGAAGTAAAAATTATAGATCCCGTTCTTTTTAAATACAAACTAAGACACATCCAGAGAGAGATCAAAAAATTTAATCCTGATGCAGTTGGTGTATCTGCTATGACACCTTACATTTATGACGCATTCTCAATCATTGAATACGCTAAAAAGAACAATCCAAATTGTTTAACGATTTTGGGTGGGCCACATCCAACGTTACTTTCGAGAGAAACCCTTGAAGAAAATAAATACTTGGATGTAGTTGTTAGAGGCGAAGGGGAAATCACCATTACTGAGCTTATTAGGAAAAATAATGTTGATACTTGGAAGAACGTAAAAGGTATAACTTGGAGAAATAATGAAAAAATAATTTATAACCCTGAGAGAGAACTAATTGAAAATCTTGATGAATTACCACTACCTGCTTATCATCTTTTATCAATGGATAAATACAAAGTTAAATCATTTGAGATCGATATGTTCGAAAAACGTGGTCAACAATATTTCACCATGTTTACATCACGAGGTTGCCCACTGAATTGTGCGTTTTGTTCATCTTGTAGAATTTGGGGACGGAAATGGAGATGTAGATCCCCTGAAAAAGTACTTGAGGAATTAAAACTTCTCGTATACAAGTATAATAAAAAAGTCATAAAGTTTATAGATGATTCATTTACTCTAAATGCAGATCGAGCTAAAAAAATATGCAAACTCATTAAGGATGAAGGACTTGATATCTCTCTAGTTTGTATAACTCGGGTTGATAATTTTGACGAAGAAATGGCTTTAGCATTAAAAAATGCTGGATGTTTTCTGATTTTTTTTGGTATCGAATCAGGTGTTCAAGAAACCTTAGATTTTCTTGGAAAAGGTTTTACGTTACAACAGGCGGAAAAAGCTGTTTCAATCGCAAAAAAATTAGGATTGGAGGCGAGTAGTGGATTTATTATCGGTGTACCAGGTGAAACAACAGAAAAAATACACCAAACTATTCATTTCGCCCGAAAACTCAACTTACGATCACCAAAAATCTTTATTTTAACGCCGTTTCCCGGAACAAAAATTTATGATATTGCACAAGAAAAAAATCTCCTTCTAACAAATGATTGGTCAAAATACAATCTTCATACTCCTGTCATGAATGTACCAGGCTTTACTATCAAAGAATTAAAAAAATTAAAACGTAAAGCTCATCTTATGAACATTTAAAATATTACAATTTTTATTCAATCAAAAAAGTATTGGTAATTTTCCTTGGGGGTTTCCTTGAACTTGGAACCCCTGGAAGATACCAACATTTTACATCAGGAATAGTTAATTTTTTGTACAAAGAATATTTTAATGCAAGACACCCCTTATAGCAAAGTTGATTAAATTCGCATCTTTCACATTTACCCTTAATTTGTATTTTGCGTATTTTTTTTATCAATTCATCTTCTTTCCAGATGTTAGCTATTTCATTATCCGTAACATTTGGGCCATAAAATTCAGGGAAAGCAGCAAACCAAGCACAAGGTAAAACTTTGCCATCAGGACCTATGGTAATATCTGTTGTATACGCTGCGCAAGATCCATACGTTGGAGCATTTGGAATTTTTTTCCTAGCATCATTCCAAAATTCAGGTTCTATGATCTTCCCAATTAATTCCATGTCCGGGAATTTTTTTTGTAACCTGGGAATTATCTCATTTTGAAGTTTAAAGTATTCATAGGGTGTGCAGAGTAAATCTTTAATTTCATCTTTTCCACAAGCCACAGGTAAAAACTCAGAGAAGGTATGCCTTTTTATACCTAGTTTATGCGTAAGAGACACAATGTTTTCCAAATTGTGAAGATTATGTTTTGTAACAGCCGTATTTATATTTATGTTCAACTTACATGCAATTGTATTTTTTATCCCATTTATTACCTTTTCAAAGTTAGCCCCAAGTTCCGAATTCTGAGAAACATCTTCATGATCTTCATTAAGACTAATTTGTATAAATAACAAATTATTTTTTACTGCTTTTTTTAGAGATCTAGCAATTTCTTTATCTGATAAAATAATTCCATTTGTTAGTACATATACGATAGGAATTTTATTAGTTGCATAGGCAAGAACCTCAATGATGTCTTTTCTGAGGAAAGGTTCGCCACCGCTAATATCCATGATAAAGGTGCCTTTCTTAGAAACTTCATCGATTATTACTTTAATCTGATTTGTACTCATTTCATCTGTTGATATTTTTCTATAAGGTTTTCCTGATTTCACATAACAAAAACTACAATCAAGATTACATCGTAATGTTAGAAGTAACCTGGCTCTAATAGGAAAACTAAGATTTTTTAAACCAAAGATACATATTGCATCAAGAAAGGCTTTGTGAATATCTGGGGAATTTCCAAATTTTGTAATCTTATTAAGTTTTGGTATTCTCCCAATATATATTATACCAAACGATGTTAACTCGTTGATAAAATTTAATATGTCTGATTCATTTATTTTAAACTCATTATAAATCGAATCTACGATGTCATTTATGGTTCTCTGGCCATTAATCATTTCATATGTTCGTATTTCCCAATTCTCTACTAATTCAAATAATTCTTTTCCTATAAAAGAGTATATGAAAACAACAGGTTTTTTGCCTATGTGTTCTTTTCTAACTACAACAAAGGGAGATATTATTTTATTAACAACTTTATTTTCGTTCATAATATACCAATATTCTAAATAATATGCTAATAAAATAGATATAAATACTTTTTTATTTTATGCAATTTAATTGTTGAAAAATCATGAATTTTATTTATTTTTTTATTTTATTTTTTACGATTTTTCCTAGCAAACCTATAAGTGCAAATCCGCCACAGCATGGGGGATTTGGTGGTATGTCATGTATTTCAGCATATGTAGGCATAGTAAAATCAGATAATTTTTTCATTTTTATTATCACCTTACAATAACTTTTATTATCGTCTTATGATAATATTAGTGTTTAACTGGTATATTAAATCTCTGTTATAATAATAACAATTCTCTGTAGTGTTTGTTATTTAAATAACTATTATGTCTAAATTTTACTCATTTGTTAAATATTTCCTTCTCTAAAATAGTTGTTTAGACGGACCTGGCGGGTTGTAAAAAGCGCTATTAAAAATAATAGACCACAAAACTTCTTAGTTAATTATTCTGCGATTAGTATTTGATATTCTTCTCTAATCTTTAATTAATTTACTTATAGGATTAGGATTTATTTTATAGAAAAACTTATAAACTATTAATATAAAATATATAATATAAAAATTATTAGGTCTACTCTAAGATGGATATTTCAAATATACTTAATCTAGAAACATACAGGCTGATATATAACTGCATTTGTGATAATCCTGGTTTACATATTAGTGAAATTAATTTATAAAAAAATGGTGAAAAAAATGTATAAAAAAATTAGAATTGAAATTTTATCAACTGCATTTATTTTTTTGATAATTTTCTTCTCGATTTTACCAAATACTTTTGGTAAGCAAAACGAAATTGAAATTATATCTAAAGAAAACTCTTTGAAAAATTTTTTAGATAATTCTTATTCACAACTTCATTGTTTTTTACCCTCACAAGCAATTATTGGAATGCCGATAAACATTACAGTTCAGGCTTGGGATTGGGCTGAGCGAATTTGTAAAAAACCATTTGATAGTAAGATAAATTTTACATCGACTGATAAGCAAGCAGAATTACCAGATGATTTTTCATTTTCAATATTGGATAAAGGTATTAAAACTTTAGAAGGTGTGATATTTAAAAATCCAGGGACCCACTATATAATAGTGACAGATATAAAAAAAGATATCTTTGCTGTTAGCAATCCTATAAAAGTAACTGAGGATGAACCCGAATATAAGTGGTACTGGGGGGATATCCATTGTCACAGTAAAATTTCAGATGGGTCTGGCTCTCTTGAAAATAGCTATAAATATGCTAGGGACGTATCAATATTAGATTTTTGTGCTTATACTGATCATGATGTTTGTTTTGAATCACGTGGATACATATGGCAAACGCAAAAAATGAAATTATTTGGATGGGAAAAAACGAAAAAAATTGTTAGCGATTTCTATACACCTGATCGATTTGTAACAATTCTTGCATACGAATATTCAAATGACTTTGAGATTTACAATACACATGGTGATGGGCATTACTGTGTTTATTATAATACAGTTGAAGATGCCCCATTTTATTCATCCATTGACGAAAAAAGTAATAGAATATTTGAATTATGGAATTTATTAAAAATATGGAAAAATCAATCAGGAAATGATGTCTTTACTGTTCCTCATCATTTATTAGATAAAAAATTAGGTTGGGATTCTAATTATTACGATTCTGAGATGGTTCCATTAATAGAAATATATCAACAAAGAGGATCTAGCGAGATGAGCAATAGTCATGCAAATCCTATACCTTTTAGATATCCAGAAATAGAGGAGCCTGGACATTCTGTTCAGGATGGTTTAGCAAAAGGTTACAAATTTGGTTTTATTGCAGGCTCGGATGACCACTCCGGCCACCCTGGCCACCATCTTCCTTTTATCGCAATGCAATCTTTTTTAACTGAACCAAATTGTTATAAAGGATTATTTGGAGTACTCCAAAAATTAATTTCTTTAAATTCAATAATATCTATGAAAGAATATGAAGCTAAATACGAACAAGGTGGCTTAGTTGGGGTATATGCTAAAGAACTAACCAGAGATGAGATTTTTAATGGATTAAAAGATAGAAGATGCGTAGCTGTTACAGGTGTTGACCGTATCCTCATCGATTTTTCTGTTAATGGATATGCTATAGGTAACGGATCTGAAATAAGTGTTAGTAACAGAGATTCACCGAGAGTTATAAACTGCTCAATAGCTGGCACTGCTCCTATAAGTAATGTAACCCTTGTAAAGAATAATGAATCTTTGCTTTGTATAGCGCAGAATTCAACAGATCCACAAAATTTAACAAATTATAAGATCAATTTTACCTACATTGATGCTGAACCTATTACGGGTGTTTCATGGGATTGTAATCATAATACAAATGTCCAAGATTATTATTATATACGTGTTATACAAACAAATGGAGAAGCAGCGTGGATAGGTCCTATTTGGGTTAATTCTCTTAGTGTTATTAATCAATAATCAATGTATCTCAAACAGAGTAGTATGTCATTTCTCTTTTTTCATTTGAGATATATTCTTTGTCTTATTAATACGGGCCTGGCGGAGAGAGAGGACAGTTCTCTCTGAGAAAAACTAGTCAAAAAACAGCGAAAAAATGCTTTGGAGATAAACAGAAAATTGATTTTTTTTACAATAATGTGGCAATAATAAAAAATTAGTTTTTATTTCATATTTATTGCCCTCTCAGCAACATATAAACTTATTAGTAAATGTTCTTCAAATATATTTGACATAAAATCCTTATTATCAACTATACTTGAATCCATTGATGGACATAGTTCTATAATAAAATTGAAAATATTGTAATTTTTATATGCCCATTCATAAGGTCTGCCAGATATATTTAGACATTTAGGTTCTTCGAAAATTTTATAGCCATTAAATTTTGAGATATTTTCAGCAATCGAATAAAAAGTGATGCTATCCTCTCCATTGTCACTCCAACATTTAGGTGGACGGATTTCCTCCCCAAATATATGATAATCTAACCAAATTGTTATACTATGATTTTCAAAGAATTTTTTAATTGAAGAGCTCTCCGGTTCACTAAATGCGTAAGGACCTCGATAAAAACCAAAACCATGTGTTGATCCAAAATCTAATGCTGGGTATCTTATTACTCCTCGTTCAAAGAGATAAAAATTTTTTTGTGTAATAATAAACTTAATATCTTCTAATGTCCTAGGAATAAGTATGTATCTAAAAGGATGCTCATCGGCATCTTCCCATAGATAATCAAAGTTTCTACATATATCAACGCCAGCGAAAAGACTTTTTCCGAAAATACATTTATTTATTCTCCCATTTTTTCTCGTATTTGCTTCACAACCATCAGGGTTAACCATCGGTATGAAAAAAAGTTCACTATTATTTACAATATTTTTAATTCGTTTAGTAAAAGATTCATTTACATTAGGTGACGTGTAGTTTTCTAATATGGATATAATTGATTCTATTACATTCTGGTAACCAGGTTTCTCATTTCCATGGACTCCTCCTGAGTAAAAAACATCAGGTTCTTCATTATCATTTATTTGAACATCATCAGAAATCTTAGCTAACCATATGTCTCTGTTTTGATGTGTTTTTCCTAAAGAGTCATAGGTAAAAACATCTGGATAATTCTGTTTAAGTTGTTTTAATAAATCTACTAATTCATCGTAAGAGTAATAGTGAACAGTATTAGAAATATTGAGAGATTGTTTATTTGTATAATTTGCACTTATATTAACATGAAATATAGTAAAAAGTAAAAAAAAGGATAATAGTACAGTTAGTAGATTATGCTTTGCTATTATATTATTCATTATAAAATATATAAACATAGTATATATATATTTTATGGATTAGATTTTTTATAATGAACCTTCTTAATATAGCTGTACGGACCTGGCGGAGAGAGGACAATTTTCTCGTATAAAAATCAACCGGAAAACAGCGAAAAATCGGGCTTTTGAAATGAAGTCTTTATAAAATCTAATGGGATTTAATGGTGTTTCTATTGAGCATTAATGTGTATTATTACTTATTGTAATGAGCAATATTTATATACTTAATACCTGTTGAGCCTATTATGATCTCAAAATCAATAATCGGAACTATAATAAAAGATCAACTAAAGGAATTCGAAGGATTAAAAGACACTGTCCCTAGAACTGTATTTTCAAAAATGATTTCTTATCAGGGTTCATCAGCTGTTGTCATAAAAGGAGTACGGCGATGCGGAAAAAGCACCCTCTTAAAGCAACTCATTACCACACAACACCCAAAAGATTTCTGGTATTTCAATTTTGATGACGAACGACTCACAGGGTTCACATCAGATGATTTCCAATCGCTAATAGAGACCCTGTTTGAAATCTTCGGAAAAAAGAAGTACATATGTTTAGATGAGATACAAAATATACCTGGGTGGGAGCTATTTATCAACAGGATGCTTCGACAAGGATACAGTGTGTTCATCACAGGATCAAACGCTCGTCTTCTTAGCAGAGAACTTGGTACACATCTCACCGGACGACATACAGATATCGAACTTTATCCCTTCTCATTTTCAGAATACCTAAATGCACATAATATAAAAATTCCGACAAAAGGAATATATTCCACTGAAGAAAAAGCATTGCTTTCAAAACACTTTAAAAAATATCTCGTTCAAGGAGGGATGCCTGAAGCAATCGTCTTCTCAAATGAAGCCATTCTTACACAAGTGGTGAACGATATTCTTCAAAGAGATATCGTGAACCGATATAACATCAGGAAACCATTGGAACTTAAAACAGTACTTAAATTCCTTATCACAAATACAGCAAATCCTATCACATATCGATCGATACGAAATAATTTCAAAATCCAGAGTGCAAACACGATACAAAAATATATTGAATACGCAGAGGAAACATATCTTATATTCACCGTTAGAAGATATGAGAAAAAACTTAAGAAGTTTGATAAAAACCCTAAAAAAGTCTACTGTGTTGACAACGGCATTATCACAAAAACTTCACCGGCAACGCATGAACTACAAGGTGCGCTTCTTGAAAACCTTGTAGCTCTACACTTGAAACGATTAGGAAAAGAATTCTACTATTATAAGGGAAGAAATGATGTTGAATGTGATTTTGTTGTTCCAAATGAAAAACAAGTTTTACAAGTCTGTTATCAACTTCGAGAGGATAATAAAGAACGAGAAATAAAAAGCCTTTTAGAAGCACTTGATTTACTTTCTGTAAAAAAAGGTTTTATGCTCACACTTGACCAAGAAGATAAAATCGTTCGGAAAAACAAGTATATAATCATACAACCGGTCTGGCAGTGGTTACTGGAAAACGATGCAAATATTCAAATATTATAATTTGTAAAATCTGCGGTAATAAAGAAACAGATAACCATGACGGAATCTGTAATTTCTGTAATTACAGCTAAGGATACTCCACCAAATATATGACATTTAAAATTTACTAAAATTGAGTTGTAGTTTAATAAAAATATATAAAAATTGTTGGGTTAAACGGACCTGGCGGAGAGAGGACAGTTCTCTCGGAGAAAAAACAGTTGAAAAACATCGAAAAAATGGGCTTTCGAATTTCAGTTACATGAAAGTTGGTTCTTTTCTTACTAAAAGCTTTCTTTATTTTTCTCTCTTTTTCTGAGGTGTTGATATGAAACAATCGATTTATGATAATATGACTAGAAGTGAAAAAGAAGTAGCTGATTTGTTGAAAGAAATGGGTATCAAATGGGCATATGAACAACCTGTATTTGTGTGGGATGAAAATAAAAGACCAAGAGTTTGGGCACCAGATTTTTATCTAATTTCATTTGGAATTTACATTGAAGTATGTGGTTCAGCGAATTTTAATTATGAGTACAGAAGAAAAATCTTTGATCGCAATGGCTATAGTGTAATATTCCTTCATTTATATAAGGAAAAAGAGAGATGGAAAAGACACCTAATATATTATCTTAGATTAATTATTGAAAGTAAATCTAATAATCTAGACAGGTTATTAAAAAATAATTAAACAGCAGTCAAATTAAATTTTAATTCATTCTTATAAATTTCAAATAAAGAATAAGGTAGATTCTCGTAGCGAATCCCTTCATTTCCACAGATGGTCGGTATTTTTTTAATTATTTTTCCATCATTTTTTCTTGTTTCTTCTGTAATTAGAATCGGTTTTTCGCCATTATTTTTTAAATTTTTACAATAAGCAATCAGATAAAGATCAGCGATTTTACCACTCTCATAATCATTTAATTCGAGATCTATCTGTTCGTCTGTCCATCTTAATAATCTGATATTTTCTTCATCTTTGTAGTTTTTAATTAAATCCTGAACATCAGAAATTAAGAATTTAGTTTTAATAATATCATCATCTTTTATTTTATCCCTTATTTCTTTGTTATATCTTGTTTCAAACCACTCAATGTCATAAACTTTATCAATTATTCTTATCTCCTTTTTTTGTATTTTAGAAATTAGGAATTTGATAAGAGTATCATAAATTATTTTTTCATTATATTTATCAAAGTAGTAAAATTTAGTGAAATTAATTAGACTGCTAGTATCAAAAACCAAAGGATCTTTCATACTAGTAAATCACCTCTTCTAGTCTCTGTCTAGGTTTTATTTTTAGATAGTCCCTCAAATCTATTTCATTAATATGTCTGTCAAAATAATTTAATAATATAATCTGTTTAAATAAATTTGATTCAATTGGTTTTGGGAGTTGAGCAAAAACTTTTTCACCAATTTCCTTCTTTCTTTCCTTTTCAAATTCTAATTCTTCTCTTTTTCTTTGTAATTTATTAGCAACATTTATTTCAATATTATTTTTAATATTTGTATAATCTTCAAAAGAAATTTTATTTTTTAATAATAGATTTGTATATATTGCTAAATTACTTAGATATGTGTTTTTATAAATGTAGTCAACTTCATCTTTTAAATAATTATTTTCATTTTTTGCTTTTTCTAATTTTTCGATGTATGAATTATATTTCCCAATTAGAAAATTAAAGGAGAAACTACTACACCATCGTTCTACTTTGGTTAGATTAATTGCATATTCAGTTACGTTCTCATCAATTTCTTCGTTATTAATTAAGCAATGCGCAAATTCATGTAATAGTGTAAAAATTTCTCTTCTAAAATATTCTTGCTGTCTTCTTATTACGATTATATTAGGTGCAATAAAAAAACCATCAAAACTAGCTTTTTTATAGTCTAATTTTTTATTATCTACAAATTCGAAAACAAAAATATTAAATTCTTCTATGATCCTAATTATATTTTTAAGATAATCTCTTTCGTTCTTTGGTTTATTAATAATTTTTTTATTAATTAAGTCATTTTCAACTTCTGAAAATTTATTAATAATTTCATTTACAACGTCTTTTGGATTTTCAGAGAGAGAATATTCCCTAACTTTTTTTTCTAGGTCAAGATTAATATATCTACATAAAGTTTGTATTCTAAATTTTAGTTCTTCATAATTGCTTATAATTTTTCTTGATTCAAGGTTTAATTCACTATTGAAGTTTTCTTTTCTAAAAAAAATACTAATGTTCTTATTTTCAGGTAAATCTCTTTGAGAAATATACCAAGTTATTCCTTTTTCGAATATTTTATCGATTTTTTCTAGTAATGATATATTAACTTCCATTTTCCCTTGAAAAATCTGTTTTAATTCTTCACTACTTAATACATTAGTTTTTCTTTCACCCTTTAATTTTTCTAAAAATTCCCCCTCTGATAAACGGTATAGGTCTAAAATATAACGAAGTCTTTTAGGATTAATTTTAAAACTCATATTTTTTTCTTCTTCGTCCATCCTAACATTCAACCTATAATATAGATATAAAACTAAAGATATCTAATAAATCTTTCTTAGAGGTAATTAAATGTAATTTTCGGCTTAGACTAACGGGTTTTTAACCTCTTTTTGCATTTACTTTTTTGTTGATGGAGGAGTTAGTATGAAATTATTCATCGGACATTTTGGTGATAAGAAAAAGGAAGAATGGTTCTTTTGTTGGGCTGAAAATGAAGATGAAGCTGTTTTAATGGTAGATTCAACGATTGGTGAACCAATTTTTATTGAAGAAATCGAAAATCAACCTGGTTTTATATGTTTCAAAGTTAAAGAAGAAAAAGAAGATGGTGAAAAATACAATATTATTAAAGCCCATGAAGATGAATTATTTTTTGATGATTATGAGTGGATAGAACATATTATTTCTCAAGAACGTTCGTATCCGATTAAAATTGATATGAAAAGGATTCATAATAAGAATGAAGAATTTATGAAAAAATATAAAGAAAAATATGGCAAGGATATTAAATAATTGTTTAGGAGAAGTTTATAAATAAATGGTTGATTTGAACTTGTGGGTTTGGAGGAAAAAATGAAAAATAAAAATTTTTTGTTTATATTAATAATCTTGTTAGCAATCAATTTGTCATATCCTTTTCATCCAGTTAATGCACAAGAACAAACAACATTTAAACCTCAGCAATTAATATTAACTCCTATCGGAAAAGGATCATATACTCAATTAGTTGATATTGAAGGAATCTCTGGTCCATATTTTTCAGAGAACTGGCAATATATTGTATCTACTGATTCAAGATATTTAAGAGCTGATTCGCAAGAAGCAACTGATACATATAAACTTTCAAATCATGATCCCTTAAAAAATTACGGAAGTATCTATAGTATTGATATTACTGTTACATATTCCAGTATTGGTCAACGTCAAGGATTTTCTGGTGCAGTTTATATCAATGACAATTTATATACAACAGATAAACAAGAAATAACAAGTATTTCTGATGGAGATATGCACTTTATTCTTGCTAAAAATCCAATAACAGAAAAACCTTGGACATGGTCCGATATTGATAATTTAGAAGCCGGCGCAACATTATACAGAAGTTCTTTAACTTCTTCTAGCCCCTACTTGGACAAATTATCTGTTATTGTTAACTATGGATTGGATATAACAATTATTACTGATCCTATTGGTTGTAACGTTTCACTAGATGGTACAACTATTATTTCCGATTCAAATGGTTCAATATTTACAGGTATTACTCCTTTTACTATATGGAATGTTACTGTTTCAAAACAATTTTATAATCCTAAAACAGAAACGATA